>Ga0209673_1002020_pt1 | contig 15551 bp, 18 predicted proteins | sample AraplaCol_mMS_r2_2_FD_184274 | JGI IMG/M metagenome (GOLD analysis project Ga0209673, IMG submission 184274) | Arabidopsis root microbial communities from North Carolina, USA - plate scrape MF_Col_mMS_r2 (SPAdes) (version 3) | ecosystem: Host-associated > Plants > Roots > Endosphere | place... | reverse complement strand
AAAAAAAAAAAAAAAAAGAAAAAAAAAAAGCCAAACTAACTACAGATAGAGATTAGCAGACAGCCCCCCGCCAAGAGTGGCCCAGGTTCCCTTTCACTCGTGCAAGGATCCGAGTCGATCCGCATGGGAAAATCGCGATGGTTCTGTGCCTGTCCCACCTAATTGTGGCCCGGTTGGCTCCACCGCCGTGATTGGATCCTGCTACTCCATGGCTCAGGCCTAAGCGGCGTGAAATCGGTATTTTCAAGTTAATGACGAGGCTCATTTCCTCGGTTGGCAAAAGGAATCCGTGGGGAATCAGCTGTATCGGCGTGTCAACGTTACTAGTGTTGACTACTCACAGACTAACCAGTACAGTACTAACTAGTTAGTGGTAGATACAGATCAACTCAGCGACATAGTACACAGCATCAAAATCGGGCAGAGGATAAGCTGTCTCCCAAAACTTTAAGAATAACGATGAATACTAAGTACGACGAAGTGTGATTGGGACTCGGACCCGCGACATTCAGCTCGCAAACGACCTCCCCACAAGCTCGACATGGCCTCCTTTCCTTTTCTTCCTCCATTTGATTGTTGGTTTCCTTGTTCGACCCCGCAAGGTGCCACCTGCCTATGACCAACAACTATGAATTTGTGATATTCTCGGATTATTATAACTCTTTGAAACAGTTCCAAGGAGCAGCTTTCGAGAAGTGGCATTTCGTATTTGAAAGCCTCTATGATTTTGAGATCCACAAAGGGGTCTCCTAGGGATCAGGGATCAATATCAAGTTGATTCCGGAGGCATGTATACAGAGATGGTCTCACTGCAGGTATGTAGAATATGACGAGTACGTGGAAAGACGATGCTGAGGTTAGAACAACATGATAACTAATGTTCTTTTCTAGGAAAAGATCACTCATTGTTGACTTGGGCTCGTAGTACAAATACAATGGCCGGATCAAGTCCCATAAAGGCATTCGTTAATACAGAAGCAAGTTTAATTTGCCTAGTACGCTGATATGATGAAGTCGACAGTGTAGTTGGATTTCAGACGTATACCCGACTAGGCCGATACGATCATTTTGTAGAGCCATCCTTAGTTTCCGACCCCTTGAGGCATAACGAATAGTACAGATAAGTGATCCATAGCTTTATCTACACAAAATCAGTCAGGACCAATTCTATGAGGCGACAATGAGAGGATACTTTGCTATGATCATTTAGCCTAATTAATACTCGTAGAAGTATCCCAGATAGTCCAAAGAACAACCGCCTAAATTTTTACAAGGAACTCGATAATAAAACGAGAGGTACATAATCTTCCAATTAGCACTATCCATTTTACACAGCTCGAGCCAACTACTAAAGTGTTTTTCTTTGCAGGAGTGTGAAGACGAAAGAAAGTATTGTAGCGTGAGTTGGCATTGTCTGCAAACCAAAGTGTGGGCCCTGACGGAATCGATGAGAAGCCGGCAGAATTCTCAGGCGGTGTGAACAGGTCAGTAGCTGCTGTCGGGGAAGCTCCCAAGGGCCATCCAACACACTCTGCATCGCGCATCTCAAACGCTCTCACGAACCTCCATCAACACAAATTCATCGCACATCTCTGTCTTCACCTTCTCATATATCTAATTACGTTCAGATTATACCATGGGAGACGTCGCCGTGGAGAGCCCGGCGAGCAGCCTCACGCCTCTTCCCAAGCCAGGCGCACTGGATAACCTCGCGAATCTGGATTCCCTGGAAGGAACGGGTGCTGATGGAAATGATGAATACGCTACTCTGAAGCGGTTACAGAGACATCTTGAGTATGTTTCATCGGTCGTGTTAGCCGGTCACGATACTGACACCACCCAGATATATCCAGTTGCAGGAGGAATACATCAAGGATGAGCAAAGGCATGTCTCTCAAGTCAAATTGTCTTGCATGATCTCACAACTGACTATTCTGGTGAATTTAGAAGCTTGAAGAGAGAGCTCGTTCGGGCACAGGAGGAGATCAAGCGGATACAGAGTGTTCCGCTAGTAATTGGACAGTTCATGGAGGCTATCGATCAGAAGTATGATTCTTATCTCTGTCACTGAATGGCGACGTCTAGTCACTAATCTGACCCTTTCTTACTCGATAGTACGGGTATTGTGCAAAGCTCGACCGGCTCTAACTACGTCGTTCGCATCTTGTCCACACTTGACCGTGAGAAGCTGAAGCCCTCATCATCGGTCGCCCTACACCGTCACTCGAACGCCCTGGTCGATATCCTTCCTCCCGAGGCCGATTCTTCCATTGCTATGCTGGGTGAGAATGAAAAGCCAGATGTGACCTACGCGGACGTTGGTGGTTTGGATATGCAGAAGCAGGAGATCCGGGAAGCTGTTGAGCTGCCTTTGACACACTTTGACCTCTACCAACAAATCGGTAAGTAAAAGAGGAGAGCCTTTGAATTCCATGCATCTAGTTCTTTTTCTTGCTGACCCCAATCAGGTATTGATCCTCCCCGTGGTGTCTTGCTTTACGGACCTCCCGGTACCGGTAAGACCATGCTTGTTAAGGCCGTGGCCAACAGCACAACCGCCAGCTTTATCCGTGTGAACGGTTCCGAATTCGTACAAAAGTACCTGGGTGAAGGTCCTCGAATGGTTCGTGACGTGTTCCGGATGGCGCGTGAGAACTCCCCGGCCATCATTTTCATTGACGAGATCGATGCCATCGCCACCAAGCGTTTCGATGCACAGACCGGTGCCGACCGCGAGGTGCAGCGTATTCTGTTGGAATTGCTGAACCAGATGGATGGTTTCGAACAGACCAGCAACGTCAAGGTCATCATGGCTACCAACCGAGCGGATACTCTGGATCCTGCCTTACTCCGTCCCGGTCGTCTGGACCGCAAGATCGAGTTCCCCAACCTGCGTGATCGACGTGAGCGTCGTCTCATCTTCACCACCATCGCCTCCAAGATGTCCTTGTCGCCTGAGGTGGACCTGGACTCTCTCATCGTCCGCAATGATCCCCTTTCTGGTGCCGTAATTGCTGCCATCATGCAGGAAGCCGGTCTGCGGGCGGTCCGCAAAAACCGGTACAACATTATCCAGTCTGACCTGGAAGATGCCTACTCTGCCCAAGTGAAGAGTGGCCAGGATGATGACCGGTATGTTATTCTATTTACCACGTGCTTTTCTCGTGTTACTGACCATTTCTTAGTCCCGACTTCTATCGGTAAACTATTGAGCCTTCTCGAAGGGTGCATGGCCGAAGGTGATAAAAGCTTTGCCCCGACTGTTGTATTATCAATAAATCGTGATATTTGGGAATACATGAATGGTTTATCCTGTGTTTGGTGTCCATGCTAGCTTGGGAGACAGACTGTAGAGCGTAAATTGAGTTAGAAGTAGCTGCTCATTATCATGACCCCTGTACATAGTAGATAAATCTACAGTGTTGTAGCATTAGTTTGAAAACTACCCTTCTTTCTGCCGTTCTTTCGACATCTCTTTCTACCACCTCCGAGCCTTCGGAATGATAGTAGAAACGAGAGGCGGTAGGTCAAAGTGGTCAGCAGGTCGTTTCAAACTTATGTTACACCACTGTATGACTACAGTGACTACAGTATCTATGTATGTACAGTAGGTACAGTCTTTCCACCAATGGATGCTACCATTGGGTAGTTCAAAATGACTTGTCTTGTGGATCGAAAAGGGACCCCGGATCACCACGGTACTATGTATGTCGGATTACTTGTATATATTGCTTTCTGTATAAAAGCCACAGAGCAGTCGTCAATTCATAACTCAATCACTTCATTTCAGATGTCCAAGGGGTCCGTCACACGTCCCCCTCGCCACCTCCGCTGCCAGGTACGGCGCTAGGCAACCCAGCCTCCTCGTCAGCTGCATGGCACCCCTTGAGAGTTGATTGCCATAGCTCAGTAGCTATCAAACACCCGCAAAGCGGGATCAACTTCACTAAACCATAGAAAGTAGCTTGACATATCGTAGTCCAAGAAATCACATAATTTCCCGTCATTCTGAGTGTAGTTCAGCAAAGAAAACGGCGAAATGGAATGTGTGCCAGGGTGTAACCCAGTCCGGCAGCAGCTGATTCCGGGAAATGACGCACTCCCGTCACGTTATGCCGATCAACCAGTCTCCGCCCCCAGTTCGGCCTTATCTTCTCCCTCTCACCTCCTCCCCGTCGTTATCATCTTCTCTCCATCTCACTTTCATCATGAAGTCTTTCGCTCTGCTAACAGCCTCTGCGCTGCTGGGCAGTGCCTCTGCGGAGGTTCACAAGCTCAAGCTCAACAAGCTCCCTCTGGAGGAGACTATGGTAAGGAACATATCCTGTTACCCCAACATCATGTGGAACTCGGGGTTCTAACCGCCCACCTCAGAACATCCACAATATCGGCGATCACGCCCAAGCTCTCGGCCAGAAGTATATGGGTTACCGTCCTGACAGCCAGGAGAACCCTTTCAAGGATACCGCTTTCAAGCCCACCGCCGGACACGACGTTCTGGTGGATAACTTCCTAAACGCTCAATGTAAGGATCATCGTTGTCACCATCGTCATCAACATCAACATCAACATCATCCTTTCCCTCCCCGATACACAAAGAAAAGCAAAAGCAACGATACTAATATTGTTTCTAGACTTCTCCGAGATTGAAATCGGTACCCCTCCCCAGAAGTTCAAGGTCGTCCTTGACACAGGTAGCTCCAACCTGTGGGTTCCATCCTCGGAGTGCAGCTCGATCGCTTGCTTCCTTCACAGCAAGTATGACTCTTCTGCATCGAGCACCTACAAGAAGAACGGCACCGAGTTTGCCATCAAGTATGGCTCCGGTAGCTTGAGCGGATTCGTCTCGCAGGATACTCTGAAGATTGGCGATCTGAAGGTCCAGAAGCAAGACTTCGCCGAGGCTACCAGCGAGCCTGGATTGGCCTTTGCCTTCGGCCGATTCGATGGTATTCTGGGCTTGGGCTATGATACCATCTCCGTTGACAAGATGGTCCCTCCCTTCTATAACATGATCAACCAGGGCCTGCTGGATGAGCCTGTCTTCGCCTTTTACCTGGGCGATGCCAACAAGGAGGGCGATAACTCCGAGGCTACCTTCGGTGGTGTCGACAAGGACCACTACACTGGAGAGCTCATCAAGATTCCCCTCCGCCGCAAGGCCTACTGGGAGGTCGACCTGGATGCTATTGCTTTCGGTGACAGCATTGCTGAGCTTGACAACACTGGTGTCATCCTTGATACCGGTACCTCGCTCATTGCTCTGCCCTCTACCCTTGCTGAGCTCCTGAACAAGGAGATCGGTGCTAAAAAGTCCTTCACTGGCCAGTACACCGTCGAGTGCAGTGCTCGCGACAGCCTGCCCGACCTCACCTTCACACTGAGCGGCCACAACTTCACCATCGGCCCCTATGACTACATTTTGGAGGTCCAGGGCTCTTGCATTAGCAGCTTCATGGGTATGGACTTCCCTGAGCCCGTTGGTCCTCTGGCCATCCTGGGTGACTCCTTCCTGCGCCAGTGGTACAGTGTTTATGACCTCGGCAACAACGCCGTCGGTCTGGCCAAGTCCAAGTAAATTGGTTGCTCATAATCACAATACCAATGAATGATGTCGTTTTCGATATTGAGAAGAGAAGAGCCAGGACGATGCTATGTAAATACATCGCATGTGGTTTCAGCTGATATGAAGACCTCAAGACATCCCCTAGTGGCTTCGTAGTATTTCCGTTGCTGAACAGCCCTTTGCTTTCAGCCATCAACACGCTCTCATTCATGGACTTGTCCTTTAATGAGACCGTAAATTGTTTGTCTCGAGAGCATGAATTTTGTTTGCACTTTCTTATTTATTTGGCTACAAATCACTATTTTTTTTTCGGGTTCATTCCAACCTAGAAACTCCACTGCCTCTATTAGTTGCATGTCTAGTCCAGTCCGCAGCCGGGGTTGACCATCTATCTATGTACGTCGTAGAAAGTATGACCCTCTTACAAAGTAAGCTTTTCTTTAGCTGTAACGCTCATGGCTGCAGTGCAAGCCAAATAATGATGGCCAATCATAGATGCCAATTGAGTCTGGGCCCATCAATATGACGGCTCAGTCAAGAATCCCCTAATAATAAGATGAAAAATGCCACAAAGAATGATAAAACAAATATCTCACTGAAAGGCATCCAGAGGGGAATATGTAGCTGAACAAGGTTTCCATGTTGACATCACTAAAGCCATGAATGAGCCACAAAAAGCTGGGGCGATGAAGGATGTTGACATAAGCGGGAGAGCTCCATTCGAACGCAGTCCCCGCACGTCGAGCTCTGCTCTTTCCACTCACATACCGCAATCTTTAATCATCTTAAGGTCACCTTTGACCATTTATTGTTTGAGTTGCTTTTCAAGTTTCTGACTTGCTGTTTGTCTTTGACAGTTCACGAGCCAGGACTTCCGAGGCGCATCTCTTTGCTCTTTGTCGTGTGGCGAAACAGATCATTCGACCAACCAGGCTACAACTCTTGCGGCCTTGTGCCGTTCATCATCATCCTCACTCAAAGAATCGTTCCCTTCTAGACTATTCCCGACCAGTCCTTTTAAGAGGGTCAAGTTTTCCCCAAGGTCAGCGCTGATTCGATCCTTCACGCGTCGCGTGTCGGTTATGGCTCGGTAGCCAGGTTCGCACGCGATCAACCTTGTACGTACTCCTCGTCGACAACTCTCGCAGTTAGCCTGCGGTTTTCAATCTTAAGAGGGGGGCATTGGTGTTGAGGACTGGGATTCCTGGGGTACTGTGATTTTTCTTCGCCCGGGAGCGAATCGAAAGCAGTTATGCTTCTCCGCTTGCCGTCTGGCCTACACTATCCCATCACCGTAACCTCGCTTCTCAAACAGACTGGCGATAAGGTGGAACGAGATGAAGCCATCTTCTGGTATATTTATCAGACTACGGTTGAGGAAGGCGATGGGCTGGGAAACAAGGTCGAGGTGAAGCGCAAATTCCCCACACGGTTCGAATCACCCGCGGACGGCGAAATTCTAGAATGGAAAATTTCCAAAGGAGATGTCATCGAAGGGCCGTAAGTATATTGTCTCGATTGTTGTTGATTGTTATTTGTACTTCACATGGCTAACAGACCTGCGCTCAGTCTTGATGTAGTTGAAATTGATGAGCCATGTGCACACGAGGTCCAGTTTGGTGGCCTCTGTGCAGAATGCGGAAAGGACATGACTGAGTATGTATTATGCTGATTTTTTTGTTTATGTATTGTGTATTCTAATGACACTTTTTCTCTTTCTGCAGAGCCACCTACAATACCGAAGTCATGGACTCGATGCGCGCCCCGATTCAAATGACTCACGACAATACGACGCTTACTGTCAGCGAAAAGGAAGCGACCCGAGTTGAGGAAGATGCAAAACGTCGCCTGTTAGCTTCAAGACGTCTATCCCTCGTGGTGGATTTAGACCAAACGATTATCCATGCCACAGTTGACCCGACTGTCGGAGAATGGAAGGAAGATAGAAATAACCCGAACTATGCACACTTGAGGGACGTCAGGCAATTTCAATTGATCGACGACGGTCCAGGGATGCGCGGCTGCTGGTATTACATCAAGCTGCGGCCCGGGCTAGAGGATTTCTTGGAGAAAGTTGCTGAGCTTTACGAACTTCACATCTACACCATGGGTACTCGCGCATATGCACAGAATATTGCCGACATCATTGATCCCACACGTAAGCTTTTTGGAGATCGTATCCTCAGTCGCGATGAAAGTGGAAGCTTGACAGCTAAAAACCTCCAACGCCTCTTCCCCGTTGACACTAAGATGGTCGTCATCATCGACGATCGTGGGGATGTATGGCGATGGAGTCCCAATCTGATTAAGGTCTCTCCCTATGACTTTTTTGTTGGAATTGGTGATATCAATTCCAGTTTCTTACCTAAGAAGCAAGACATTGGCGCAACGAACAAATTGATTAAGGAGGCCAAGGAAAAAGAGTCCAAGGAACATCACTCCAACGGCGCGGAGGCGAAGCCAGAGTCCGAAGTGGAAGTCTCTGCTTTACAGCAGCTTGTGACAATGGGAGGTGGCGACAATCCAAGACTGCTACATGAACAGACTAATGAACAGGAAGAGACGATATTGCACCAAGTAGAGGACCGACCATTGTTGCAAAAGCAGAAAGAACTGGAGGCTGAAGATGATGCTTCTCCCGAAAGTAGCGAGTCTCCCAGCGAGGACGAATCTCAGGATCCCAATAAACATCGTCATCATTTGCTTGAAGACCATGATAGAGAATTGTTCCAGCTTCAGGATCGACTAGAGAAAGTTCACTTGCAGTTCTTCGAAGAATATGATAAGAGACGTTCTCATACGCTTGGAGGTCGCGTGGCTGCCCTGAGGGGAGAAAAGACGCCATCCAAGGATAAGGATGTGGATCTGAAACTCGTTCCTGACATCAAAGATATCATGCCTCTTTTCAAGCGCAGTGTTCTGGGTGGAGTGGTTCTGGTATTTTCGGGTGTTCTTCCTCTGGGAACTGACACTCAGAACGCAGATATCTCTCTATGGGCTAAGAGCTTTGGTGTAGTTATCGCATCGAAGATCAACGGTCGAACTACCCACCTTGTGGCCGGGCGTAACCGTACTGCGAAGGTGCGTGAAGCTACACGATACCCGAATGTCAAGATTGTTTCAACGCAATGGCTTCTGGACTGCTTGGTCAACTGGCAGCATCTAGATGAAGATCCATACCTACTTCACATTCATGACGATGACCGCGCCAAACCCCTTTCACCAAATTCGAGGGAGCTTGTCGAGAGCTCATGGGTATCATCTGAAGATGAAGCCACAGGCACTTCACTTTGGACTGATGACGAAGGAAATCCTAATGAATCAGAGGAAATGTTCAAATCCGCCGGACTCACAGAGACTTCACAAGTTGGATATGACGAAGACGAACAAGCCGCCGTTCACGACGAATTAAAGGATTTCCTTGGCAGTGACGATGAGAGTGAAAGCGACAGCGAGGCATTGGGCGAGGATATAAACTCATCTGGCAAGAAGCGCAAACGCGGCGAAGGAGCTGATGGCGATGCAGGCGAGGAGTCGGCCGAAGCTGACGACGAGAATGACAAGCAAGGCTCACGTCTATCCCAAAGGATAAAGCGCTCCTACGAGAGAAGCACGGGGCTACGGGAAGTTGCGACGGCCTCGAGTTCGGAAACGGGCAGAAGTCAAACTGAACATGTTGGCCCCTCCGGATCCCATGAGGATGAGCCTGACGCGGAGAACGCAGGTACCGGCCGCGACAACGATGAAGGGTATCCTGAAGACCCAGACGATGATGACGACGAGCTGGAGCGCGAGATGCTGGCTGCATTCGAAGACGACGTCGACGAACAGGTCGATGAAGACGATGTCAGCCCTGAGTGATTCGGCTCATCTTGATACATCCTGCTGTTTGCCTCTATCTCTCCTTCCGTACTCATACTCACTTCCATCTGGTCGTATCTCTTCGCTGCCATACTGATTTATGCAGTTGCGATGCGCTTCCAGCATAGCGACGGCGTTCGTCCGTGATATCTCTCTGGTTTTGTATTTTCGCCTCATGCGGCACGGGATTTAGCAGATCTGAGACTTGTTGAATACGGGCATCCTTCTAAAGGCCATTGTGTATTATTCGAAAATTGATTGTTTTGAATCTCCTTTGTCTGGTCTATAGCACGTATATGTAGAACTCAAATTATGCCAAAGAAATTTGGAAACATCCCATACTCTAGTGTATGATAGTGTCTTGATGACAGCCGGAATGGCTACACTATTCAATACACTTCTGAACGAATGAAGATTAACAATGTTTCAATCGTACTAGTCATCCTGGATTGTGTCTGCGCCAACGTCTTGGAAGTCCGATTCGTCTTTTTCTCAGCCTGGAATGCTCCGGGCTGTGGGGCTTCAAGAACAGGATGGCTCCGGTATAACCCAAGACTAGACTAGATTAGAATGCATCTTATATCCCCAGATTTTACCCCGGAGAAATAGTTGTCAATTTGACAGGGCGACAGCCCTATAATCAGGAACACTCCGGGGTACATAGAAGTAATTTGGATATCTGGGAAACCTATAATTATCTCCAAGATTGACCTCATTTTACCCACAACTCGACCCAAGTCCTACAATTTGCTTTTAAGACATTGACAATATGTTTGAAAGCGTTTATCTTAATCCCTTACCAGCATGGCTGTCTTCGACACCTGCAAAATGGGCTTGGGTATCATTGACTGCGTTCGCAAGCCTGCCAGGCCATTTCAACCGGACTATTTTCGATGCACCATGGGCGACAGAAACCGATAACTCAACACTCTCCAAGGCGTGAGTTGAATGAAGACTTGGACAAGAGCTAAAAAGCTAGACTTACTGAGGAGGTATCTAGACTAAATTATATAAATACAACCGACTTCGTCGCCTACGACGAACGTTTCCTGCATATCATCGGCCCAGAAGCAAAAATCGAGCACATCCAAGAACTCACTTTCCAAACCCACGAGGCTCCATGCTATATACCTGAGACAAAGCAACTCCTGTTCGTTGAATGGGGCAAGCCAGGCGGCGAGGATGGTGTTCATGACTGGCAATATCTTCTCAATATCGAGAATAACACTCTTCGGAAAATCACCACCCATCCCCCTGTTTATAATTTGCATGGCTGCGTACACTTTCAGGGTAAATTGTACGGAGTCACTGATGGATATGGAGATATTGAGACTGGGAAGCTAGTCGAAATCGACCCCGTTTCATGGAAGGCAAGGACACTTGTTAATAACTTTCTGGGACAACCTTTTGGTGGATTCAATGATCTTGAAGTTGATCCAGAAGGTAATTTCTGGATGACGGATTCGAAGTCAGGCTGGGTAAGTAAATCCATTTATTCCTATCTCGTGGGTTTGAAGGTTACGAGACTGACTATAATGAACGACAGGGTCGTGGTATTGTCAATTTCACACCCCCGAATGACCCATCAATTTACTTCGTTAATAGAACAGCCATGCAGGCAAAAGTCGTATGGACGACTACCGGGAACGCAAATGGTATTGCTCTGGGTCCTTCTGGAAAGACAATCTACATCCCCGACACAGGTGTCTCCGAGTTTCGACCTTCGAATAAGAATCCACATGGTCGCCGAATGCTTTGGGCCTTTGATCTTGCAGATGGGAGGCCAGTCCTGGCCAATCAGCGATTACTCATGAGTCCTATATCGTATTTTTATGATGGTATTCGAGCTTCTGGGGAGGGATGGCTTTTTGCTGGATCGGGGGATGGAGTTGACGTGATTGATCCCGAATCTGGGTTTGTTTTGGGGTCTATTCGGACTGGTGGTGGTGATAATGTTGCTGTTAGCATGGCGTTTGGTGAACATGAGATGTGGATTGTTGGAAAGGGTGGTGTTTGGCATGTCAAAGATATCAAAGCCAAGTTGAAGAGGGATTGGTGATAGTATTTGCTATCCCCTAATGTACTGCATAGGATATTGATGCTGCGGTACAACGAGCATTTGAATAATTACTAGAAACAGACGAATGGTGGCTATTCTGATTTCAGATTATCTTCGAAACTTGAGCTTTTGATTCCCTTTGCTTCCTCCTGATCTAGCTTGATCTTTGGATCTTTCTGATTCGATGCAGTTCACGAACCTCTTCATCTAGACCGGCAGCCGGGCCACCGACAATAATACCCGGTGCAACTTGAGTAATGGGCAAAGGAGAAACAGGCCCAGGCTGAATTCCTAGCTCTAAATTCCACTGAACAAGCTGGGCAGTGGAGCTGGCATAAACAATCCGACCAAGTCCTACATTCGCGTGGGCAGCAGCACACATTGGACAATGCTCGCCTGAAGTATAGACCGTGGCAGTAGTACGCTCTTCCGGAGACAAATTTGCTTGGGCCCATTTGGCCAATGTGAACTCAGGATGTAAGGTGACATCTGAATCAGTCACGGTCCTGTTGCGATCCTCTTGAATGATCTGCCCAGTAGCATCTACCAAGACAGAGCCGAAAGGTGCGTCTCCTGCTTTAAGGGCTTCGCGAGCAAGGTCTACGCAACGGCGTAGATATTCGAGATCTTTACTCGAGACCATGGTGTATTTGCGCGGATATGTGGCGGATGAGCTAGATTTATTGATCTCGTGATATTCCCCGGCACTGTCCGATTAAAAAAGGTGTCTGTGAAAGTTATTAGAGATCAAGACTGGAGCTATCACCACCCCGAACATTCCGTGATACTGACATATATGATTGTGCGAGATAATTACAGGACGAATAGAAAGAATAATAAAGATGATGAAAAGGCGTTGTTGCCCCGCAGGGATTAGTAACTACGGACGTGTCGTAATTTATACGGAGAAGAGCGAAACTCCGGAAGACGCCGATAGCATGTCTCATCGAGTAATATCCCATATATACTGGTAGGTGAATGCAAAAAGGTATACAACTAGGTACGAAAATAGAGCCCCTCCCAACGATGGCATTGAGAGAAGACAATGAAAATTGAAAACAAACATTACATCCGCATAGATAATAGTAGGCAGGTGTGATATTTAGGTCATAAGTGAGAATAAAATAGTAGACAGGTTGAAAAACCATGCGGTTGACAACATTGGATTCTGCATAGAGCCAAATAAATATGGTGGAATATCAAGATCAAATTAATTATGAACAAATTTTGTACTGAAGAAGTAAATCACGTATGCTAGCTCTAAGCTAGTATGTATGGAACGCAGAGAATCAAACGCCAGATATGATGCAAGATAGGAAATGGTATCACGATAGAAAGAAGAAACATGAGGCGTGAATGTCATGGAAAAATCGACAAGAATGAAGTTAATGATAATAGTTGCGGTGAACTTGCCAGCTCATCACGACCATCCAAATGTAGAAGATCGTATTGACAAGCTCGAATGCGAAGGCAGTCTTCCAACAATTGCCTATTAAATAGTTAGAAATGCACGATTTCAAGCACAACCTAAGTAAACAGGAACCAAGAAATAAAAAAAAACATACAAATGGTACTTTGAGTTAACCACGCCAGAGTATTGATGTTATTCCCTCGCGCAACATTATCGATAACGTAATTTTGGCAATTGTCGTTCACACTTCCCTCGACACCGTACAGTTGTAGCGACGTCTCGATGAGACCAGTGAGCCATAAAACGAAAAGGATAAAGCTCCCAAGAATAAGGATGCCAGGAAGTAGGAAGCGGCGTGTGATAAGGGCGAGGACGAGGAAAATGAAGAAGACACCGAGTGCACTAGTGACGACCATGTATGGGAAGAGCCTGAAGACGATAATCAGCATATACGCCTTCAATACTCAAGGAGAAGTTGTAGAAGGGAAGATGAGACTCACCATGGTACACCGAGATCCATTTGCGATTGAACGATCATAAACCATGAGAAAATTCCGAGACATGTTGCAGAGCCAGAAAGTACGACGATCAGCCAGATATTCAGCTGAATTTCGGGCCAGTGGTAGCTGGGTCGTACATCGCCGCGCACCTTGAGAGCCATTATGTCGAAATGAAGTGGTTTGAAAGACGCGATTGTCGCGAGACGCACGAATCTCGATAAGTCTCCACGGAGAGTAATATATATATGTATATATGAATTGCTAGAAGAGAAGCCTTCAACCTGACGATATCTGGGTAGTCGCAGAATCACAGCCAAGTTCTACCCAAGCGGTGGTACAATGCGATCGATCAACCTGGAACAACTGGGTCGAGGGGGATTTGTTTGCGGAGGTGGGTATCAACGATAAGATGGACAGCGCATTGGGCGCCGCTGGGCGCTAGTCGAGGGACCTCGAAGGAAACAAAGTGAAGTGAAGTCAAGTTCAGGTACCTGAGGATAGAAGTATGAGGATCAGGAGTTGAATGACTTGGCGCAGGAGAAAATTAAACGAATGTTTGCGAAAGAAAGTAGGAAATCAACTCAGCCGAGGGGGGAAGATCGGCGGGAATTGGGAGAAATTGGGGTGGCAGGGGAATTTGATCCACTTTTACACTTCTTCATGTACTTTCATCCACTCCGCGTCATCAAGCTTTACGACAGTTTGCACTCTGCTCGTTGACTCGGGAATTAATGAAATCGTGCATGCATCTGATATACTCAATTTGAATTCCCCGAGATCCTTATTAATACTATGTACAGCTTGCCATGGCTCTACTATGCACTTTCACTCAAGTTGACAGATGAAACATAACGGCATTAATCGATTTTAGCTAGCATCTATGGCTTCTTAGGGAATCTAAACTACAAAAGGGTATCTCCCAACGCACTGCGCACTAATGAGCAACCAGCACGAATAGTCTCGGCCGCACCCACGGACTCCAAGCTGGGGTTGACCTCGACCAGGTCCATGGCAACCAAGTTACCAGTCTCGTGAACACATTCACAGATAAAGTCACCCTCGCGCAGAGTCAGACCACCACGAACGGGTGTACCGGTACTGGGAGCCCATTGCGGGTCCAAGGCATCGACATCGAAGGACAGATGGATGGGAGTATCATTGCCAATGTGTGCGAGAGCCATCTCGACCACACGACCAATACCATGACTAGAGAATTGAGTTAGCAAGAGCATTTCAAGGGCTTGGACTAGAAGTCGAGGGTGAAATGCAGAAAGAATGGGCTTACCGGTCAATATCGTGCATGCTGAATGCCTTAATACCGTTGTCGCGCAGGAGCTTCTTCTCACCACGGTCGACATCTCGCAGACCAATGTACACCAGCTTGCGGGTACTGACAATGTGCTCATCCTGTAACCAGCCGAAAATGTCACGGCGCTCCTCCTGAGCCAAGCGGGTGAGGAATGCCATAGGCATACCGTGGATATTACCACTGTCACTGGTCTCGGGAGTGTTGATATCAGCGTGGGCATCCACCCAGATGACAGCCATTTCTCGACCCAATCGCTCACGAATAGCCTTGGCTGTTCCCGAGACTGTACCGATAGCAATGGAGTGGTCACCACCCAGAGTGAGGACAAACTTGCCATCCTTGGCATAGTTGTAGACTTGTGAGCTCAGGCGCTCAGTGACGGCGCTGACGGCACGGGGCTTCTTCATGCCTCGGAAATCAGTATCTTGTTCTTCGGACGGGATATCTTTCTCGTAGTAGTGGACGGTATCATCGTGTTGAACATCGTAGTCGAGATCTTCGCGGAGTTGAGTCAGTAGGCCTGATTCGATGAGAGCCATTGGGGCTGCCTCTACACCCTTCTTGCACTATAAGAATGCCAATGATTAATATTCTGAGTAGTTGAGCTTGTTTAACATAGAGTTTCCTTACCTGTCCGCCATTGAAACCGACAGCTACCACGCCCAGCTGGTCGGGGTGAGTGAGGAAGCGTGTTTCGATCGTGGATGGTTGCGTCATTGTGCGTGATTTTGCAGTGGATTGCAGCTTGAAGTCACGAGTATATGTATGGGAACAAATACCCAACGAATATCTCAAAGAATATAAAGGATATTGCTGAAGCCAATGAAGAGCAAAAAAAAAAAAAA
>Ga0209673_1002019_pt1 | contig 15566 bp, 15 predicted proteins | sample AraplaCol_mMS_r2_2_FD_184274 | JGI IMG/M metagenome (GOLD analysis project Ga0209673, IMG submission 184274) | Arabidopsis root microbial communities from North Carolina, USA - plate scrape MF_Col_mMS_r2 (SPAdes) (version 3) | ecosystem: Host-associated > Plants > Roots > Endosphere | place... | reverse complement strand
GCGACTTTGCATGTCGGTTATAAGCCCAAGCAACATGCGCGATTGGACGGCATCATCTGCGTCAACGAAGCGCAGATGATGCGCATCGGGAACTATGCCGGCTATGCCGGCCGCATTCCGAACTGGCTTCCGGAAGTCAAGAAGACCGAACGCTTCGACCTTCGGATCAAGCTGGGATTACCTCCAACCGTCAGGATAATCGGTACCGTCGGTCGGCTGCACCCAAGCAAGGGAAACGACGTGCTGATCTCCGCTTTCTTGCGCGCTGCACCGGAAAATGCGGCGTTGGTAATTGCGGGCGTCGGTCCACAAAAGGCAGCGCTTGAGAAGCTGGCCGCTGGGGACGAGCGTATCCGCATGGTCGGTTATTGTGACAATGTGAGCGGCTTTTTGGCCAATCTCGACTTGTTCGTCTCGCCGTCACGCGAAGAATCGGCGGGTCTTGCGATCCTCGAAGCCATGCACGAGGGCGTGCCGGTAATAGCCTCGGCGACGGAAGGCCCTTCGGAATATCTCCGCAAGCATCCAGTACGCTTCGTCGAGCCTGGATCTGTCGAAGCTCTCGCTGATGCTCTGGCCGACGTTCTGCAGTCAGACGACAGCAGCCGTCCATGGCGCATCGACTACGATATGGTGCCATTCTCCAGGGCGACCGGCGTAGACAATATTTTGCGGTTTTACGGGGAAGTCGAGGAACGCCAGATCGAGTTTCGTGACGTGACCGATGCGTCAACCATGCCTGCGCAGATGTGACCGATGCGTGTTAGACCCAGCAGCGATTTCTGGAAAGTCGGCATTGTTCCGGCGCCGGCGGAGGCACTCCTTGATGCCGAGACACTGACGGACTGCGCGAGCCGCATCACCTGGCTGCCTGATCCCGGACCCTGGCGGTATCTCGCCGATCCCTTCGGGATAAAGCAAGGTGACGCGCTTCATGTATTCGTCGAGGCTTATGATTATCGGACGAAGCACGGCCTCATTGAGCGCCATGAGTTTGGACCGAATATGGAATGGCGGGGCAAGACTGTTGCCTTGGCGAAGCCCTTTCATCTTTCCTACCCTTTTCTTCTCGAACAAAACGGGGATGTGCTGATGGTGCCGGAAAGTCACAAGGCCGGTGAGATCGCCCTTTATCGTGCCCACGCTTTTCCGGACCGCTGGATACGCGAAGTGGTACTGCTGGCCGATATTCCAGCAGCTGAGGCATGTCTCATCCAACATCAGGGAAGTTGGTGGATGTTCTACACTATCGTAGGGGCAGGTGCGCGCGACCAACGAGAGCTGCATATCGCGTTTTCGGAACGGCTGACAGGCCCGTGGAAGGCGCACCCGAGCAATCCGGTTTTGGACGATCGCGCCGGCGCGCGCCCGGGCGGAACGCCATTTGTAGGCGTCGATGACAAGATCATACTTCCAGTTCAAGATTGTAGCGTCAGCTATGGCGGAAGCATACGCTTCTTGCAATTTGATGAGCTGAGTGCGACCCATGTCGCCTGCGAGCATCTTCCTCACCGGTTGACCGGCAATCTCGCCGAAGCCGATTATGCCGACGGGCTGCATACGTTTAGCACTTGTGGCGATGTTACGCTGATCGACGTGAAACGCATCTCTCGATCCTTTTCCCGCCATATCGTCAATTTGAAGCGAAGAGCTGGACTGGTGCGCGCGAGGTCATTCGGCCAGTAAAGACAGCCTCCGCGTTGCGACTTTCGAGCACCTTTGTCGCACCGGTCGCAATGTAAAAGCAATTTGGCGCAGGCTGTGCTCTCCGACAACTCCAGTAGCCGTCAGGGCAAGGATCCATGCTTTGCGACGCCCGGTCAGTCGAGCAACAGCGCCGCGAGCAAAAAGCGTTTTCCTTGTACACGGATGGACCTGCCGAGGAGAGGGCGGATACTCGCAAAGATTTATGAGGTTCACTCTCCATCGACACAAATCTTAATATAACAACATCCAGTTTCGTACCCGAATTCCTAATGTGGCTGAACTTCACATGAGGACAGCAACTGATGACAGACCAAGCCATCTTCTCTCCCGTTCTTGTCTATATATCGGATCAACGCGGCCTGGATCTTGCAGCAGAGATCCTGCGGACCGGCGGTTTCGAGGCCAACAGGGCGCGGAACCTGTCCGAGCTTGAATTGGCGCTTGAACGGCTAGAATGCGCGGTCATCGTCACGGTGACTGCCAAGATCGGTGAAGTCCGGGCGCTCTGTAATCTGCCGATCGTCAATATTCAGGCGTTTGTCTTGCCAAATGTCGAAAGGGCGGAAAACCAGCCGCGATCGATATTCGACAGAGGTGGTTTCCTCGATCGCGTGCGCCTCAATCACCGGGACCGGCCTGTCACGATGCGGCACACGCCGCGCCGGTTCGTATCATAGCCGTCGGCACTTTATTCACGGGAGCAAAGGCAGCGTGCCGATCGCGGGCAGCCGTCGCTCCATGATGTCTCAGCGAGCCCCGATGGGTAGGTTCGGCTGCAGCTTGGAGAGAAGGGCCTCGGCGCCCTTGTCTATTCCAACCTTTGACGCGCCGAGGTCTAGCGCGCTCGGATACTGCTTGGAGACATAAGCCAGGAGTAGGTCGTTCGTCGCGCTGTCGTAGACCTCAACGGAATAATTGATTGAACCGCTGAGAGTTCCTTCTTTTCCACGTGCGGCCTGGAGCCCGTTCACAGCCAGACCCACCGGCATCAATTTTGCCACGGTGGAGATCACGGCGTTGGCCTTTGCGCCAGTCAGTTCAAGTTTGAGCCTAAGCGTGCCGGGACCTGGGAACTTTGTAAGTGCGTATTTTCGCCTAAGACGGCTTTCGAATGATCGCTGCATGTAGGATGCAAGTTCGAGTTTGTCCTTCTCGGCAATGTTGCCAAATTGATGATCGCGGTTTCGATAGATCTACACAGGCTCAATCGATTTGGTAACCATGGGTGGCTCCTTCGTGGTGCGCAGAATGGGCAGGATTGAGAGAGCTTGGTCTCAGGCGAAGCGGTTGGAAATCCAATCAGAATCTTCGATCGGATGCGTCAGACTGTTATTCCGAAAAGTTTCTCTGCATTTCGGAATGCGATTTTTTCCTTAGTCTCGCGTGGCAGATCCACTGCCCTAAACCAGTCGGTTCCTTCCTTCATGTTTGCAAATGGGTAGTCGGTTGCAAACATCACTCGATCCACACTGATGTACTTCAGCAAGAGATCGAGCAGCTCATCTTGAAAGAATGCGCTGGTCGTGAACCAGAAATTGTCATGGAAGTATTGTTCGAAGGGCCTATCCAAAGTGTCTTCGGTCACTTCACCCATCTTTTCCACGATGCGTTTATAGAAGAACGGAAGGCCCTCTCCCATGTGGCCGACAATGATCTGTAGCTTGGGAAATCTGTCGAATACCCCAGATGTGATCATTCGAAGGCATTGCGTAACGACTTCCTGGTGCCATCCATATGCTGAGATACTGAGAACTTGATCCTGGAACTTCGCCTGATATTCCGGCCGCATATTGCTGTAGTAGATTTGGAAAACTTCGTCAGGTGGCAGGCCAGGATGGATATATATCGGCACATCAAGGGCTTCGGCACGCGCCAGCACTGGCTCAAAATCGGGATGATCGAGGAATTTTTTCCCGATGATTCCGTTGGTCAAGCATCCCAAGAAGCCATCTTTCCGAACTGCGCGTTCCAGCTCGTCCGCTGAAGCCTCCGGACTCTGCAGCGGCAAGGTTGCAAATGCTCGGAATCGTCCCGGATAGGTCGCCATCGGTCCATTGACAATCATCTTGTTCAGACGATACGCAAAATCGATGCCCTCTTGACCTGGGACATTCTGCACACCCGGCGTATGTGCGGAAAGGATTTGAATGTTGATCCCCGCCTCATCCATCGCGCCGATGCGGCGCGGGCCTATTTCGGCAAGTCCAGTGTCCTCGAGGAACAGCCTGTCGTTCAGCACCATCAGCTCATGGGTAGAAAAGGTCTCTTCGGTCCCGATAAATGGCAGGTCCCTGTCTCGCGAAGAGATGTCCAAAATCTCCCTGGTGGCGGCGCGGGAGACAATGGCGGGCGCGGACAGTCCGGCACCAACACCAAGTACAGCCGCGCCACTTAGAAGGCTGCGACGTCCCATTCCAAGTTGCTCTAGGGGCTTTGCGAGTAGCGTCATATCAGTGTCTGCTCCGATGTTTGTATTACGCAGTATGGGGGGCGGATTTCGCGATTGGCAGGCTGGCGCAATGGGGGCCCCGTGCTCAACAGGGTGGCTCTTGGCTGGCCCTGTTCCGAGAAGCGATAACCCAGAACCAGCATCGACTTCGGCTGTACCTTTTGCTTCACGAGAGGTCTGTCGGCGGCGTCGCTGAGAGATCGATGCTTTTCACGCCCGTACCCGGAACGTGCGACCGAGCCGCGGTGACGCCAATGGTCTTGCCGAGGGAGAGGAAAACGCGGCTGGTCCATAATTCAACATCGCCTTGGCGCGTGCGCGAAAACCAGTGTGATTGGAAGTGTTCCGGGCTGCGGACTTTAAAGGGGCTTGCGAAACATGAAATCTCCGGTCCTTGCCTTCACACATTTGTCCGTCCGGAGCGAAATCTGAAAGGCGGTTTCAATGCCCCTTTTGTGCCACGGCGCGGACCGCCAGAATGTTTGATCGTGTGAAGTTTTGTTTCGGGCCGGCCCGAAACAGGCGAGATCTGCAACAAATCTTAATGTTCAAGCAGGTAAAAACACGCGCCGCCGTGCTGATCAGAATTGGGAAGGCCTCATAGGTGAAGGAACGGGCAGAATTCTGTTCCACAGGACACCCCTTCCACTCCAACCAAGGCGGCTGTGTTTCTATTTCAGATCAAGCGAGGGCCTCTTCGCCTCGCTCGGGGCCTTTGTATCGACATGGCTTGGGATCAGAATCTGAAAAATGAGCCCGCTCGGCGCGTTGTCTGCGAGGGAGACGGTGCCGCGATGGGCGTGCACGATATCGGCGACAATTGAAAGTCCGAGCCCGAAACCTTCCTGCCCCTGCGTCCGCGCATCGTCTCCCTTGAAGAACGGCTCAAAAACCCGCGTTCTCAAATGGTCTGGAATTCCAGGTCCGTTATCGGTGACAGAGATTTCGCAGCCCCCTTTGCCATCTCGTAGACCGACAATGACCTCGGTCGCGAACTTGACGCTGTTGTCGCAGAGGTTCGTTACCGCGCGCATGATGGCAAGTGGTTTGCAATCAGTAATCATCCGATTTGGCCCTTCGAACCGGACCGGGAAGCCGACATCACTGAACTCCGCGCAAACGGTTTGCAGCAGGCTGGCGACATCAGCACGTTGTATTGGTTCGGTCGCGTAGTCGTCCCTGAGATATTTCAGAACTTCGTTCAAGAGGCTGTCGATGCGCATGACATCAGACAACAGTCCCTCGCGCACCGGTCCGTCCTCCATGCGATCGGCGCGAAGCCGTAACCGGGTCAACGGGGTTCGAAGATCATGGCCGATGCCCCGCAGCATGCGTGTCCTTGATTCGACCATCACCCGTATCCGGCTTCGCATCGCGTTGAGAGCATGGGCGAGCGCAACGATCTCGACAGGTCCACGTTCTTCGAAGATCTCCGTGCTGTTTGCGATGTCCGAATGGGTGGCCGCTTCGGAGATCCGCTTGATTGGCTCGGTTATGACGCGAATGGCGAATATAAAAAAGAACGCGATCAGGACGACAATGGCGACGGAATAATATGGGCCCTCGTTCAGGATCGAACTGTTCAGGATCGTGTCGGGAAAGCCGGAAAGGATAAGGAGCGTGGCGTCGTCGACCTTTGATGCAATCACTCTCTCCCCGTTCCAGAAGGTACGCCAGCCTCCCACGGGTGGGCGGATGTGATCGGTTGGAAAGAGCCAGTCGATTGCCATGGCCAGCGCGCCTTCAGGTTCCGACGGTCCGGTGAAGGCCTCGCTGACCGAAAAGGGTTGCAGCGAGAAATGCCAGCCGGCAGCACGCGATGACGAGAGGATTATTTCGCGTGCGCCCGGTGTGGACGATTTCAGGAGTTCCGCCATCGTGTCAACGCGCATGACGATATCTTCTATGTCGGGCGCGGCATTCCTTGCCCACTGTTCCAACACTCTGCCGACGACGCTGACGAGGATCAGCGCCACAACGATGATCAGGGTGATCTGGCCTCTTATCGTGGTGGGGAGGAAACGCTTCAGCCTCATAGTTCCTCGACATTCGCTGTGAACATGTAGCCGCCGAGACGTACGGTCTTGATAACAACGGGGTCGCGGACATCATGCTCGATCTTTTGCCTCAGTCGGCTGATGTGCACATCGATGCTGCGCTCTATTGGACCGGCCAAACCTGCATGGGTGACCCCTAAGAGTTCCTCTCGCGTCAGAACGCGGCCCGGGTTCCGGCAAAAGGCAAGCAGGATATCGAACTCATGCGTCGTCAAGCCGACGCGCGCGTTGGTTGGATCGTAGAGCTGTCGTCGAATGGGATCCACGAACCATCCGTCAAAACGCAGTTGCCTTTGTCTGGGCTCCTTTAGCGGAGGCAAGGCGGCGCGCCGCAGCAGGCTGCGCACTCGCGCGATGAGCTCCCGCAAGCTGAATGGTTTCGTGACATAGTCATCGGCGCCGATCTCGAGGCCGACGATCCTGTCAATTTCCGCATCGGCTGCCGTCAGCATGAGGATGGGGATGTTCGTCGTAACCCGTAGCCGCCGGCACAGACTGAGGCCGCTTTCGCCGGGCAACATGACATCAAGGATCACCAGGTCGAAATTGGATGCCCGCATGCGCACATCCATTGCAACGCCGTCCGGGGCGATCTCCGCGATCATTCCATTTTCGTTAAGGCTATCGCGCAGCATGTCGGCGATCAATGTGTCGTCCTCGACAATCAGAATTCGAGAGGCGTCCGACAAGCTCTGGCTCCCTTCACCATCCACATGACGATTTGCCATTGTGAATAGCATGGCGGCGCATGTTTTTTGGCTGCGGGAATATTAAAATTTGTTTCAGATCTCGCCTGTTTCGGGCCGGCCCGAAACATAACTTCACACGATCAAACATTCTGGCGGTCCGCACCGTGGCACAAGAGGGGCATTGAAACCGCCTTTCAGATTTAGCCCCGGAAGGGGTGAATGTGTGAAGGCAAGGACCGGAGATTTCATGTTTCGCAAGTTCTTTTCAAAGTCCGCAGCGCGCGGATCACTTCCCATTGCCGTCGTTATTGCGCTCATGCCGTCGCTTGTCCAAGCTGCCGATCCATCACAGAGCTCCGATCAAGCTGCCATACCGCCCATGCCCGATCCGGAGCGCTTTGGCCCGGTGCGCCAGAAGCTTCACGACTGGGAGGTCATGGTGGGCGCCGGCGTGATGTTCGAGCCAAAATATGAGGGAAGCGATGAAATGGAAATTTCGCCGCTTCCGTTCGTCTCGGCGACCTTCTTCGATCGGTTAACCATCGATCCGACCGGCGTCGAGCTGACGGCCTATGAACGGGGTCCGTTCCAGTTCGATGTGAAGGTCGGCTACGACTTCGGTCGAAACGAAGACGATTCGGACGATCTGCGCGGGATGGGTGACATCGATGGTGGCGTGACAGTCGGCGGCAAGGCGACCTGGAGCTACGGACCGGCCGAGTTTTTTGTCTCCGTCGACAAGACCATTGGTGGCAGCGACGGTCTCCTGGGCACAGTCGGGGTCGAGGTTACGCGACCAGTCAATGAAAAGCTGATCCTTGGCGCGGGTGCGTCCGCCACCTTTGCCGACAAGAACTATATGGAATCCTATTTCGGCGTCACCGCGGCTCAGGCCGCGCGTTCCGGATATGATGCATACAAGCCGGGTTCGGGCGTGAAGAACATCGATCTCTCGGTGTCGGCGACTTACATGTTCCATGAAAACTGGATGGTCCGCGCTGAACAGGACGTCGGATTTCTGGTCGGAGACGCCGCAGACAGCCCCCTCGTGAAACAAAAGGTCCAGCCGAAGTCCATGCTGGTCCTAGGTTATCGATTCTAGGAACAGAGGTGGCCAAGAGCCCGCCTGTTCAAGCACGCGCACGCTCAGCGCCAAACTGCCAGATCAGGCAACCCCCAATCAAAATCTGCCAAACAACCATTTCTCCTAAGCGGATGGTCCTCGTGCAAACTTCATGTTCAGCGTCGAACGACGTTAATCGGCGTGCCTTTCAAAAAGCTCCCTCAGAGGTGCCCCTTGACGCATCAACTAGCGGGCGATCGGATCCTCTAACCCGGTACGTCTCCTCGCATCCGCTGGCTGCACCTGGAATCGTGATCATCTTGTCCAGCATGGTGTTCGTCATGTTTCCGCAGACTGACATGCGCGTTTCGCGGTTCTTCACCTTCGGGACGCGCTTTTATCTTTCAGACAATCCACTGTTGCTGTTGATCCGCGACGCGAACCGCCTGCTTCCCTGCATTGTCTTGCCCATAATGGTCGTCCTGATGATGGCGAGACCTCTCAAGCGTTCAGCGCGTTTGATGACAAGGCGGGCCCTGTTCGTTTTGTTGAGCTACGTCCTGGGGTCGGCAATCATGGTTCACCTGTTCAAGAACTTCTTCGCCCGGGCGAGACCCCAAGATGTGATCGAGTTTGGTGGGACGATGGAGTTCACGCCGGCATGGCAAGTCGCGTCGATGTGCGAGCGCAATTGTTCGTTCCCATCCGGGGAAGCAGCATCGGCAGCCGCGTTTCTGTCCGTGCTGGTGTTCGTGCCGAACGCATACCGCAAATACGTCGCCGCGCTGCTTGTCCCGCTATCCATGATCGTTGCCCTGAACCGTGTCGTTTTTGGAGCTCATTTCCTGTCGGACGTTGTGCTCGGATGGAGCCTCGTGTGCTCGCTGATGCTTTGGCTCTACGCGAAAATGGGACTGAACATCGGCGGATGAGAGTGCGGATTTATGGTGCAATTTTCCAGGCGCACAGCAACGTACACGCCGGCGCCCGGGAGCCTCAACAGCGCTCCAACAGGTCGAAAATCCGGTGGGCGAAGTGACGACTAAGTGAGACGCAGGCAGTCGAAGTTCAGCGTCCCGAGCGAGTTGGAGACACGGGGACAGGTTGGCAGTTCGCAACGAGAAGAAACGACCCGTCGGTTGATCAGCCTCTACGAAGTAGCCCTGCTCTCAGCGCTTCCTCCTTGGACTTGCTTTGGATCAGAAAGTGCTTTCGGCGCCGTCAGTCTGCGCCGAGGACGTTCGCGTCGAATTCCAACAAAGGCGTCAGCATATGGAGATGTTCCTTCAAAGCGGTGGAGCCCAACTGAGGCGAGTTCTCCACGCTCCCGACGTTTCGGTCATCATACCAACATTTAACGAGCGGGATAATGTCGGCATGCTCGTCCGCCACCTGATCGCTACCCTCCGCGGCCTGAACTGGGAGGTGATATTCGTCGACGACGATTCAGCCGATCGCACCGTCGAGGTGTTGCGCGATATCGGGCGTGATGAGCCGCGGATACGCTGCATTCACCGGGTCGGCAGGCGTGGGCTGGCTGGGGCGTGCATCGAGGGAATGTTGTCCGCCCAGGCCGACATAGTCGCGGTCATGGACGCCGATCTTCAGCACGACCACCGACTCCTGCCGGATCTGGTCGCCGCCATCCGTCAAGGAAATGATTTTGCAATCGCGACCCGCTATAGCTCGCCTTATCAGGAAACGGCGCTCTCGCCATTCAGGAGTGCCATTTCCCGGATCGGGACTTTCGTTGCACAGCATACAATCCAGGCAAGGACAACCGATCCAATGAGCGGTTTCTTCGCGACACGCCGCGACCTGGTCGAAGCGATGGCCTCCCGGTTGAGCAACCATGGTTTCAAGGTACTCTTTGATATCCTGTCAAATGCCGGCCCGGATGTTCGCATTGCCGAACTACCCTACCGGTTCGCAACCCGTTCAGCCGGCCACAGCAAGATGGATCGTCGCGTCGCTCTTCAATTCTTGGAGCTGCTTGTCGCCAAGGCAACGAGAGGGGCCATCTCCTTGCGGTTGGTTTGTCTTGTCATCCTCGGCGCCGCTGGCCTGACCTTGCACATGGCGCTGCTAGCCGCGGTTCTTGCGACGGGCACGGAGTTCGCGTGGGCTCAAGCGAGCGCAACCGTCGTCACCATGATTGTCAATTTTTCAGGTAATAACCTGATGACCTATCGCGATCAACGGCTGCGAGGCCGAGGCTTGCTCCGAGGATTGTCGATATATTCCGCAGTAGGTAGCCTTGGAGCTGCGGTCAATGTCGGTATCGCGACGGCTTTGTTCGCGGCAGCTAGCCCCTGGTGGGCCGCCGGTCTTGCGGGTGCCTTCGTCAGCGGTCTCTGGAATAAGGTGATGACGCAAGCCCTTGTCAGAAGCCGCGAGCGCACGTGATGACCATCGACTTTCTCCCTTGCCGTCGGAGGCGTGCGCGATGGTCATTCTACCACATCTAGCCGATGGCAAGTCGGGCGGCAATCGCGTTGAGGGGAAGCAGGTCGAGCGCCCCCTACTTGGCACGAGGCCATCCGAGAATCTCCCCATGTCGCCGCGGCACATCGCCGTCGCGATCGTGCTCGCGTTCACGATGGTGCGACTGTTGTGGGCCTATTCGATCGGCTTTGGAATAGACGAAAGCTATACGATCGGCCAGGCACGGTTTCTCGCACTGTCGTATTTCGACCACCCACCCTTGCACTATTGGATGACCCACGCGGCGGGTGTCCTTTTCGGAACAAGCTGGGCGGTTCGCGTTCCTACCATCCTGCTGTTTTCGGGTACGTCGTGGTCGATTTTCTTCCTGACCGAGCGCCTCTTCGGCGGCAGCGCGGCGGTATTTTCCATCCTTTTCCTCAACCTTTCGCTCTTCTTTCTGGTGTCGGCCGGGGCCTGGATCGTGCCGGATGGCCCTCTACTTCTCTTTCTGGCCTGCGGCGCACAAGTCATGGCGAAGATTTTTTTCCCGCGTCCGGGTGAAGAAGAGCCTTCAATCTCCTGGTGGTTACTCGCAGGAGGACTTCTCGGTCTTGCGGGCATGTCGAAATATTCTGCGTTCTTCACACTGACCGGCCTCGCATTCTTTGTGATGACAACGCCGCAGCGGCGCCAGTTGTCAAGGCGAGGTCCTTACGTCGCGTGCCTCGCGGGCCTGGTTGTGGTTCTACCGGTGCTGATCTGGAATGGTCAGCATGATTGGGCTTCATTGCGTTTCCAGACTGGGCGAGGCGCCTTGCAGTTTTCCCCTTGGGCATTGGCTCGCATGGTTCTCGGCCAGATCGTTTGGTTGGGGCCGTGGATAGCACTCCCACTCATACGGGCCTTGCTTCACGCATTTCGCAAGGGGCGAACGGAAAGAGAGTTGTTTTGCCTTGCCCTCGCAGTTCCGGCGATCGGTTACACGACGCTGCAGGCGCTCGGGAGCGGAACAGGATTTCCGCATTGGCCGATGCCAGGATGGTTGTTCGTCTTCCCGTTGCTGGGCGCTCGGTGCGGCGGCTGCGCCTGGCCGACCATTCGCTATGCCATCGCAACCTCATCCTTGACGCTCATGCTATTGACAGTGGCGGCGGCGTTCGGAGCCTCGGGAGCGCTTCAGCGGTTGAATATCAACGTCCATGATCCGACTCAGGATTTGGTTGACTGGTCTCCGGTTTTGGAAGTCCTCGCGCGGTTGAAGATTGGAATGCCGGATGGACCCGCAGTAGCGGGGTTGAACTGGGCCGAGGCCGGAAAGCTGGATGCCGCGGTGGGGGAAATCGCGCCCGTACTAGTGCTCGGAAGTGACAAGCGCGGATTTGGTACAAGGTCAGATCCACGTCTATCCAGCAGGCAGGGCCTTGTCATCGTCGCAAGCGAAGAAGCTTGGGCGAGGGACGGGACGACCATATCGTGCATGCCAGAAGATCCCCGTCCCGTAGCGCGCTTGCAGATCGGCCGGGGAGGCCAAGCGGAGTTCGCCCTGCTTGTTATACCAGTCGAAGTGTGCGTGGGGAGGGCACATTAGCACGAATGCCCGCCTGGCGGCCGGCGAATCCACTCAAGCCAATGCAGGCACGATTGCGGCGAGGTGAACCATGCGTGACTGGCTGCCGGGAGTATCGCCAGGCGTTGAAATGAGCCTGACGTTTCAATCGCGAAAAAGTCGATGTCAGCAGTGACGAAGGTTGGCCAAGCAGCTTTTGCACGTAACTCACCACCTTACGTCCCCCTCGATATCGCCGTCTCCGTCCAAACCATGCATCCGCCACCGCCGAAGCGGGCGGTTAAGGCTTGGTAACGAAGATCAGCTAGCGCGCCCGCGTTTCACGATCTGCTCCAACCTCACCGGGCGCAATTCCTGCGCATCCACGCCGACGTCGAATTGGCGAGGCAGCGGTTTTAGACGCCCGTGCGAGTGGCCGTGCAGATTGATCGATCTCTTGCCCATTTGGTTCCATGTCCTGAAAGCGTAATGGCAGAGGATCAGGTGATGATCGTCAGTGCGTATTTCGGCATAGTGTTGGACGCTCGCCCAACCCTTCGCTTCAGTGGTCGTTATTGGATCGTTATTACCAACTACCAGGTGTTTGCGCCCGTTCAAGCGCGATAGAAGTTGGTCGCAATCGCCTGCACGGGCCGACATGAAATCGCCGAGATGCCAGACATCGTCATCTTCGCCGACAAGGCCATTCCAGTTTTGGATCAGCGCCACATCGTGGGCGGCCATGTCTGGGAAAGGACGTCGGTCAATCCTGAGGACACGTGGATCGCCAAAATGGGTATCGCTGGTAAAGAAGATCATTGATGGAACATGGGGCCGGAGCGTCGGTCGCCAAGATGTGTGCGGGCCTTCGAAAAGAAGTCGCTTCCCTTCATTCTTCGCAGGTGCCCCGGAAACTGCGTCATTCGAGACCGGCGACGACCCCTTGTTTCAACACTCTGGGATGCTGCGCGGTCCGCGTTATCCCACCGATAGCAGCTCAGATACAGACGGCAGGATAGCCGGGCTGAAGAAGGCAATCAGGATTTCAGCGGCAATGGCGGCGGAGAGAATGTTGGCCGCTTCCGGTACGTCAGGTCCACTTTCGGCGAGAGCAGATTGGCGGTGAACGGCGGCTTTCGCCGTGGAAGCGCAGGCGGCTCACGGCGCACCAGGGTTGGGTGCTTTTGCGGGCGGGGCGCTACAAGACCTGAAAGTTGAAGGCAATCGGAGCAGAAGCAGGCTCTGGAGCAGGACACCGCGCTAAGGTACGCTACCGTACAAACGAGGGGTTGCGGCGCAGAATCGGACTTTAGTCCGGTTGATGACCGAAGGCGGGCCGCTAGGTTCACTACGTTACACGACGCGGGGGCGCGCAAGCGGGTCGTCATGCCAATAACAGAATCGGATCGACTTTTGTTCAGCCGCATTTGGGCTCTCGGCGCCAAAGCGGTCAAGGATGATCACATTTCTGCGCTGCTCGATGTTACGCTTCACGCCCCTACGCTGGAACAATACCAAGATAGCCACGGTCAGCGGATGACGGATATGATCAAGGTCGTTCAGTTGGGAATTTCGAAGCTTCGTGACAGCGGTGAACCCGTCGAAGGCGACGAGGTCAGCATGCCTCGGTCCTTGCGTCGCGCTGGTACGCGGTACTCGTAGAGCGGGCGCATTAGATCGTATTGCCGACGAGCCCGACGAAGCCGGATTCCACGAAAATCCCTGCCGGCCGAACCATAGCGCCATCTCTCTTTGCGCGAGTTAGACGATGTGCGGGGCATCATGCACTGGGTCTTCATGTCCCATTCAGGTGTGACTTCGGAAAATCCAACGACGCCGCAGTATTCAAGGTATCGATAGTGAACGAAGCTACTTCTGACAGTTTTCAGTTCGGTCTGAAGGCCCTTCTGAAGAAGCATCCCGACCTCCAGCCATATGCATCAATGGCGCACCAGCTGACGGAACTGATTGAGACCTATGGCGAGGCATTGCGGTCCAGAGCGAAATACGAGACCGACGGTGGCGAACACGAATTGATTCTCGCCCATTACAAGAGCGTATGTATTGAGCTGGAGGAGCACCTCCGGTCGAGCCTCTCCAACAAATGCCTTCGCGATATCGGCTGATGTCTGGACCTGACGATAAACACGGGAGCCCGCATAGATCGACGGGTCGAACCTTCTAACTCTCTAGAAGATGGCGTCTCGCTTGTTGCCTCGGATTGAGCGGTTCAGCTTGCCGAACCAGCGATGCAGATGATCGCTGCGGATCCTTCATTTTTAGATATGTCAAACATCGATGAGGCGCTCTTCGCGTTGGTCCGAAAGCCCGCGCAAGAGACATCTGAAGATCGATAGGGTGACCACGTCTCTGACCCGCCGCCATAGCTGAAGATGATCCATAGATGCAGATATGACTAAATCCATTACTCAATAGGGACGATCCGCTTACGCTGTTTTGATCGTCCCCGAGTAGGACCTTGGTCCGAGGCCGGTTGTCGCGGCAGTCCTATCTTCATTTCTGCCTGTTTACGAAGAACCTCACAATGCCGGGCTTCACGCCACTTGGAGGGCGCAGAGACCGCTTAAAAAGGGAGATCGCCATGTCATCCACGGAAGATCCGAAACTTCTGCCGCACAATACTGCGCGCAGACATTTTCTAGGTGTCGCTGCTGCCGCCGGTGTTCGGCTCGCGGGCGTGGCGGCATTGGCCACGGCAATTTCCACATCTCCTGCGAGTGCATTGGGACGCCGTTGGGGGCACGGTGGCTCGGGTGGACACGGCGGTTCCGGCGGGCACGGTGGCTCCGGGGGGAGCGGTGGTTCCGGCGGAGGCGGTGGCGGCGGCGGTCCGCAGTGCTTCCTGCGGGGAACGGGTATCCTCACGGATTGCGGTGAAAGGCCTGTCGAGGATCTGCGTGTCGGCGATCGCGTTGCCCTTCCGGATGGAAGCACTCGTCCGATCAGGTGGGTCGGCCGCCAGGCCTTCAGGAAGAACGGCGCACGCTGGCAGGAAGCCGTCGTGCCGGTCCGCATTCGCCGCCATACGCTGGACGGCCGCACCCCGCATTCCGATCTCTACCTGTCATCCGGCCATGCGCTGTTTCTGAACGGCGTCCTGATCCGCGTGAAGGATCTGGTCAACGGCACGACCATTACACCGGTCACTCCGGCCGACGACATGCTGCTCGAATATTATGCCGTTCTGCTCGATACGCATGAGGCCATCCTTGCCGAAGGTGCGGCGGCCGAGAGCTTCCATCTCGTGGACAACAACCACGAGGCCTTCTCCAATTTCGCGGAGTTCAAGCGCCTCTATGGCGAAAGGCCCGGCGTGATGACATCCTATGCCCCGGTGCTGGGCGAGGAAGGTGGCTGGAAGCACCTGAAAGCGCTCCTCCTCCTTGGCGTTTCGCCCCTGGTGCCGGCGCGCGACCCGTTCGGGGATGCCTGCAGGAAGATCGACGAACAGGCCAGGGAACTGTCGCTCTGATCTGCAGCCGGCTTGCTCGCCGGGGCGCATCTCGAACCCGGAGAGCTCAGTCGCGCAAACCGCGCAGCGGTCTTGCCAGACGACATGCATAGAAGAAAGAAAAGCGTGGCGCGCATCGGAAAGATCGCGCCGCGC
>Ga0209673_1002017_pt1 | contig 15613 bp, 13 predicted proteins | sample AraplaCol_mMS_r2_2_FD_184274 | JGI IMG/M metagenome (GOLD analysis project Ga0209673, IMG submission 184274) | Arabidopsis root microbial communities from North Carolina, USA - plate scrape MF_Col_mMS_r2 (SPAdes) (version 3) | ecosystem: Host-associated > Plants > Roots > Endosphere | place... | reverse complement strand
GAAATATCGGAGAAGGCAAGCACGTCTCCGCCCGAGAGTGCCGATCGCCCCGTCGCGCCGGAAGGCGCTGTGTCGGGGCTTCCGACGAGTGCGCTGCAAGCCGGAGTTGCGTCCGCGCCCCAAGTCCCGTCTGGGTCCGCTGAGTCCGTCGTCGACAGAAGCGCGCTGAGCGCTGGGGCGCCAGTTGAAGATTCACCGTTCGTACCGGATGTACTGCTCGGCGCTATGACCATGACGCCGCAATACGGCTTGCTTGGGCGCTCTGGTTCGCAGTCAGTCGCGATTGATCTCAACGGCTGCAACACGATCTCTCTCTTCGGGGTCCAGGGCTTCGGAAAAAGCTACACGATGGGTGTCATCGCGGAGATGGCGTCCGTCTGGAACGCCGGAATAAATGTGCTCCCTTCGCCGCTGGCGACGGTGATCTTTCACTTCCACAAGAGTGACGCCTACGAGCCGGAATACGTTACCGCCGTCGGACCCAACAAGAAGACCTCGGAGGTGGATCGGCTTCTCGCTGAGTACGGTGCACATGCCAAGGGTCTCGAAGATGTTGTGCTCCTCGCGCCTGAAGCAAAGGTCGAGTTGCGTCGAAGTGAATACCCTGGCATTGCTGTGGAGCCGATCAAGTTCAGCTCGTCCGAACTTGGGGCAGAAAGTTGGAAGTTCCTGCTCGGAGCGTACGGAAACGAATCGCTCTACATCAGGCAGTTGGTGGCCATCATGCGCCGCCACAGAAACGGGTTGACCCTCGACACGTTTCGCCAGGAAATTCAACAGGCTGGACTCCCCGCTGCGGCGCAGCGGCTCGCTGAAGATCGGTTGGCACTCGCTGAGCCCTATGTCGATGACGGCCGGCGCCTGGGCAATCTTCTCCGGCCTGGACGAACGGTCATCGTGGACCTGCGCGACGAGTGGATCGAAAAGGACGAGGCGCTCGGTCTATTCGTGGTGATGCTGCGCATATTCGCGGCCAGTCGTCACAATGGTCGTGAGTTCAACAAGCTTGTGGTGTTCGATGAGGCCCACAAGTACATCTCGGAGTCGGACCTGATCTCGCAGGTTGTGGAGACAATTCGCGAGATGCGCCATCAGGCGACCAGCGTGGTCATTGCGAGTCAAGACCCATTGTCTGTGCCAAGGGCCATCATCGAACTAACATCAGTGCTCATCATGCACCGCATGACATCACCGCAGTGGCTCAAGCATTTGCGCGGTGCGCTTGCGGCGCTAGAAGACGTTCCAGACGCCGCGGTCACATCGCTTCAACCTGGCGAGGCGCTGGTGTGGGCACAGCGGAGCACGGATAAGCGGTATGCCCTTCGTCCGCAGAAGGTGACTATTCGGCCGCGATTCACGCAGCACGGTGGCGGAACCAAAACGGCAGTCGATGGTGCGACGATTCGATAAATATCAGGAGATGATGTCGTGTCGACCCAGCGGTAAGGGTACCTCGACCTTTTTCCGCCGAGAGGCCCGCCGCGAATGACGAGCTCGCCAAGTCGAGCGCCAGTGCGGCTTGATCGTTCAAGATGCTGAAGGAGTACTTCGAGCCTGGAAGCCCTTCCTGCTATCGATCAGCGCATCCAAAGATGATGGTGGGCTGAACGATCGAACAGCGGAGTTCGACTACGCCACAGGCTCTGCGTACCGTGCGACGTTCCGTTTGTTCAAGTACGACGACAGCACAAGCTGTCGCCGCCGATGGAAAGCTGACCCCCTGCGCCGAAGTAAACAAGTTCGACGTGTGACCGTGTGACCGTCGAAGAAGGCCGCGTCATTCGTTTTGTGGATGAACGGTGGCGGTGCCGGCTCGCTTTGGGGCGCTTGCAAAGTGAAGAGGCGAACGCACTCTTGACTTTCTCTCTTCGTAGATCCAGCATCGCTGCAAATACGCCGCAGCGGCGCAATACCAGGCCTGGAGGGTGCTATGGCCGACTTGATCTCACGTCCTCTTCAAGCGGCGGACTTTCCATTCTGTTGGGCGCTTTACGAAGCATCAACCCAATCCTCGATCGCGCCGTTCATGAAGAGAAGCTGGGTGAGCTCGGACGAAGAGAATCGCTTCCGCTCAATATGGACCACTGACAACGCTCAACTCATCGTATGCGACAACCAACCAGCGGGTTGGTTTTGCCTCAAGGAAGGCCCTCAGTCGGTCGTTGTCGAGCACTTCTACGTGGCACCTTCACACCGGAAGCGCCGCATCGGCTCGATCCTCATGGGATACATCATTGATGAGGCCAAGAGGCAGGGCAAGAAGGTGTCCTTGGACGTCATTCACGGCAGCTCAGCGCGGACATTCTTCGAGAAGTTGGGCTTTGCTGAGGTGGTCCAGAAGCAGGTCACAACGGAGCTGAGCAATTAGTCAAATCGATAGGAGGTTCTATGGCGCAAGCGCTGCAGCGTGACGTCGAGGTAGCGTCCGAAGAGCTGAAATCGGCCGGGGCCGATGGCTTTGGCCCCGCAGAGCAGTTTGAACTCTCAGACTGCGAAGTTGAGACATTGCGACGCGCAGCACTCGCTCGGCGCATGCCCTATGAGCCCCTCCGACGAAAGTACTCTAGGGCCGAGCTCATGCGCTACGGGCTGGTCCGCGAGGGGTACACGCGGGAAGAATTGCGCGAGAGGGGCATAGGGCCCGGAGCCGTCACGTCGTTCGACCAACTGGCGAAGGACGCCACAGACCTGCTACCCGTTGAAACTCCGTTCGGTTCAGGTATCAAGAAGTGGCAACTGCCTGTAGACATGATGCCGCTACGCGTCTTCCAGACGATCTTCCCTCCTGGGACGCACGTGCGTAGCCATGTTCATCCTCCTCATTCTGACGAAGCTCCTGGCGGTGGCCTTCGGATCATTTCGCGCGGGTCGATCACTTACAAGGGTCAGAAGTTTGGGCCGGGGGACTGGTTCTTCGCACCGAACGGAGAGCCCTATGAGTTCCGCACTGATCCAGATGTAGAAACGATCGTGTTCTACAAGTACGCGTTCTTCGCCGTCGAGCAGGGGAACAGGTTCTCGCACCCTCACGCGGCTGATCAGGAAGGCTAGACGAGTCACTTGTTTCGGCGGGTCCCAAGGGTGCTGCCGGCGGCGCCCGTTCCGGTCGTGTGATGCACAGGAAAGATCTGCACAGCAGTCCCGGTTCGTATCGGTCGCCATTGCCGAGACTCCACCCGAGCCCCGCTGCCCGCGTGGCATCGAGCTCGAACTGCACCGAGGCGCGATGACGATCCGGCTGACGTGGCCGACGGTCGCGGGCAACGAGTTGCCTGACACAAGCAGGTGAGCCCCGACTTCGGGTGTGTTCACTCGTGGTCTCGTGCCAGGTCGTGCTAGCAGGGCGCGAGGCAGAACGCCATCAGCGATCTTCCCTTAATCAGATCTACGTGGTCTGATACCTCTTCTGCCGGGAGTGGGAGCGCATGGCGAGCAAGCCCTACCAGGAACTTACTGATATCGAAAGGCTGCAGAAGCAGTGGCACAAGCTCTCGGGCCTTCACTCCCGAGAGGAGTGGTCTGCCGCGATCGTGCGTGCGGCGACGGCCGCCGAGTTGGCAGCCAACCATGCCATTCGCGCCGAATTTGCGGCGCGCAGCCACTTTGATGGCGCGTTCGTCGACAGCCTGCTCAGGTGGGCGAACGGGTTGAGTGGAAAGCTACGCAACCTGCTCGTGCCCCTTGTTGCTAACGATCCAGCAAAGCGAGGTTCCATGGCCGCCCTGCAGACGCTTGCCGATCGTGTGAGTGCGAAGCGAAACGCCATCGCGCACCAAGGGGAGTTCTGCAACGAGCAGGAAGCGACGGAGGCCATTGCCAACGCTCGCAACTTCATCACCGGCCTCGTGACGCTCTACGAACCGCAGTTCAAGCTCAAGGATCGTGGCACGACCAAGAAGCTCCGTGAGTAGCACCGACAAGCAGTTTGGGCTAGAGGCACGATTCGGTCGTTTCGTCGAATCGCTTCCCAATGCTGAGGTCATTGATCGGCTCGAACTGCCCTCCAATCCCACGCGCCGCCGCAAAGCAGACTATCTGCTTGGTGGGCGCAGCGTCATTGTTGAGCTGAAAACACTGTCGGACGATGTGTCCCACAAGGTTGAGGCGATGGCAGACCGTCATCGAGAGCGGGACGACTGGCCGTTGTTCTATGGAACGGCGGATGTGAGCAAAGTGCTTGCGCACCTGCCGGACGGTGAGGCGATCTACGGAAAGCTGGTCAATGCGCTCGGCCGATCGGTAGAAGACGCCGTCCGGTCAGCTGAAGAACAGATCACACATACAAGGGAGGTGCTTGGCCTTCCCGATGCGGCGGGCGTACTGGTGATCCTGAACCAGGCCGTGGAGATTCTTGACCCGTACGTAGTGGGTCACCGCGCTGCGCAACTCTTGCGGCGCCCCCGGACGGGCAACAACGCGTCCGAGAAGCTGAACTTCGTCTGGTTGCTCTTCGAGAGCCACGCCATGGGGAAAGTTGCTGGCATACCCGCGGCCCCATCCCTCCTCATACGTGCAGATGGTGCCTCGCGGTTCCCGTGGTTCGATGCGTTTCACAAGGACGTGGTTCGCCGTTGGGCAGAGTGGAACGGTGGTATTGCCTTCGAGGGCGATGCACACGATCCTTCGAAGATCCACTTCAGCCCTATGAGGGATGTGCGCGAGCCAGCGCCTACTCGGATTCCACGGCACGAGCTGTGGCGCCGACGGTATCGAGCCAATCCCTATCTACGTGCGCTTAGCGATGAAGGCGTGCTGGCCCGAGGCGCGGACATCGTGCGCCGCCTCATGCCGCACTTCATCAAGGGCGGGCCGGGCTACGTCCCCGAAGCCGCGAACCCACTGATGGAGGAGTTCACGCACTTTCAGGAAGAAGCGAGCTTTCGAGCGCTGGACCTGCGGGACATGCCGATGCATGGTGGGACATGACTACCAAGAGAAAGCGCTCCCAGGCGACCAGCCGAGAGGGAATCAACTTCGTGCGTACGCTGGTCGAGCGCCACAACTGCGCGTTCCAAGAGATCGATCTACAGAACGACCTTGGAAACGATGCCTACGTCGAGTTTGTGGTCGAGGAAAGCGCCACGGGTTGCTGCGTAGTGCTGCAAATCAAGTCGGGCTCTTCATACCGCGCTGCCGGTGGACGCTACGGGTTCCAGTCCGATAGCGACCACTTCGAGTACTGGGCCTCTCACACGCTGCCCGTGCTTGCGATCATTGTCGACCCCGAAGCGAGCAGGGCGGCCTGGGTTGACATCACCGACCATCTTCGACGCAACCCTGCGGCGGTCAAGGAAGGACCCTTCAGCATTTACGCTGACCAAGACTTCTCAGAGTCTTCGTTTGCTGAATTTCGGCAGCACTGCCTGGCCTACCGCGACCCATACAGCCGCGAGCAGAACTTCGGGAGGGCTCTGGACGCCTTTGCCGATCGAGCGGACGATGAACGCTGCTTTGACGGACTACGGGCACTGTTTGCGTTCCATAGGCAGCAGGTAGCTACCTGGTACTACTTAATCTCCTGTCTCTCCAACTTCCAAGGGCACAGAGTCCTGCGCCCTCTCGTTGCACGTCTCTGCCACATCCCCACGCATGGAGACATCTTCTGGAGCCGACAGAACATCATCGAGGAAGAAGTCCGTCAGGAGGTGCTCCGACTAATGCGTCAGTTGTTTGACCGCAGGGACGCGCTCACAATGCTCTCGGCGATCGACGATGCGGGCATTGATCGGGGAACCATCGGGCAAGCGGTACATGCGCTGGTGGACACCATGGCAAATGTGCCGGCAGTGATGGAGTCGATCGCAATCGATCAGAGCCAGAGCGAGCGCGTTCGCCACAGCGCGATCCTGTTCGCAACCAGCTCGGCCCAGTGGCAATCCCCTGCGGTCGCTCTTGATCTCCTGGATCGCATACGGGCTTCGATTGCCAGCGATGACGAACTGCGCGCCGTGATTGATTGGTTGGCAGGCGATCTGAAACAGTACGGCCGTGTGTCGTTCTACTATTGAGCTTTACGTAACCCATGACATCACCAGAGCTCTGCTTGCTTCCAGCACGCCGTGATGATCGATTGCCGCCGTTGCCCACTTTTGAGCTTGGCGCGTGCGGTGGTCTTGAGCTCCTGCAGAGAGCGGGGACAGAAGTTGGCAAGCGCATGCCGCTTGAGCCAGGCCCAGAGGTATTCGACCGGGTTGAGGTCGGGCGCATAGCCGGGCAACAGCGCCATCTGCACGGCGCCCTTGGTGCTGTCGAGGTAGTCGCGCACGATGCGGCTCTTGTGCTGAGCAGCCCCATCCCAGACGATGAGAAGTTTGCGCTTGAGGTGCGCGCGAAGTGCCTTGAGGAAGTCGATGATCTGCGCGCTCTTGACCGCCCCGTCGTAGAGCCTGAAGAGGAAGTTCGCGCGGCTCATGCCGGCGACCGCCGAGATGTGCTTCCAGTTGAAGTGGAACTGCACGACGGGCGTGCAGCCCTTGAGGCCCCAGGTTCGCACCCGCGTTGGCCGCTCCGACAGTCCCGATTCGTCGATGAAGACGATCAGCCGTCGCTCGGCAGCGCACTTTTTTTGAGCGCGGGCCAAGTCTTTCGCTTCCATTCGAAGACGGCCAGGTCGTCACGCTCCACGGCGCGCCGGTCGGGCTTCTGCGAGCTGAAGCCCATCGAGCCGAGCAGGCGCCAGACGTGCACCTCGCTGAACTGCACACCGTACAGCCTCTCGATGAGCGCACGTACTCGCTTGAGGGTCCAAAGCTGCGTCCCGAAGCCATGGGCCATGGCGCCCTGCAGCAAAGCTGTTGCGAGCGCATCGCGTTGGCCCTTGTCCAATTGCGCCGGACGCCCCGGTGCCATCGCCCGAAGTGCCTCGATTCCACCTTCATCGAGCCGAGCCTTCCAGGTGTACGCGGTCTGCCGCGCAACGCCCACTGACTTGGCCGCCTGCGCCGGCGTCTGCCCGGCCAGCATGAGCCTGCCGGCAAGTACTCGTTTGCGCGCCGCTTCCTCTGCATCCGCCATGACCGAATCCTCCAACCATGAGACTCCTTGCACAACGCATGGGTTGAAGAATGGTTGTCATGCATTACGTAAATCTCAATAGACTGGACAGCGACGGCAAACGGATTGACGTGCTCTTCAAGCGACGAATGCTGGACTTCGATTTCACGAGCCAACTTGCGCCGGCCGTACACGCATGCGCCGCCTGGCGGCTTGCCCGCCGCAGCAGCATGCGCCCATGCATTACCGCTTTGCCTGCGATTCACCAACCAGCGCACGAAGGCGCTTCAGCTCCTCGCGCAAGGCGAAAACCTCCTCTTCGATCGCTGCAGTGTGCGCCTTTAGTTGCTCCGCCGCAGTCAGGCGAGGCGCCGTGATCTTGGCAGCCAGGTAAGGTTCGAGCGATTGGGGATTTCGTTGACCCATTCGCAGACTGACCGTTGCAGCGATGCTTTGGCTAGAGGTGTCGATTCCCTTGTCGATCCGATACTCGGTTTCGGAGTCCATCTCGTCGTTGGCGAACTTGCGCCTGAGCGAGTGCGTTGCCGTCCACGCGGGGGCACCCAATGCGCGAAAGTGCCCTGAAAGCAGCTTGGTGATCGAGCGGTCGCGCATCGCTCGTCCGTCGCGATAAGACAGGAACAAGGGACTCGTGCGCTGATCGATCTTCCACCCTCGCGCTCTCGCGAGCGGCAGGAGATAGTTGGAAATGAAATGCGCAATGCGCTGAGCAAGGACTACTGGAAACTCGAACGACTCCTCGTACCCAAACTTCTGCGCGTCCGGCGTCACGTACATGAAGCTGCCCTGCGCTTCGTCGATCTGCCCGTCGAGAAACTGCGCGATCCGAAGCGAGTTGATCGACTCGCGCCGAAATCCCACCGTGTTTGCGATATCAACGATCAGTGCGTTGCGATGAGCAAGATACGGCGACTGGGCCGTTTCATGCAGTCGCTCGATAAGTGAAAACCGGAAATCCTCTGTTGGAACGAACTGGCGGCGGTGCCTCGATCGAATCGCGGTCTTCCTGAAGAGGAGCGGATACTCTTCTCGCACCTGCCGACGCGCGGCGGCGGAATTGCCACGGTGCGCGCGCTCTGTGGGCGAACCTTCCGGCAGCGTCGAGCGCACCCCACACCCCTTGCGGCCGATCAGCCCCTCGCGCGTTCGGCCGTTTTGCTGCAGCCACGTCAGCCAGCGGTATACGCGGCGCAACCTCGCGTTGACCGTGCCATTGGCGATTCGAGGGTTCTGTTTCGAGGTCTTCGACTTGAGAATCGCCTTCTTCTCAGCGTCCCTGAAATTCCTCAGATCAACGTCGGTACATCGATCAACGGCGATCGCATGGTCCTGAAGATACTCATAGAAGCGCTTGAGGAAGTACGAGTGGTCGGTGACGGTCTTGGCGTCCAACTGCTCTTCGTCCGCCATGTAGATCGTGTAGTCGGTGAGGTCATCGACCACCTGGTCCGCAACGAGGTCGTAGAAGACGACCGCCACTTGTTCCATCTCGGCGTGGGCAGACAGAATCAGCCGCAAAGAGCCTGGGGAGACGCTCATACGGCCTTCAGCGTTGTCCGCTTGGCGAGCGCGCTCAGGCGGGTGTTCTCTCGCTTCAAGGCGGCGATCTCGCCATGCAACTCTTTGACCTGCTCTTTCGCCTTTGCGGCGGTGCTCGCAACTACCGCCTCCAATGCTTCGGTTTTCGCGCGCTCCGTGGACACCGCGCGCCGCGCGCGGATCAGTTCCTTCTCGGCAATCTGCCTGAGCCGGTTGGCGAGTGCGATTTTGCGAAGGAGTGCAGCCCGAGACTGTTCTTTCGCGCTGGCCTGAGCATTGCTCTGACCGATCGCGCGGATGCGTTCAATGACTAGGACGTGCAGGTCTTCATGCTTCTTCAGCGTCGCGTTCGAATTCTTGAAGAAGGGAATCACACGAGAGCGAACCTCTTGGCGCAAGGCGACAGATTCCCAACCATTGAACTGCCGCGGCGAGCGAGGAAGATCTTCCAGCGTCAGCGCGCCGTGGCTGGACGCGTCAGCGGCCTGCAGCCCGCCGGCCGCGCGCGACAGATAGTCGGCCAAGAGGTCGAGCTTTGCAGCGATGTTGCGCCGGGCGACCTCGGCGTTGTGGGCCGCAATCGAAGGTGCTGGTCTTCGACCCTGTGGCGCTCGCGGCAGACCGACGGAGCGCGTCAGTTCATCCGAGCTTCGTGTAGCCATATCGCCTTCTGTAGGTTCTCGCGCAGACGCACGCGCTGATTCGACTGGACCGTTCCGACGGCCTGGGTCGCGATCTCCCTGTCCAACATTTCAAGGTCCATTTTCTGCCCTTGCAGGTGACCCTCGCTGACCCAGTGAAGCGAACACCTCGAACACACGTCGGCCGAGGCGTTCTCCGGCGCGGGTCCGCTCCCAGGACCCTCTGCGCACTTCGCGCTGCGCGCCGCGGACCGCCCCGCGAGGCAATCACCGTGGGGGAGTGGACGGATCGCATGACCGCGTCTCTCCACCACCGCCGCCAGCCGCTTCGTTTGCGCATCCTTGTCCAGACGGCTGTAATCGACGGCAGCGGTCAGACGACGCTGCAGCCGCAGCAGCAGCGCAGGAAAGCCGCCTGAAGCGGGCGCACCGCCGACGAGCCCCTTGATGGACTCGTACAGCTTTTCGCTGCCCACGGCCTTGATCTCTTCCGCCAGGTCGCGCAGATCGCTTTGCATCGCCGCCCGCACTTCCTGGGGCTGCTTCTTGATGGATGCGGGAATGCGGCCCGTCGCCAGCCCGATCACCGCGTCGCTGACGTACTGCTGCGTGCAATCGAGGTTGAGCTGCGCGAGTTGATACCGCAGGTGGATGAGACTGGCGTGCTCGAACCGGTAGAAATAGATGATCGCGTAGAAGCGCCTGAACATGTGGGCGGACGTGCCCTGCATGCTTGCGCCGTCGCCAAGCGCGTCCCTCAGGAATCGACTGCCCGCTCCGGAACGTCCCATTTGGAACTGGTACCAAATGCGGTCGCCAAGTTGCCCGCGCGTTACCGAATACGTGCGGCGCCAGAAGAGCGAGTGGCTGGAATCGGGAATGTCGCTCGCGGGCAAGAGCATCGCTTCCACATTCTGCTGCACGATCTCCAGCTTCGAAAGGACAACGAAGGCATCGTAGGTCGTCCTGTTGACGAAGTAGGGGGCGTAGTCCTGCAGCGTCTTCATCAGGTAGAAGTCCCCCTGGTAGACGCCAAGTTCCTCGTTGATCACGCGCATCGAATGCCGCGTCAAGCCAAGCTTGCGATGACAGATCTCGTCCTTACGACGGGCATTTAGCCCGGCGATCAGCACGAAGGCAGACGACATCAGGCCCTCCACGACATGGGCAACCGAGGCGGTGTCACCGTGCGCGTTCTCGTTGACCTTCACCATCTCGACCGGAAAGCCCAAGGTAGCTTCGGCCTCGATGCGAACCGTCGAACGTCGCCACATCTCGTCCGCCAGCCTCGCTCTTAAGTTATGGCCCAGTGACTCAGTCCCGAGTTGCTGCGCGATGCGCCCCACTTCTGCGACCATCGCGACCGCCGCGTTCGCCTTGTTCTGCACCCAGTCGTACGAGTGCACCAACAGGCCAACCGCCTGTTCGACCGTCATCGTTCTCGTGCGCTTGTTCGGCACTGCGAGCTTCTTGGCCCGCGTGTAAGGGTCGGGGTAAGGCGCGAACGTGAACCCGAACTTCTTGGGGACACGCACCAACTCATTGATCCCACGCAAGGTCTGAACCATCCAAGAGACGGTGGGACGTCGGTTCACCCATGGCTCCAACCGGTCTGTCACTCCCGCGTACTCGAAGAGAGTCTTTCTGACGCTACCCAATTCCTGGACGGACAGATTCGTATGCAGGAGCGACGCTAGTCCCTCTCGCAGAGACACGCTTGCCTCGGAGTCGAAGCGCACGAATAGCGAAGCCGTCGGACGCGTCCAAAGCAATTCCTGCACTCGACGATCGAGTTGCATGCCGCCTGTCCAGCGCGACTTACCCAAGGACTTTGCCAGCGCCCGAAAGTGAGACTCCTTCCAGTCCGCAGGCCGATACAGACCCCGAAGGCGACCCCATTCCCAGAGCTTCGCAAGCGTACTGACAAGGTTTGCTACCGACCTGTGCGTGTCCTTGTTCGCCCCGGCGTTCAGCAGATGAGAGTCAACGGCGAGCACCGTGGCGATCGCCAGGGTTCTGTCCTCCGCCAAGCTACAGGCACTGATCAGCGGTGACTCAGGCAGGTGGTATTGCGAGAGGTCGATCTTCTTGGACTGCTCGTCGTTGACGAGCGCGTACTCTCGCTTCAGCGCAAACGTCGTCGGATCAACATACACCAATCGCCCCGACAAGCATTCGGCAAGCGCCTCTTGCATCAGGTCTCCGCGTGAGACCTTCGGCGCCGGTTCCGAGCGCTGTCGGACAGCGAGCTGCTCACGCGCCTGGGCCATCGCTCATCTCCTGCTTCACCAGGGCCATCACGCGATGAACCCTGGCTGCAAACGGTCCGGCCGACACGACTTGATAGAGCGCCTCGTTGACGAGGATGGCCGGCAGTTGCTGTTTCGCGAATCGATCCGGATTCGATTGCCAGGCCAACTGCCAGGAGGACTGATAGTGCACTCGCGTGCGAACAAGCTCTTCAATCCTCGCGCCGTCGATCACGATCCTGCGGTTCGGGCATCCACCATCAACGTGGCAACGCTGCCCGTCACAACTGTCTGACTGGCGGCTTCGGCCTGGGGGCGGTCTGTTGGGGTTGGCGCAGCTTGTCCCGTCGCCGATCGGCTGGAGGAGCTTCAGATTCAGAGAGTGCAGGTTCTTGGTTTTCGTCTTGTGGACGTACACCACCTCGGACTCGAGTTCCTTGGTGAAGGCGAGGTTCATGGACGAACTGATCCGATCCTGGATGATGTTCTCGACATAGCCGCCTGTGGTGCTGATCCATTCGTGCCCCGCAAGTGCCTGTGCCGCCCGGATACCCCCTTTTGCAAAGGTCAGGATGAACAAGAACTGGGTGCGGATCTGGTCGAGCGAATAGGCCGGAAGGCCGTGCCTCTCCTGAAGGTCGCTCAAGCGGGCCGCGGGGTGAAAGGTGTGCGCAGCCTGGTTCGAAGGCTTGGCGCGAACCACCGCCCAAAGGTCCAGCACGCTCGAATTCAGATGTCCCAGAAGAATCATCTGCTTGCGATTCCATAGGAGTAGCTCTATGGCCATCGACACGCCGGGCTCGGTCAGAGGGATTTCGACTTCGGGTGTGTCATCGTCCGTCTTTTGCTTGTAGCCCTGGATGATCAAGCTCTTGCCATTGATCTCCACTCGATCAACGGTCAGTGCCATCACGGACGAGAAGTTCCAACCTGTGTAGGTTTGCAGCAGATGGACCGCTGCGAATACTTCTTCGGGACACGCGTGTTGTGCGATTTCGAAGATCCGGTGCGATCGAAAGATCGGAAAGCCTGCAAAGAGTTGCGCTCGCAGTTCGTCAGCAGAGCACACGCAATACGAATGCGGTGCGTTCTTGTCCGCGAGTCGCTGCTTCTCGATCCCCTGAAGGATCGCTGGCAACCGCGCTTCCGCCGGCACGTTGGCGGCGTCGAACGCACGCTCCGGATGCGCAGTGCCGCACAGTGAATACGCTGCGGCTTCCTCATAGCGCGGATCGAGTTTGATCCGGTTCCAACCTTTGACCCGCTCGCGTACAGCGGCCGCGATCTCCATCTCCCGTATGCATGCCTTGCGCACTTGATCGAGGTCCGAAGTCGCTCGGACTCGGATCGCCTCGCTCAGGTCCACCGCGGACTTGACTAGCGTTGCACCGATTGGCGGATTCTTCTCTTCCTCGCCGGCAATGTCGGTCAGGTCACTAATCAGGGCACGGGGGTCCGAAAGGACTCGGGCGCGTGGCTTGAAGCGAACAGTTTGCTCGTCGATCTGTTCCGCCAGTGCGACCGCCTCTGCGCGTTCGTAGACGAACGTCCTAAACGTTCCCATCGCTCGGGGCCCGCCCGCCCCTTCGAACTTGCCGTTGAGAACCAGTTGGTCGCTCGCGCGAAACAGCGCTTTGACGCGGGCGACGGTCACCTCATGCGGAAGCAGATCAAGAAGCACTCGTGCTTTCCGATCTTGGCCGAGGCACTTTAAGGCGGCAGCCAACTGCTTGGCCTTGGCCTCGGGGGCAGCACCTTCCACATTGTGGAAGGCAAGGAGATCTTCGAGCATGCCCCACGTCCACGAATCGCCGTGTAGGCGCAGAGCGGCACCGTCGAACTCGACGGTGCCGGTGTATTGGTGCCGGTAGGAGCTGTAGTAGGTCCGCAAGACGACGCGCCCCGCTGACGCTCGCTCTACTTGCGACGTAGAAGGTACACCGGGTTTCTTCGACTTTCCCATGATCTACCTCGCACTGTGCCCCTACAGTTGTACTGTGCTCGTCTTTCCATACTACATTGACAACCACCGTGAACCTGGCCCCGGCCGACCTGCCGAAGGAGTCCGGCCGCTTCGATCTGCCGATCGCGCTGGGCATCGTTGCCGCGCAGGGCGGGCTCGACCTGCAGCGCCTCGCGCGCTTCGAATTCGCCGGCGAGCTGTCGCTCGCCGGCGACCTGCGGCCGGTGCGCGGCGCGCTGGCGATGGCGCTCGCGCTGCAGACCCAGGCCACCCCCGCGCGGGCGCTGGTGCTGCCGGCAGCGAATGCCGAAGAGGCCGCGCTGGTGGCCGGCATCGAGGTCCACGGTGCGAGGCACCTGCTCGAGCTGGTGCAGGCGCTGCGCCCGGACGACCCCGACAACCCCATGCCGCGCGAGCTGCTGCCGCGCGCGCTGCCACCGGGCCCGGGCGTACCGTCCGCGCAGCCCGACCTGCGCGACGTGAAGGGCCAGGCCGGCGCGAAGCGCGCGCTGGAGATTGCCGCGATCGGCGGCCACAGCCTGCTGATGATCGGCCCGCCCGGCACCGGCAAGTCGATGCTCGCGCAGCGCTTCGCCGGCCTGCTGCCGCCGCTGACGCCCCAGGAGGCGCTCGAATCGGCCGCGGTGCTCAGCGTCAGCGGCGGCTTCCGCGCCGAGCACTGGCAGCAGCGGGCGATGCGCAGCCCGCACCATGGCGCCTCGGCGGTGGCGCTGGTCGGCGGGGGGTCGCCGCCACGGCCGGGCGAGATCTCGCTCGCGCACCATGGCGTGCTGTTCCTCGATGAACTGCCCGAGTTCCCGCGCGCCGCGCTCGAAGCGCTGCGCGAGCCGATGGAAACCGGCCGCATCACGATCTCGCGCGCGGCGCGGCAGGCCGATTTCCCGGCCCGCTTCCAGCTGATCGCCGCGATGAACCCGTGCCCCTGCGGCCACCTCGGCAACCCGCAGCGCGCCTGCCGCTGCTCGCCCGACCTGGTGCTGCGCTACCAGGCCCGCATCAGCGGCCCGCTGCTCGACCGCATCGACCTGCAGGTCGAGGTGCCGGCGCTGCCGGCCGACGCGCTGGCCGCGGCGCCCGACGGCGAGCCGAGCGCACCGATCGCGCAGCGCGTCGCGGCGGCGCAGCAGCGCGCGCTGGCGCGCCAGGGCTGCCGCAACGCGCAGCTGAACGGCGACGCGCTCGACATGCATTGCGCGCTCGACCCCGCCGGCGCGGCCTTTCTCCGCTCGGTGTCGACCCGGCTCGGCTGGTCCGCGCGCGGCTTCCACCGCGTGCTGCGGATGGCGCGCAGCATCGCCGACCTCGCGGGCCGGCCGGCCATCGAAACGGCCGACCTCGCCGAGGCGGTGCAGTACCGGCGCGCGTTGTCGTCCGGATGAACCGGCCGGTCCCGGTCGCGCAGGTCGCGGGCATGCGGCTTGCCGCCGCATCGCATGGCCACCGGCACGGTTCGAATCGGCATCTCGGGATGGCGCTATGCGCCCTGGCGCGGGGTCTTCTACCCGCCGAAGCTGCCGCAACGGCAGGAACTGGCGTTCGCGTCGCGCATGCTGCCGAGCATCGAGATCAACGGCTCGTTCTATTCGCTGCAGCGGCCCTCGTCCTACGAAGCCTGGCACGACGACACGCCGGACGACTTCGTGTTCTCGGTCAAGGGGCCGAAGTACATCACCCACCTGCGCCGCCTGAAGGAGGTGCGCACGCCGCTGGCCAACTTCTTCGCGTCCGGCGTGCTCGCGCTGCGCGACAAGCTCGGGCCGGTGCTGTGGCAGTTCCCGCCGCAGCTGCCCTTCGACGCCGAGCGCTTCGACCGCTTCTTCGCGATGCTGCCGCACGACACCGACGCGGCACGCGCACTGGCGCGCGAGCACGACGAGCGCCTCGACGACCGCACGTGGTCGAAGGCGGGGCCGACCCGGCCCGTGCGGCATGCGGTGGAGATCCGGCACCCGAGCTTCGTCGACCCGGCCTTCATTGCGCTGCTGCGCCGGCACCGCATCGCGCCGGTGGTTGCCGACACCGCGCAGCGCTGGCCGCTGATCGAGGACCTGAGCGCCGACTTCGTCTACCTGCGGCTGCACGGCGACAAGGAGCTGTACGCCAGCGGCTACGGCGATGCCGCGCTCGACCGCTGGGCGCAGCGCATCGACACCTGGCGCCGGGGCGGACAGGTGGCCGACGCGCGG
>Ga0209673_1002016_pt1 | contig 15617 bp, 13 predicted proteins | sample AraplaCol_mMS_r2_2_FD_184274 | JGI IMG/M metagenome (GOLD analysis project Ga0209673, IMG submission 184274) | Arabidopsis root microbial communities from North Carolina, USA - plate scrape MF_Col_mMS_r2 (SPAdes) (version 3) | ecosystem: Host-associated > Plants > Roots > Endosphere | place... | reverse complement strand
GCAGGACGCCGCCTGGAAGTTCGCCAAATTTGCCGCCGGCCCTTACGGCGCCTCGGTCGTCGTGCCCGGCACCGGCTATGTCCCGAACAACGAGCTTGCCGCGAAGTCAGCCAACTATCTCGGCGATTTCTACAAACAGAACCCGCTGTTCCAAGCCGGCCTCAGCCAGATGCCTGTCATGATCCCCTGGTATGCCTTCCCCGGCTCGAACGGCGTCAAGGTCACCCAGACGATCGTCGACAACCTCTCGCGCATCGTCGACCAGTCGGCCGAATCCAAAGAAGCGCTCGACGACGCGGCCGCCGACGTCGAAGGCATGCTGCCGCGCAGCTGATCGCTTTCCGCGTCAGAAGAAGGGCCGTCACGCCGAGTGCGTGGCGGCCCTTTTGTTTCGAAGCTTCAGATGGCGCGCACCGTGCCGCCGCGGCGCAGCGTATAGGCGACATCGAGATGGCGGGCAGGGGCGGCATTCTCCGCCATGTCTAGGAGCAGCGAGGCGGCCGTCGCCCCCATGCTGGCATCCGGCATTTCGATTGTCGTCAGCGGCGGATCGATCAGCCGGCCGATGGCGATGCCGTCGAAGCCGGCGACCGATACATCCCCGGGCACCGACAGCTCCTCGCGCTTCAGCGCGCCGATGACGCCGAGCGCCAGAAGGTCATTGGAGGCGATGATCGCCGTCGGCGCAAGCGAGGTCATCACCGTGCCGAGGTCGATCTGGTCGTAGCCGCCGAGGAAGGGGATTTGCACGGCGTCGAGCGGTGGCAGCTCGTTCTCGGCCATGGCGTCGAGATAACCCCGGTAGCGCAGGCGGGCGCGGTCGGAAGCGGCAAAATTGCCGGAAAGGAAGAGAATGCGGCGATGGCCCATGCCGATCAGGAAGGTGGCGATCTCGCGGCCCGCGCCGCGATTGTCGGCGGTGACGGCCGCCGGAAACTGCGCGGTCGGGAGGTTGTTGAGCAGCACGGTCGGCGGCAGTCTGGCCAGCAGCGCCTCGCTGGTCGACGGATCGCAGACGGTGAGGATCAGCCCGGTCGGCTGGTCGTTGAGCAGGGCGGCGACGGCGTCAGCCTCGCGCGCCGGATCGTAATTCGACTGGGCGATCAACACGCCGTGGCCGGCGACCAGCATGCGGTTTTGGATGCTCGACAGCGACGACGCAAAGACCGGATTGGTGATGCTCGGAATCAGCACGCCGACCACCGGCCGGCGCCCGATCCGCCCGGCGGAATGGCCGGCCGGGCGATAGCCGAGTTCTGCGGCGGCGCGGCGCACCTTGCGCACCATCAGGTCGCTCGCCGGTCCGTCACGGCTGAGAACCCGGCTTGCGGTTGCCAGCGAACATCCGGCCCGGAAAGCGACCTGCTGCAATGTCGCCATCGAAAACGCCTCCTGGTGACAGATAAGGCGCAATCCCTTAGGAGGTTTCGATGACATTGGTCTGACATCGGCGGAAGCAGCTGGCCGGAGTTTTGCCGTCTCGTCCACTGGCACACATAGAAGTTGAAGAGAAATGCAACCTGTGGAATAGTCAGATCAACACGATCCATCTCTTTACGCTCATCCCTGGACAAGAATGTCTTATAAAATGGAATGCTCCGCCGCCTGGCGGTTTCTCGCGACGGTTGCTCTGGTCGCAAGCTTGGCGTCGCCGGCCTATGCGGACACCTCGTCCACATCCTGGCCACAAACACAAAGCGACCTAGAAGCCGACACCGACGTCCATTTCGGCACGCTCGCCAACGGAATGCGGTTTGCGATCATGCGCAATGCCACGCCACCCGGGCAGGCGGCGATCCGCTTTCGCATCGGCTCCGGCTCGCTCGAGGAAAACGACAACCAGCAGGGCTTGGCGCATTTTCTGGAGCATATGGCCTTCAAGGGTTCGACGCATGTCGCCGAAGGGGAGATAATCCGTATCCTGCAGCGCAAGGGCCTGGCCTTTGGGCCTGATACCAACGCCCACACCTCTTATGACGAGACTGTCTATGCACTCGATCTTCCCGAGGTCGATGCTGACACGGTTTCGACGGGCCTGATGCTGATGCGGGAGACGGCGAGCGAACTGACCCTCGATGCCGGCGCCTTCGATCGCGAACGCGGCGTCATCCTGTCGGAGGAGCGGCTGCGCGACACGCCGCAATATCGCGCAGGGCTCGGAATCATGAATTCCTTGCTCGCCGGCCGCCGCGCGACCATCCGCGTGCCGATCGGCAAAACCGACATCATCAGCAATGCGCCTGTAGACCTCGTCCGTGATTATTACCGGGCCAATTATCGGCCCGAGCGGGCAACGCTGATGGTGGTGGGCGATATCGACCCGGCTGCCATGGAAACCCAAATCCGGCAGCACTTCGGCGACTGGAAGGCCGTGGGGGCGGGCACCAACAAAACCGGATCTGGGCACACTGGAGACGAAAGGCGAAAGCGCCGACGTCCTCGCTGTTCCCGGCGGCATGACCAGCATCCAGATAGCCTGGACGCGTCCCAATGACGCCGCGGCTGACACATTTGCCAAGCGCCGCACGCAGCTTATCGAAGATCTCGGCCTGTTGGTGCTCAAACGTCGGGTGAGCACTATTGCCAGCAAGGCGGATGCCCCTTTCATCAGTGCGGTCGCCGGCTCCCAGGATCTTCTTGATTCCGCGCATATCGTCCTGATCGTGGCGAATTCCGAGCCGGATAAATGGCAGGCGGCGCTCGCGACCATCGACCAGGAACAGCGGCGTATCGAGGAGTTCGGCGTTGCGCAGGCTGAACTCGATCGTGAAATCCTCGAATATCGCTCGTTCCTCCAGGCTGCCGCGGCCGGAGCCGCGACGCGCACGACCACCGACATCGCTTCCATGCTGGCCAGCAGCGTCGATGACAATCAGGTCTTTACGTCGCCCGCCGAAGACCTTTCGCTGTTCGAGACGATCACGAAGGACGTCACGGCAGCCGAGGTCAATCAGGCGCTGCGGCATGCCTTCTCCGGCAACGGTCCGCAGGTCGTGCTGCAGACGGCCCAATCACCGCAGGGCGGAGCCGACGCGGTTCGGCAGGCCTATGATGCTTCAAAGGCTACTGCCGTCTCGGCATCATCCGGTGCAGCCGACGTCGCCTGGCCCTACACCCATTTCGGCGAGCCGGGCGCCGTGGTCGAACGCCGCGCCGTCGACGATCTCGGCGTGACCATGGTGCGCTTTTCCAATGGCGTCCGGCTTACGGTCAAGCCGACCAAGCTGCGCGCCAATGAAGTGCTGGTGCGCGAAGATATCGGCCGCGGCCGGCTGGACCTGCCGCAGGGCCGTCCCGCCCCGATCTGGGCGTCTCCGGCCGTCGCGCTGTCCGGCGTCAAGGCCATGGACTACCAGGATATCCAGAAAGCGCTGACGGCCAACATCGTCGGCATCGACTTCTCCGTCGGCGACAGTTCCTTCAGCTTCGACGGCCGCACGCGAACTGAAGATCTTGCGACGCAATTGCAGCTGATGACGGCATACACCGCCGATCCCGCCTACCGCCCGGAGGCTTTCAAGCGGGTGCAACAGGCCTATTTGAGCGGCCTCGATCAGTATCAGGCGACCCCCGGCGGCGTTGTCAGTCGCGATTTCGGAGGTCTCGTGCATTCCGGCGATCCGCGCTGGACCTTCCCCGATCGCGCTGCCTTGTCCGCCGCCAAGCCGGACGATTTCGAGGCGCAGTTCCGGCCCATGGTTTCCACCGGCCCGATCGATATCACCATCGTCGGCGACGTCACGGTGGATGACGCAATCCGGATGACAGCCGAAACCTTTGGCGCTTTGCCGCCGCGGCCGGAGGCGGTGCTGAGCAAGGAGTGGGGTGACGTGCGCTTCCCGGCGGCGAACAAGACGCCCATTTTGCTGACCCATAGCGGCAGGGCGGATAACGCGGCCGCCGCCTTCGGGGCACCGATCGGCGATTTGCTCTCCGATCTGCCGCGGTCCTTCACCGCCAATATCGCCACCCAGATTTTTCAGAACAGGCTGATCGACCAGTTTCGTATTGCGGAAGGCGCAAGTTATGTCCTGGAGGGTGACGCGAACCTGTCACGCGAAATCCCCGGCTATGGCTACGCATTTTTCTACGTCGAGACGGAACCGGCAAAGATCGGGCGCTTCTATGCACTTGCCGACGACATCGCCAATGACCTGCGATCGCATGATGTCTCCCCGGACGAGTTCGCGCGCGCCCGGGAACCGATCATCGAGACACTGAAGCATCAGCGGCAGAGCAACGAATATTGGATCGAATCTCTGCGGGGCGCTCAGATGGATCCGCGTCGTTTAGACCGGATACGCGACAGTCTCAGCGGCTACGACAAGGTCACCGTCGAGGATATTCGCGCATTTGCCGGGACCTATTTCAGCCCGGAAAACTTCTGGAAATTCGAAGTACTGCCGGCGGCGGTAAGATAGGCGCTCCGGGGCTCCGGCATCGTCGTGCGATCGCTCAGCCGCGGCGTTTGACCACGCGCATGTTCATCTCTGAGCGAAGCGTGAAGCCGAGCGCGAGGTAGAGGGCGATGGCGGACGTATTTGCCGCATAGGCATGCAGATAGGCGGTATCGCCGCCGGATGCGATTTCGCCGGCAACGAAGCGGAAGAGCAGGGTGCCGAGGCCGCGCCCCTGGAAATCGGGATGGGTGCAAAGTCCGCTGAGTTCGATGAAACCGGTCTGCCGCATCCGCTGCCCGGCCATTGCCATTAGCCGGCCCTCGCTTCTGATCCCCCAGAAGCTGCCGAGGCTCTGGGCTCTGAGCGTGAATGGGCCGGGTTTGGTCAGCGTCGCCAGAGCCAGCATGTCGGCGGCATCGGCCTCCGTCAGCCTCTCGATGCGGGAATCCGAAATCCGCTTATGCGGCCGCTCGGCAATCATCTGGACCGCCGATGCTTCCGTGGCAACGGCAAGGCCTGTTGGGATGGCGATCGGCCCGGCTTCCAAGAGGATCATGCTCTCCTCCGACGCCGGCAGCATCTCCAGGGCGTCGAGGCTTTCAGGCCTATCGTCGGCGGACGCCGCGAAGGGGACGATCGATGGTGGGTATCGCCGCGCGTTTTCGTTCCCCTCTGCAAGGCCGGCATGCGCTGTCTCCAACGCGGTCCAGATCGGCCGGTCGAGGATATGGGTCATGCTTCTTCCTCCTTGGCGGCGTGGCGGCGCGCAAGCGGCACCGCCGCAAGCCCGTCCTCGATGGCTGCGAGCTGCTCCAGAATCGGCCCGTCGAGATCGCCGCAGAGATCCGCAACGGCCGCCGCGATGCGCGGCCAGATGACCATCTTCGAATGATCGACAAGATCCTGTCCCTTGCCGGTCAGCGAGACCAGTCTGCGTCGCTGATCGTCCGGGGCCGGCTGCATATCGACGAAGCCGAGTTCGAGAAGCTGGCCGATGGTGCGGGTTGCGCCGGGCTGGGTGATCCCGACCGCCTGCGCAAGCTCACCGATCGTCAGCGGGCCGGATCGGTCGATCGCGGCCAAAAAGGGATATTTGCCCGCCTGAATGCTGAGACCGGCTTCGTCGATGACCTGCTGCGTATCGGCCTGCAGCCTCTCTCCGATCCGCCGCAGCCGGCTGCCCAAGCACAGAAAACCGAGGGTTCGAACCACATCTTCGACCATGCCTGTTCTCCGTTGCATTGAATGTTATATAACGCGTTATATACTCGCGGTTCAATGCCTGAAAGTCGAGGGCAGGGTTCACCCGCCCCGCCGTCTCTCCGCCAACAGAAACCCCGCCAGGACACAGCTGAGTAGGCCAAGCGACATCGGCAGCCCTTGGTGTCCAATCAATTGCATCGCCAATCCCGCAGCGGGCGAGCCCACCATACCGCCGATGCCCCATGTAAAAGCGAAGGCCGCGTTGCCGGCGATCAGGGCCTGGCCGGTGAAACGTTCGCCGAGCTGGATCAGCGACATGGTGTAAATCCCGAACGAGACCCCGCCCCAAACGAAAACCAGCGGCCAGATCAGCCATGCGTTGAAGACCAGCGGCAGCAGCAGGCAACCGGCAAGGCAAGCCAGGACGCAGAATGACATGGTCCTTGTCGAGCCAAGCCGTTCGGCGACGCGGCCGAGCAGGATCTGCATCACCGCGTTGCCAGCAATGAAACAGGTGATGAGCGCAGCGATCCGTCCCATGGCGCTGCCGAGGGCCGCGCCATAGACCGCGAATAGGGAAAGCAGGATCTGCTCGAAGGCGGCAGCTGTGAAAACAGCAAACATCAGCAGCGGCGCCAGTACGAGGAAGCCGCCGAGCGATGTTGCCTCGCCTTCGCGAGGCATCTTTGGCACGCGTGGTGCGACGGCAACCACGATGAAGCCACAGGCGAGGAAGGCCGCGATACCGATCATGAAGGGTGGCCAGCCCTCCGTGCCGGTGAAGCCGAGCGACAGCGGGCCGATGGCGAAGCCAGCCGAAACAATCGACGAATAAAGGCCCATGATCCGGCCGCGCCGCGGCGCCGGCGTGATCGTGATCAGCCAGGTCTCGCTGATCACATAGAGCGGATTGGCAAAGACGCCGAGCAGGAAGCGCAGCGGCATCCAGACCCAAACATTCTGCATCAAGCCAATCGCAATCAGGGTGAGGGCGGCCAGGATCGAACACAGGATGGCCAGCCGCGCCCCGCCGAGGCGCCGTGAGAGCGCCGGAATGAAGGGCGCCGATGCAATGAAACCCAGCGGCGTCATCGCCGCCGACAGGCCGATCAGGCCGGATGTCGTTTCCTGCCGCTCCAGGATGAAGCTCAGCAGCGGATAGGTCAGCCCCTGCGCCACGGCGAATACCGTAACGGTCGCGATGACCCCTGCCATCGCCACCCATGGGATACGGGCCTCCCTTAGTGATAGGGTGTTTTCGGCACTCATGCAGATATCCTCGTCAGACCCTATGTTCTCAGAACCCTGGAGCCCGTCGGCTTAGGAGGATGAATTCTGCGGGATATGGCGAACGCCGTAATTAAGCTCTCCCAAAAAGTTCTCAAAAATTTCCAAAGGCGCTAAACAGGTCAGGATCGAACGCAGGACCATCAGGAAATGACCGCCTCGCCCTCCTTTCTCGGCCTTCCCAATCGCCTCGCTGATGACTGCTTGCCCCGGGCGGTGATTTTCGCGGCCGCCCACGGCACGACCTATCCCGGCAAGGACAGCGGCGGCTATGCCTTGGCGGCCGGCGCCATCCGTGCTGCAAGCCAGGACGATGCCGGGCTCATCGAGCACTGGGATTTCGATCTCGGCGGTCCGCTGTTCGATGGCAAGCCGATCGCATGCACCGACGCCGGCGATGTCGAGACAACCATGCACGACAATATCGGCAACCGGGCGCGGATCGAGGCGAAGACGCGAAAGGTATTGGCATTGCCGGCCATACCGATCTTGCTCGGCGGTGACTGTTCCGTGACCATTCCTTTCCTTGCCGGTTTTGCGGCGCAAGGGCCGGTCTGGGTCCTGCAGATCGACGCCCATATCGATTGGCGCGACGAGGTGCATGGCGAACATCACGGCTATTCAAGTCCGATGCGCCGGGCGAGCGAGATGCCGCATGTCGCCGGCATGGTGCAAGTCGGCTTGCGCAGTGTCGGCAGCGCGCGCACCGCCGACATCGAAGCGGCGCAACGCTATGGCAGCTGTTTTGTGACCGCTCGCGAGGTTCATAGCCAGGGCGTCGGCGCCGCTCTCCAGCATATCCCGGAAGGAGCGCAGGTCGTCGTCACCCTTGATTGCGACAGCATCGATCCCGGCATCATGCCTGGTGTGGCGGCGCGTACCCCTGGTGGCCTCACTTACTCTGAGGTGGTCGACCTGATCGCCGGCCTCGGCAGGCGGGCGAGGATCGCGGGATTCGACCTTGTCGAGTTCTATCCTCCCGCCGACATTGACGGTCTGTCGGCGCTCACCGCCTCGCGGCTTCTTGTCAATGCGATCGGCGCCATCGTCCGGCAGGCTTGATCCTGCTTCTCGCAGCAAGCCGTCGATGGGGTCATTGCTCTTTTTCTCTTAGGCAACTTTGCCCAGACGTGGCTCCGTCCCAGCCAGAAGCCGCCGAAAGTTGGCGCGATGGCGCACAATCACGTAAACGCCGCCGGCGATCACCAGCAGCCGATGGGGCAGCGGTTGCTCCAGGCCGCAGACCAGGGCCATGGCCGTCAACGCCGCCAGCATCGAACTGAGGGAAACAATCCTGGAGATAGCCAGCGCGGCGCCGAAAACCACCGCGGCCCCTAAACCCACGGGCCATGACATCGCCAGCAGCACGCCGAGCCCCGTCGCAACCGACTTGCCTCCGGCAAAATTGAGCCAGACCGACCGGCTGTGCCCTAGCAACACAGCAAACCCCGCCAGGCAGACAGCCCAAGGCTCCGAGCTCTGCAGATCGAAGGCTGCCGGTGGAGTGGATGATGGGACTGTCGAGAGCCAGAGGCAGAACCCGCGCGCAAAGGCGATTGCGCCCACACCTTTCAGTACATCGACCAGAAGCACCATCGACGCCGGCCATTTGCCGAGCGTTCGCAATACATTCGTTGCTCCGGTGGATTTGGAGCCATGTTCCCGGATATCGATGCCTTTCAGCAGTTTGCCTGCCAGATAGCCCGTGGGTATCGAACCGAGGAGATAGGCGATCGCCAACCCGACCGCAGCCGCTATCCAGAAAACCATGCGTGTCACCTCGACGGTCTATGTTCAGGCCGCGTGGTCGCCGCCATTACTGCTCGCATCCTCGATACCACGCGGACTAAGCGGACGAACAGTTTCATCCAAGCTTTAAAGACTCTAGGATGCGGCTATGCAGGGATCGCGTTTTGCATTTGGTCCGTTCGTGCTTGATCCGGCGGCGGGAACGCTCCTTCGGAATGACGATCCCGTGGCCGTCGGCCACCGCGGGCTGAAGCTGCTTGCGGCGCTCGTCGGGCGGCCGGGCGAAATCCTCGGCAAAGCCGAGTTGATGGATGCGGCGTGGCCGGGCAGGGCGGTGGAGGAGGGCAACCTCACCGTCCAGATCGCGCAGCTGCGAAAGCTGCTTGGCCCTGCTGCAGACGGCGGCGAGTGGATTGCCACGGTTCCGCGCGTCGGCTACCGCTTCACCGGGGCCACAGATCAGCCCGGTGGCGTCAAGCGAAAGGCTTTGCCGCTGCCTGACAGGCCATCCATTGCTGTGCTGCCCTTCGTCAATATCAGCGATGACCCCGAGCAGGAATTCTTCTCCGATGGGCTGACCGAAGACCTGATTACCGACCTTTCCAGGATGCCGGGTCTGTTCGTCATCGCCCGCAACTCGGCGTTTTCCTACAAGGGAAAGGCGGTTGACATGCGAGAGATCGCTGGGGAACTAGGCGTGCGCTACCTGCTCGAAGGCAGTGCCCGACGCGCCGCAGGACGGGTCCGCATCAATGCCAAGCTGATCGACGCCGCGAGCGGCGATCACCTGTGGGCCGAACGCTTCGATCGCAGCCTCGACGATATCTTTGCCGTTCAGGACGAGGTGGCGGAAAAGATCGTCGAGGCGCTGCTCGGGCGGCTGCGCGCACCACCGCCGCGCAACCGGCCAATCAGCCTTGAGGCTTACGACCTTTGTGTGCGGGCGCGCAGGCTGATGGATGATTCCCCGCAGGCGGCTGAGGAAGCGCATCTGATGCTGACGCGCGCCGTCTCCCTCGACCCTGATTATGCCGAGGCCTATCGCTGGCTCGCCATGAACCACTGGATGGGACGGATCCATAGCGGCGGGCCGACGGAATTCGACCGCAGCCTCGCTTTAGAACTGGCACGCAGGGCCGTCACGCTCGATCCCAACGATGCCGGCTGCCGTTGGGTCCTGGCTTACCTGCTTGCCTATGAGCGCGACTTCGCCGAAGCGGATGCGGAATTCGCCAAGGCGATCGAGCTCGACCCGAATGAGGCCGATACTTTTGCCGCGCTATCCGACATCACCGTCCTTGCCGGCCGGGTCGGCGAGGGGCTCGAGCATATTCGCAAAGCGTTCCGGCTGAACCCGTTTCCGGCAAGCTGGTACTATCTGACGCTCGGCCAGGCGCAATATGCGGCCGGCCAATATGCGGCCGCCGTCGAGACGCTGCGCCGCGACGAGACCTATCGCTCAAGCTCACGCCGTTTCCTGGCGGCAAGCCTTGCCAAGCTCGGCCGGCCCGACGAGGCACGCGCCGAGACCGATCTCTTCCTCGTCGCCAACCCGCATTTTTCCATTCGCCACTGGGCGGCGACCGAGCCCTTCCGCGACGCTCGGACGCTTGCGCATTTTGTCGATGGCTACCGCAAGGCCGGTCTTCCCGAGTGATCGCCGGGCCGCGCCGCCCGCCAGACCAACGGAAACAGCACCAGGGCGACCGCCGGAAGCACGATCAAGTTGATCGTTTCCCAGCCGGAGCTGTGGAGAAGCGACCCGGCCGAGAAGGACGCGCAGGCGACCGTACCGAAGACCACGAAGTCGTTTGCCCCCTGCACCTTGCTGCGTTCGGCCGGCGTATGGCAGTCGGCGACCATCGCGGTTGCTCCGATGAAGCCGAAGTTCCAACCGATCCCGAGCAGAACCAGCGAGAGCCAGAAGTGGGAGATGTCGAAGCCGGAGAGCGCGACCGCCGCCGAGCTGCCGATGAGGAGGAGACCGACGGCCGCGACCCGTTCCTTGCCGAAGCGCACCATCAGGCGGCCGGTGACGAAGCTCGGGGCATACATGGCGAGGATATGCCATTGGATTCCCAATGCCGCCTGGTCGATCGAGTGACCATGCCCGACGCTCTATGATATCGCGGAAGGGCTCGATCGTCTCGAAACCGGGCTGCGGAAGCTTCGCGGCAGGAAAGCCCGGTCGATCGTGGTGGTCACCGCGTCCCGTTGCCAACTGGCTGCTGGCAAGATTGGACGACTTCTCGATGAACTTTCCGACGATCGATGTCCGGCTTGATGTCTCCGACAGAGTCATCGATCTGGCCCAGGGCGAGGCTGATATCGGCATACGCTGCGGTCTTGGTGCCTGGAAGGGTGTGAAGTCGACATTCCTCATGAGTGAGGAGATTATCGCGGTATGCCACAATCGGCTGCTCGAGGTGGATCGGGAGGTGACCGCCGGCTGGATCGTCGAACAGACGCTGACGGCACGCCGCATCCGGGCGGCGACTTTCCGACATGGGCGGAATGGTTGGCGAGATCCGGCGCAAACCGGCTTCCGATAGAACGCGGGCTGAAGATCAATTCCACGGCGGCAGTCATTCAGGCTGCCGTCGCGGCAAGGGGCGTCGCCCTCGTGCGCGAGGCGCTCGTGGCGCAGGAACTCGACAGCGGCAGGCTGGTCCATCTGTTGCCAGACGTCCGCTGGCCTGTGAAGTGGGCGTATTACATCGTCGCAGCGCCAAAGGCGTTGAGTCGATACGAGGTTGCAGCGTTTCACGTCTGGCAGGCCTCGCGCCCGAGATAGACGGCGATCCCGGAGGAAAGATTACTCGCTTCAAACAGCCATATTCGAGGCTGCCGACATCACTTCCCGAGGGGCGGGACCACCGAACATATGACGGCCACCGTCTTCGACTTCAGTGAAACACCAGCGCACGACGCCATCTCGGTCGAGCAGGAATTCGCCGACAAGCTGGCCATGGCCGGTCGCAATCATCTGCGTGTCGTCCTCAGTGAATTCGTAGCCATCCGCCTTGTCGAGATAGTCCACCGCCGCCATCACATCCATCGGCTCCGGGAGCTCACCCGGCATGTCGATACGCATCGAGGTCACCGTGCTCATGCTGAGCTTGTGCGGCCAGTCATTCTCGTCTTCGGTGAACTGGACATTCGGCAGGCCGAAGGCCCTGTGTGACATCCGTTCCGGGTCGGAAGCAGCCAGCAGGTTGGGAAGCGGGTGGTAGCGGAAATAGAGGCGGGCACGCTCGATCGGGGTATTCACGACAGTCAGGCTGTCGATGCCCTTTTCCTGCAATGCACCGGTGAGTTCGGCCATGGCGGCGATCTGCCGGCGGCAGAAGGGGCAATGCAGTCCGCGAAACAGCCCGACAAGCACCGGTTTCTGGCCACGAAAATCATCGATGGCGATCTTGCCCTGGCGAGTAATCGCATCCAGCACCACGTTTGGCGCGCGATCTCCGGGCTGTAATGGTCTTTCCGAGTGGTTCTCCTGCATGATTAATTCCTCCCTTTATCTATTTGACGTAATTGGACTAACCGCTCTCCAGAAGTTACACCAGGAGGAAGGTTAGTCGAGAAACGGCAAAACGACGAGTGTGCCTGGATCGAGGTTGTGGCGGATGCACACATCCTGCGCCAGCGTGAAATACCGTTCCGCCTCGTCCATATCGTCATGTTCGAGGCTCAGTGTCGCCAAGCCATCATAGCACGGAAAGAGCAGTTGCGGCTCGTCAATTTCCTTTGCAACCTCAAGGGCTTCCTCGTAATACTTACGAGCTAGCTTCGGCTGCCCGTGGCATTGATGAATCTGCCCGAGGACAATCAGTGGCACGGAGAGATGGTCGCGCTGATCGAGCGCCCGGTCGATTTCGACGGCCTTCTCCGCTGCCGGCACACCCTCGGCCGCGCAGCGATCGGTAAAGGTGCAGCAGGAAACCGCGAGGTTGGCGAGTAGCCGCGCCTGGAAGCCAAGATCGCCGATGCGGGTGGCGACCTCCAGGCCGCGCCGGCAGATCCTGATGGCGTTGGCCGGATCGACGATGGTGTAGAGAACGCCGAGATTGGAATAGGCGCGGCACGCTGCACTTTGCAGATCGGCCTTTTCAGCGACCGAAAGGCTGCGCTCGACTTCCTGCACCGCATCGCGGCGGCGCCCGAGCCGCGCCAGCGCCGCACCCTTGGTGTTCAACGCCTCCGCCATCGCCCGTGCCGCCTCCCGTCCGGCCTCGGTCGTTCCGTCGACGGGCAGCGTTTGCAGGCGTTGCAGCGCCTGCGTCGCCCATTCGGCGGCAGCGGCCTGATCGCCCATGCGGAAGGCCAGATGGCCGCGCTCCTGTAGCAAGTGCGCATGTTCGATCGGCGCATCGATCGTCGCGATCAACGCTTCGGCCGCAGCGCAATGGGTTTCCGCCTGGTCGCGGCGCCCCGCGTCGAGATGCAGACGGCCGGTCTTTCGCAGGATCCGTGCTGCGGCGATCCGATCGTCCTTGGTGCGGTGGATCGCAAGCGCCCGCTGATAATGGGTCAAGGCAGCATCGCGCCGGCCGGCAGGGCCGCAGAGATCACCAAGACGCTCCATGAGCGCCAATTGCTCCGGCGACACCTCCGGCTCGTTGGCGAAGGCGGCAAGGGCCTGATGGTAGAGTCGCATGGCATCGTCATTGGCGTAGGTCTTGCGCGCCAGATCGCCCGCCGCCATCAGATAGCCGGCGCCCTTGGCTTTCTCGGTGGTCAGACTGAAGTGATGGCCGAGCTGCGTTAGGTGCTCGGCCCGGTCGGGCGCTTCGCCATATTGGCGTTCCAGAACGCGGCCGATCCTGCCATGCAGCTCCATGCGCCGCTGCAGCAGCAGATTGTGGTAGATGACGTCATGCATCAGCGTCTGGCTGAAGCGATAGCCCGGCGATCCGCCGGCATCCGGGCCGCGCAATTCCTCGATGATATTGGCATCGCAGAGATAATCCAGCGCCGCGTCGACGCCGGCCGGGTCGGAAGTGACGGTGCGGAGCAGGGCGGTATCGAACTTTGGGCCGACAACCGCAGCCTCCTGCGCCAACCGTCTCATCTCTTGCGGCAGCCGATCGACGCGGGCGAGCAACAGCGCCTGGAGATTGACCGGGATATCGACATCCGTGTCGTCGGCTGCGACATGCCAGCGATGACCGTCATGGTGCAGCGTGCCCATGTCGATCAGTCCGCGCAGGATTTCTTCGATGAAAAGCGGATTGCCGCCGGCCCGATCCAGGATGCGCTTGCGCATGGCCACCGGCAGCTTGCTATGGCTCTCGCCAAAAAAGGCAGCAAGCAACTTCTGCCCATCGGCTGCAAAGAGCGGGTCGAGACGTTGCACGGTCACGTTGACGCGATCGGAGTTCAGCGGGTCGGTCTGCGATGTCGGCCGGTAGATCGCCAGCAGCATCAGCCGGCTGCGCTCCAGCCGATCCATCATGAAGCGGAGCACTTCCAGCGAGGCAACGTCCGCCCAGTGCAGATCCTCGATAACGAGCAGCAGAGGGCCTTGCGCCAACCGCCGCTCGAAGACGGTGCGTACCGCATAGAAGATCTGTCGCCGCAACTGTTCCGGCTCGATGTGCCGTAATGCCCCATCGGCGTCGCCGAGACCGAGGACATGCAGAAAGAGCGGCAAAAGCCCCTCGACATCCTCTTGGGTGAGATCGAGAGCGCGGAATCCGGTTGTCAGCAGCTGCCGTGTTCTGGCGAGATCATCCCGCTCGCCGATACCGTAAGCGCTGCGCACGACCGCGGCGAGCGTGCCATAGGATCGTTCGCCGAGGGGAGAGCAGGTGGCGTTGCGGATGGCAAGGCCGGGGAAACGGGCCGCATCGCCGGCGGTTCCAACGAATTCGTTGACCAGCCGCGATTTGCCGATACCGGCTTCGCCGATCAGGCGGACGAGTTGCGCCGCACCGCCGCAGGCGAGATCGAGGCAGGTCAGCAGCCGCGACAACTCGCCATCGCGTCCGATCATCGGCGCCTGAAGGCCGAAACTTTCGAGCCCGCGCGCCGTATGCGGCGCTTCCAGCAGCCCAGCCAGCCGATGGACGAGGACGTTTCCGCTTTTGCCACGGAGCGTCTGCGCGCCAAGACTGTCGAAGGCAAAGGCATGGCGGGTGAGGCGATAGGTCAGCGGTCCGACGAGGATATCGTTTTCGCCGGCCATCGATTGCAGCCGCTGGGCGGTGTTCACCGTGTCGCCGGTCACCGAATAGGATTTTGTGCTGACCGCACCGAAGCCGCCGGTGACGACAGGCCCGCTATTGATGCCGATATGCAGACGCAGCGGCACACCGGCGCGTGAGCGCCAGCGGTCGCCGACGTCAGTCGCCCGCCGAATCATATCGAGTGCGGCACCGAGCGCCCGGACCGGATCATCTTCATGGGCAACCGGGGCGCCGAACAGCGCCAGCAGCGCATCGCCGACGAACTTGTCGACGAAGCCGCCATAAGCCTCGACCGCCTGCGTCATCTCTTCGAATAGTTCGTTCTGCAGCACCCGCATGATTTCTGGGTCGATCTGCTCGCTCAGCGTCGTGAAGCCGCAGAGATCGGCAAAGAGCACCGTGACCGGCCGCCGGTCGGCATCGCTGTCTGATTTATGCGGCACCACCTCGATGCTTGGCTTCGGCGCAGGCGGGACTCGGCCCGAGATGGCCGCGCCGCATCTCGGGCAGAAGGCAAAATCCGGCTGACAGGCACAGCCGCAGGCAGCACAGGAGAGGGGCTGCCTGGCGCCGCATCGCGGGCAGAAGGCAAAACCACTTTGAATATCGAAACCGCAGCCGGCGCACTCCATCGCACCCGTCCCACGAAAGGCCAGATATGCGACGGGATCCCGGTCGCAACCGACGGGCCTTAACAGAAACAAGCATGAACCTGCTGCGTGAGGCCCGCAAGCAGGATTTCAGTTGGGGTGAAGGATCATCAGTCCGATAGCGCTCATAAACGCCA
>Ga0209673_1002009_pt1 | contig 15694 bp, 14 predicted proteins | sample AraplaCol_mMS_r2_2_FD_184274 | JGI IMG/M metagenome (GOLD analysis project Ga0209673, IMG submission 184274) | Arabidopsis root microbial communities from North Carolina, USA - plate scrape MF_Col_mMS_r2 (SPAdes) (version 3) | ecosystem: Host-associated > Plants > Roots > Endosphere | place... | reverse complement strand
CCCTTTTCATGCTCAGACTTCGTGTTCTAGGTCCCTTTCGCTTCAAAATTCCGGGACAGTACGTATCGTCGGCCACGGCAGGTTTGAAAAGTGACAGGAATAGCCCGTACCAGCTAGGTCATAACAAGGATTTACCAGCCCATGAGAGCAACGGAATCAAAAGAGAAATGTAGAGATGGGATGAAAATGAGTGTTGATTCCGATCTACTAAGCTATCGATCTTCATGGGGGTTGAAATACCCATGAGAATACTACCGACTCGGGGTTACAGATCCGAGGGGTCCAAATAGGGCAGAAATATCCGTAAACCAAAGAGGGAAGTATGGTACGATTGTAGACATCAGTGGAATCTGACGAGTCAATACAATGCCAATATCTATTTTCCTGACAAAAGGGTAAGGTGTGTAAACTCGCGAACGAATTCATATAGGCCGTTCATGTCAGCACAGCTTGCTTCTATTCTTAGAGGAAGGTAAGATACAGATACCAGGCCGTTCCACGCACGGTCCGGGGCAGGGTCCTTACCTATCATGTTTCTGTTCCCACAACCCCGCTTTATTTTCCACTCCACCTAGCTGCTACAAACATAGGTCGCTAGCTGAGCGAAGTATACTGGCCTCCATAGACAAGTCATTAGAAAATTGCCACACTAATAGGTTACAATTTGAAGCTTCGTCCTCTCGGGTCACTGATCTAATCATTCGAGTACGTCGTATAGACCGTGTCAGACGGTCGACTATAAGTTCACCTTGCTGCCCATCCCCAATTATCTACAGCAGTCAGACCGACCTGATAACTCCAACAAAACCCAGAGTAAGCTCTTTGCCCAAATTCATTTTCCCAATCTCATCAACATATTAACTAATCCATTATATATCATCCGCTTAGTTCGAAAATGTGCGATCGATTCGTTTATACCACCAAATTTGTCAACTGCACTGCGCAGCCGAAACATGTTATTGTAACATATGATCCTCAGCCACCTTGTGGCAAGTCGAATTGCGGTGGATACAAAGACAGACACATGGGCCAAACCACTAAGAAAGGAGGAATATGCCCGAAGTGCTGATGTCAAGATACAACATCCGACCCGTGCTTCAATTGAATCACTTGTTCTGTTTCTTGTTCTGCTTTGGAGATTAAGGGAAATTGTTTGCCAGTAGCGAGAGTAGCAACAAGTACTAGCTTCTCAAATGGTCAATCTATTTCCTTGTCATCAATGCTACTCATTGTCTCTCTAAGAAGCTTGAATTTTAGAGATATCAGAAACCACCTCGCTCGCAGACTGGTACTGCTGCTTCCAGCACTTTTCCGTGATTTCGTAGCAAGCGTGGTTGTCGTTCGGAAATATCCCACTTTGGAAACGAGACAATATCTGTTCGTCATCTTCATGGTCATCGAGATCCGGGAAGACCTCGTGGCCCATCATGATAAAGTAAATAGCAGAGCCAAGCGCAAAGATGTCAGTTGCCACACACGCATAATCCCCGTGGGGTCGAGGCATGTATGATTTAGAGCACTCCCGAGAGAATCCATCCAATATAACTTTGCCGTCGATGGACTTCAGCATTCCCTGGAAGTCTGCTAGAAGGAGATCAAGATTTTGGTCGAGCAAAAGATTCCGAAGGTTTATATCGCAATGAATAACATCTTTTCCGTGTACAAAGCTGACAGCTTCAGCGGCTTGCTTGCACCATTGTAGCTTTCTGTCGAGTGATATATCGGGCTGTGTCACGATGTAATCTTTCAAGTTTCCATTGAGGGCACGCTGTAGAACAAGCCCATGTTCCGTTATGCCTCCAAAGGCGATAATTCTGGGATGGCTTCCAACTACCTTAAGAAGCCTGGCCTCCGTTTTAATGCTCTCATCATTGCCAGGGATACATGGATATTTCAGAACAGTAGACTCATCAAGTACCCCAATGAAAGACTCGCCACCACGGCCGATGATCTCTGAAACACCCGGGGGGTAATATCTGTGTATGTGAACGATTTCAACATTGGACATTGTGCTGAGATGGTCTACAGTTGTAGGCAAGTCACCCTGCAATGAATGAGTAAATTCACAGGTCTACTAAAGAGTACTTTAACTCACGGTCTCTAAATTTGGCGCTGAAGAGATATGAAGGGCTTCCGGATCATTTGTCTGGAGTCTCTGGTCACTGAAAGCCTTCGAGATAAAGCCAAGTATGACACATCCCGAATACCATACTTGCTTGAAGATTGGAGATGTAATTGAACAGATGGACCAGATCAGCGATAACATTGTTGGAGAAGAAATTTATGCCAGCTGATTCTCAAGTGGAAAGAAGGATATCCAAGGGTTATATAGGAGAGTTAATGCAAACTGTGCAAACTCCATGGCATCTAAGTCGATTCTTCATCACATGACTTCGCAGCCAACTTCTTCCCTTTTCGACTTGTAGCCCCTCCATATTCCCCCCGGACTTGGCAATAACCTTCACCTACGAACCGAAGCGGTACGTAATGTTTACATTCGATTTTCATTGTGAAGTCTTCCATGGCACCGATAAAAGACTCACCACTGCGACCAACGGTAGATTGATGCACTTCAACAATTTCAGCATTAGTTACGGTGTTCGCCCCTCTTCATTTCTGCATCTGCATTCAAGCTCTATATATATGAGGAATACGTTCAATCAATGAGATCAATGCAGCAATACTGCAACTTACGATTTCTGAGATTGTTTCCGGAAATAAAAGCCATTCAAGTTCACTTCCATGAGCGTTAGATCACGAAACCGATGACAATAAAGCCTGTTTTAATGTTTATGGCTTACTGAATTGCCCGATAGAGAGAGGAGAATTTGAGAGAGCTCCTCGAATCAATGATAAAGATTGACGAACACGGAGATGAGCTTTAATCTGTTAATCAAACGGCGAGAGACCGCGGGTAATATACGGGAGTTGGTGCAAAGTATGCAAACCTTAGCGACTATGGTTTAGTTTAGTTAATGTGGTGGGGTCACATGAGATTCTTTCTGCCCGACCTTATTCCCCAACTCCGACAATGCCCCTCCATATGTCGTACGTAGGCTTCTCTGCACCAACATCAACCAACTGAGAAGGTTCGTAAAACATTTCCCAGCCCGGACCTCGACTTACACTATAAGCTAACCAGATGTTATTGTCTTTCAGCATTACCCTTGAGAGGCTGAAGTTCCCTTCTGTTCGATTGCCTTGCTCCGCGAGATGAGCGAGCAACCGTCTTCTGCGATCGACTCTTCTACGATCAAAAGCATTCTTGAACAAATCAAAGATAGAATTTCTGAGGCTGTACCGAGAACAGATCCACCACAAAAGGATAGCACAACTTTCTATGTGGAAGACCAAAATGGAATCAAGGCATATGGGGGGAAACCACTTGAGAAGAAAGTGCCAGAGTTAGTGAAAGGGTTGGAACTGGGAAAGGTGCGTGAAATAGGAGATTTGAATAGTATTATGTGACTAATTTACTGTAAGGGATTAACCTGGAGCTTGGCATATTTCTCACAGCCGCGGCCCATCAAGAACAAATTTTCGCGCATGTGGCTTGTTCCTCTGTGTGACAACGCAATAATAACTCCAGGTGGGTCTCTGGAGAACGGAGTTTGTACGTTCATTCAAAACGAGCCTATTTTGAGCTCAGGCTCTACCGTCATATTTATAGCCCCGGAATGAAACGTCTCTTTGTATGAATGTACCATAATTCCGTCCGAGTCAAGCACAAGTACAATTACTATATAAGATTATTCCGAACAGTCCATATAAATTTCAACGTCTTAGGCAACTTAACTTGCCGCTTCGATAAATGTCCCAGGCACTGCGTTTGTGAACGGCCAATGGTCGTAAGAGACAGGCTGAACCGGAGGCGGCTGGGCTGGGAGCGGATCAAGAGAGTCACCAGTCAGCGGCACGGGGTGCCTGAACTGCCAATGGTCGTAAGGGACTGGCTGAACCGGAGGCGGCTGGGCTGGGAGCGGATCAAGAGAGTCACCAGTCAGCGGCACGGGGTGCCTGAATTGCCAATGGTCGTAGGGGACTTGTTGCACTGGAGTGGAATCTGTTGGTAACGATTGCATTGGATCAGGCATTCCCGATGGTTCGCAGCTACTGGAGAGAATGTGATCCAGTCCTGAAATTTCCCCAAATCTATTGGTGAAGTCTTCTTCTTCGTTGTTTTGAGCAATTGCGTTCGCAATATCAGGAAGTGATTGACAGTTCATTGTTAAATTCGATTGCCGCGATGCAGTTCGTTGAAGTCTAGTCGCTTCGTCAAAAGCGACTGGCTCATTCTCTCGATGTCCCATATCACTATCACCATCTCCTAATGCCGAAATACGCCGTGATGGCTGATCTTCAGAAAAAAGTTTTAGTGGTTTTCCTCCATAGTCTTTTTTGGGGACGGCGTACTTGATAAGAGCTGGACATCTCGTCCACCTCTATTCGAAAGCGACGAAACACACTCCCACAAACGCTCATATATCGAATCCGCAAGAAAGTTCAGCTCTTCTCGCGAATTTAGTCTCGAAATGCCACATTCTCGTAAGTTTTGGATGGCAGTTGACCTTTTTGGTCCGTCTTCGTTGAGAACCCTAAGGCTAAAAAATTAGTTGCGATATGTGCACTCCAATGCAATCGGAACCCACTATTCTTTACCCACGCTCTCGGGTAAGCAAAATATAACACCAAGATACTGATGTCTAGTGAGATAACCTTCATGAAGTTCACGACACAAATTATCGAGCTTTTTACCTTCTTTCGACCACTGAACAACATTTTTTTTGATAGTCTCTTGATCTTGCCTCACCAAATCGGTTTCTGAAATGATTCTGGTAATGGTATCCAGGCTTTGAGAGTGTAGTCGTTGTACAGATAACTTCTCCTTCAAATTGAAGAAAAGTACTTTTAGAAACCGCGAACGATACAAATCATTTTCTCTGCGATATTGCACGCGTAGTAGAGTTTGATATAGGAATGCTAGCGGCGAAACTCCGAATCCGATATCGTCATCCTCGGGATCTCTAAAAAACTTGGCAGGATCTTCCATCCAACAAGAGATATTCTTTGAGACAGACTCGGAAAGGGTGATTGGTGTTCTCGAGACTTTCCTTCGCTTTCGTGTCGAGCGAGAAGATTTAGAGGCTCCCTGGTGATCGGTAGGCTCTATTGCTTTCTTTTGCACATCAGAGGCTTTCTTTCGGTTTCGTGTCGAGTGAGAGCGTTTAGAGGACCCCTGCTGGTCGAAAGGCTCTATTACTGTATCTTGCGCACTAATTGGCTGGATTACTGGGGGATCCTGTTTTCCAGCGATGGTATGCTGAGTATCCTTGGAAAGTAAGGACCAGCAATGTTTGAGGTATTCGATAGTCTCTAGTTGTTTAGCCATTGCCTAGAAATCAGTTACCCAAGAACTCACCTCATTGTCTCGCAAGAAGATGTCTATAAAACAAGAATCTTGTCGTTCCGCCTCATAACAGGCGCTTTGGAGTCTCTGAATAATGATCTTGCTCTCCGCTAGGCCCATTTTCAATCCTCGGGAATTCAAGCAGAAGTGAAGCAGAAGTGAAGCAAGCAACCTGTGGAAGGATGGGTAAGGCGGTCAGCGGAGGGGAAATCCTCATGTGACCGACAGTGATAAAGTCTGTTCTTATGCATTAGCGTATGTGATACTTTGCACAGATAAAGAACGTTGGTTGGAGGAAGAATAACAATGATCGACTTATATATTTTTAAGTCTCTTACATAGTTACTAAATCCATTTTGGCGTGACTAAGGGTCCAGTACGGAGTACACGTAGTAAAAATTGTCGAGACTAGCCCTTGAAGTGAAAATTGTATTTATGGACTAGGGAAGAGAGCTATGCAATGTACTCATATCCTGAAAATCGTTCTATGGTAATATATTCGTATTTACATAGTTGGCTGGTCTATTCCACACAGGGTACTACTTCGATTCGTTTGGGAACCATAGAGGAAGGGGTTCTTCGGCCGACTTGATGCGGAAGCACCCTCGTCTCTATTGCTCAGGGGTGGCTCCAAGGAGACTAGTGTTTCACATGGTGGTAGACTAGCCAATGATTAGATCTCGTCAAATCCTCGTGTTGGGTATTAACTAGTTATAAGTTACAGTACTGTTATGGAACACAACGAAACCCGCAGATTACGAAAGGTTAGCGTGAACAATAACGGAAGAATGACAACCAACCATTCCTGGGAGGAAACGCAGGATCGCGTCACGTGATACAGCAGCCAAAACCAGGCTCTGGAACGCCGATCTATACAAAGAAACGGCCGCATCCCCCCACAGGTGTCTGCTTTACGGAAAGAACATGGGAACCCGTGAGGAAAGCACCACTGACCAGCGTCACGTGATCGACATCGGATCCTAGCCAAGGATAGGAATCCTACTGCATGATAGGAAGGACTTAGATATATAAGGAAACTCATTAAGCACACATATTTAGTTCTTCGCGATGAATCTAACTATTGTTACTTGATTACATCTTTATCTCTACACAGTATAACTACAACTACACTCTGCAAGCAGGGGAGCTCTTCGGACTGACCTACTTGGCGCGCACCAACCCACACGCCTACAAGACTTGCTCTACAGACCCGAGCCCATGTAAGGCTTAGCACAGCGACGGTACGGTTGCGAGACGGTAGACTTGAGGTACGTATTAGGTCCACATGGGATCAGCTTACAGTGACCAGTTTGCACCGTGTAACAAGTACTAGCCGTGTCCTGCGGCTAGTAAGGTTCTTCTCCACTTTGACCGACACCACCTCCTAATTGCTGACTCGTAGCCACGATTGAGCACTTGAAGAAGTTCCCCATTTCCACCCAACCTTGTGACTCAAATCTCTTCTGAGACCTATACTGTACTGTCTCGCTTCTCCAACGGCTGACAACTTATCTTCTGAATTTTGTTTCTTGCTTAAAGATGTCATCAATATGGGCCCGCAACGATTTATAGTCATGGAACGACGCTATCGATGGCTTGATACTCAACCATCAACATGATGTGCCAGACCCCACTGGGAAAACTCCACTTTGACATGTTGCAAACTACGGATATGCCGAATGCGTGCGGAAATTATGTGCTGCTGGAGTCTTTATTGATCGGCAAGATCGTCTTGGGCGGACTGCCCTCTTCCGATCCGCAGTAGAAGGACATACGGAAGTTGTCAGAGTTCTTCTCGAATATAATGCCAACCCCGACATCTGGAAAGAAAATAATTTGTCGCCAATCTTTGAAGCTGTTGCGAATAGGCATACAGAAGTTGTTATACTACTTCTGTCTTTTGAGCCGAAAATCAAAATTCCTTCTACTGGCCCCACATCAATTTGGTCAGCTGTCCGAGAGGACCGGCAAATGGAGGATTTGTTGGCGCAATATGGCGTCGCTCGGTAAATAGCCCAGAAAACGCTTTATGTGGTTCGTCCGGAAGGCACAGGCCAAGATTCGAGTGTGTAGTGCGGCCTCTCATAGCATCTGTGGTTTAATGCCAGCTAAGTGATGCAGACTATCGGCATGGGTCTTGTGCCATCTTTTGCAAAGCACCAAAGGTGTGATCGAACTGAATATCGGGTGTAGCGCAGAAAGATCGAATGGTTGGTTTTCCAAGGCCGTCGAAATGCTCTGGGCTTCATCGACCGTTGCTCTACGCATAAGAGCTCCGCAGCGAGCTGCTTTTGTGATGGCCCAGCAGCATTGATTTGTCTCAAGCACATGTCGTATTTCTTGGAGGATCGGTTTTCTCCAGTCATGTGGGAGAGATGTTGTAGATTGAACGGTCGACATATTGATCGAAAGAATGCGGGGGAGAGAAAAACGAATGGCAATGAAAAACGACGGACAGCTGGGCTTCTTATTTATTTGTTTTTGTGTGAGGGCCATATTCTCCAGTGTAGATGAGGTAGACATTCGTGATCTGTTGGGCGACATACGATGCCCTGGGGGCTATATTTGGGATCCTGGGAATGTCCCCATCCCTGGAGCATGTCCAACCTTCCTGGGAGCAGTGGGCATTGTTGTGAGGGTCTCACATATCTGTGAATGGCGAGTGTATCGTCTGGATGAACGGTCAATATGAAAAGACCATCACTAGATATTTATATTCAATATGTCGGTCTCTCTTTTCTCCCTGATATTTGGAAGACCTATTTGGAAAACGAATTGCCACGGGTCCTCAGAGTGGTTGGCGCATTCTTACTACAGCGTGAGCGCCACAGACGTTGGGCTCAGGGGGAGACCGAGAAAGGCCAAATGATTAACTGAACATTGAATTGCATGCCAGATTGCGGCAATTTTACCAAGGAGACCCAAACCCCCAGTAGGAGCTACTTATAGGTGTCAAGGTTACTACAGCGAAAGTTGTCCATAGTTAGCTTCTCAAGCAAGGGAAAAGCTAATTTTGAATCCCCATGGGCACGCTTGCCTAGGCATTCCGAAGTCGAAAGCCTCAAAAAGGCAGAAGCATGAAGAAGCACCTGGGAGGTAGAAATTAAATTGGAAAGCGAGAGAGACACATCGTAATCCGGTACAGAAGAAATTATTTGTTTGTTCATTGTGAAAATGGGAATCACAGGGGTGAATATTAAATGTTTGGCAGCTGATGTCCTGATGCGGCCTGAGGTGCGCATAACAGTCGCCGAATGCATGGTCAGAAGCGGTTTGCATGGTCAGAAGCGGTTTCCTGGGCCAGCTCAAAGGAAAAGATTCAAATGCTTTTAGATTGCTTGAGGGGCAGAAGAGGCAGAAGAGTGAGGATGACCCCTTAGGACAGGGGGACGGAAGAAGAAGGAGGTGCCCATTAGGAGTGCAATGCTAAATCCACCATACAACCTTGATCCGAGCGATTGCGCGAGCTAATGAAGAAGTTAGATTATCACAACTCAAATATTAGAACTTGAACTTCACCAAGAGCATGTACAACCGTACCAATTTATATTACCATTTCGACTGAGTCCAGAAACCAAGTGGCATCACAGAATACTATCCGAGTGAACGACAGCAATGCTGGCCGCTTCTAACCACTTAGCACCTGCGCCTCGGCTGAGAATTTGTATATTTGTCTTGCTGCCTGTCGCAAGCATTACATCGGACTATCTCTCCTCGCAGGGGGGTTTGAAGAAGGGAAGGGGCCAATTTGACACTCGCGGTGATACCAACGAAAAGGCTGATCTAATTGAGCCACAATATACGTACTAAATAATATTTCTTAGAAATTCACATGTGAATCTTAACATCCATAGGGTAAGTATGTCTTAGCATTCAGCAATGAGGAGTGAATCTGCGGTGGATGATCTTGTACTGGGAGAATCCAATTATATCGCATGCTTAATGGCCCACAGGCTTCTAGGAGCCAGAGCTTAAGTCACAATGTCATTCAAGATGGCCCCTTCCGGAAAAATCACAAAGTTCTTCATGGCCAGTTAATATTTGAGCGGCGCTGTTTCCTGTAGCGATGAGGTGTAGACACATGTTGATGAACGTAGAAACATGCTGTCAGCGTAATCAGCGCGATCTGCAGTATCTTTGTGCATGTTGAAACGGTGCCAACAGTGAGAAACTGCAATGTCTCCGAATATCGCTGATAATCAACGGTGAAGAGCCAGCACAAAGTGGAGGGCCAGTTCTGTTGACCACTTGAAATATGCAACGATCCTTGTACCGACTTGGGTTGGAAGATTGGTGGCAACGCTATAAGTATCTGGCCTTGGGCCACACAGGACAGTCTTTCATACATCTTGTCTCAATCCTCCTCATGTCGACTCGGTGCAAAATGCCCTCGACTTCGCCAGCCACTCTTGGTACGGACTGACTGAGATTTTAGGTGGGTAAGTAGAGTGTGCCGGTCATTCGCAGCCATGCTGACGTGAGAAAGATCAGATCAGTCGCGTCTCCGCGGTTATTGACCAACATTAGTCGTCTTGGGAATAGCCCAGCGGCCAGGATAGTGAGTTACGACGGCCCCTTGTAATCCACCTACTAATGATTCCGTCTACTGTAGATCGAATTCTGCAGCCGATTTTGTCCCTGCTAGAATGCCGCGCGCTGCAGCAACGGGCAAGGTAAGTTTGATCATTGTGGTAGTCGAAGACTAAGCCTTGCTGATGATTCACTGGATCAGAAGTCAACCTTTCTGGATGTCCCACGAGCCAGCCCATTTCTAGTAAGTTGCCTCATGCGTGGCCTCTCTGTCCTTCATGAAGTATTGCTGATGTCTCTGTCTCCCGCAGCGCGATTGCCAATCTTGCAGTGACAAGACGAGTCGGGCCGTTAATTACGATTTTCTCCTTCTGCTCCGAGATATGCTTTGAAACGGCAACCCACTCAATGCATTCTGCTTCCGAACCAGGAAGTCTCTTTTTCCCGATCAGCCACGCGGTAACGTTGCAATTTGCTCTCATCTCCCCGCTTGACCCTGTCAGATCCAGAGCTAACTGTGAAAGTAAACAGGACAGCTCTGTCCTCTTGTCCACATCTACTCCGAACCTTGTCGGCCTGATCCATCCAGGACACCGAATGCGTATCGCAGCTTTCGACAAGAAAGAGAAATCTCCCATCAATGACCATAACGGTTCCCTCCAAAGCAGCATCAACCGAAGTTACCCAGACCTCGCCACAAAGCAAATGCTCTCAGGCGATACCTTTGCCCCAGTCCAATTATCAACCCTGCTCCGGTGTCCCTTGACTTGGTGCAACAGCATATCCGCTGACCACTGGCTGTATCCGTTCCACCAGCAAAGGCATACAACTATCCATTGGAGGAGTCCGTCTGTCACCGGAGCCTTTTTCTCTAGTAAGCGCTGCTCCTGTTCCTCGCATATATATGAGCTGACGCTTGTCTCATCTGTAGATCATTCATGGTCGATGTAAAACTATTGACATGGTAAGTACATGCCCTCCTCGGCCACTGGACATGTTGCTGATGTAGATAGGGAATGTTTCGGTCTTCATTAAACAATTTCCACCCTCAATCGAGATATATCATGGCCGTTATTACGAATCCCATCAGGTTGAGAATACACCGACCTGTACGAGTTAAGCTGGACGTTGATGATTGATCGAGGAAATGTCGCGGAGGAATCTTTTGGCCATACTGAAATCAAAACGACGAACTAAAGTCGGCGAGTTACATTTCATCCCTGAAACTTCAGAACCCAGCTGACCGCGTTGCCAGATCGCCGATTCGATGATCAATTCTCCCCACCTATGGCATGCTGAATGCACCGAACGCTCCTCAGTGTCACTACGGGGGCGGACCGCTCGCAGAAGTATGCCTCACGATAGTCGTGATTTCTCTATGATAGTCCGAACGATACAAGTCGGTTTTCAATCAGATGGAGGAGTAAGGAAAAAGACGTCCTTATTGCCTACGAACGTAGCCGCTAACACCAACGCGACGCTGGGAAAGGCGCGCGCCGCGCCACGTGAATGCGCCGCGGGGCGACACGCGTCCGAAGAAGCCGCAGGCCGATCATTCGATCTCAACCCGTTGACTTTGGCGACATGCCCATACTACGGGAAGTATGAACTCACCATATCCACTCGAGGTCAAGACGTAGGCAATTTTTGTATGATACATCATAAAAGACTACTGAGGAAATGGCTCGAGGAGCCACGTTGGTGTGCCAAGACAGCTGATGAGCGAGATCCGTCATTCCACCCAAAAAACAATTGAGTGCCCTGTTCCGGAATCGAACCCGTGCGTCGTTTCAGGTATGCCATTTCGACTGGGCCAAAAAAGATTTCAGCCGTGGCGGGAAAATTTTGGCTTACTTATTCCCACATCATCATCACGGAGAACAGCAGCAGCCACATCCGAAGCCGACTTTTTCAGCGCCAGCAGCGTCGCTCATTCAGCCGTACCAGGAGGAAATAATACTTGGATATTACTTGGGAACGATGGATAGATAACATTTCAACGTTTATAGAATCAGCTAGTGGTTTCTCTCGTATCGTGGTCCCTCTGGTACTTCGTCTCCAATCATGAATGGCCGGTGCAATCTAAACATATATATTGCGTCGGTAAGCGGGCGACAACGTTAGTTTGCGGCCATACATCCTGCCCCGAGCACAGTCCATCATTGAAAAACAGAAGATCAAATTCAGGTTTGATAGATTGCTCCGCAAAGTAGACTCAGATGAATTGAGTACAGACAATATATTCTACAAATACATGCATCCTCATCCATGCATGCCTTCAGTCCACGCCGGTTAATTTGCATGCAACTCGACCTGACTAAATGGTGTGCGATGTTGTCGTCAAAATCAAAGTGTGCCAAAGACATTCGGTCGCCGTCCTATCTGTACCATCATATTCATGTCGAAGACTCAGTATTTTCTTGCCGCATATCAGTCATCGCGGATCCTGGGACGGCCGTGTTGAGGCGGGTATTGATTACCGGTGGATACTTCACCGCCCAGCCGGGCCCGCAGCGCGTAAACGACCGTCGCCGACCATCAGCTTCATCAACGACCAGCAACGATTATTAAGGCCCCACCAAACCCAACGCCTCCCGTCAACTCACCATGACCACGAGTCACGGTTCTCGTCATCAATAATCACCAAGTCCACACACTCATCACCACCCCAGCCAACGGACAGAACCTTCACAAGGATGTTGATTACTCTGGATGGCAGTGGCGTTCATCGGCAACGAACCACGCTGGCACATACCACGTCAGCGAGCCCATTGGCCCAAATTACTACGCTATGTCGTATGAAGTGAGCGCTCAGTGTATAGGTTCTGGGGACGATTGAAGGCTACGTGCATTACGTGAATGGGATCTTGACCAAAGGATGTCGAAAGCTTGAAAAAGCCTGTGTGGATTTTCTTGATTTCTATCGATTTTTGGAACAGGCCGAAGGCATGAAACGAAGTCTGCCTGGAGGTTCTTGATTTCTATGGACATTTGGAGCAGGTCTTGGCTTCTTCGATTCCCCCGAAGGACTCGAATACTAGTCTCTGACACCACGAAGAGGTGCTTGCTTGTCGTCAGAGGATCAGGACAAGGACCGCGGCGCCACGGGCTCTGCCTGAACGAGCACACAATACAACGGCAGGGCTCATTGCTGGCGAGGGAGCGCGTTTCTACATACACAGGGCTCATCGTCTGTGAGGGAGCGCACTCTTACAATCGCAGGGCTCATTGCTGCGAGGGAGAACTTGTTGACGCAGCCCTCTCCTGCGGGGTTCAATTGGTTTCGCAGCGCCCCCCTGCGGAGACTCTTGATCTCGCAGATGTCCCTGCGGAGACTCTTGATTTCGCAGTTGTCCCTGCGGAGACTCTTGATCTCGCAGATGTCCCTGCGGAGACTCTTGATCTCGCAGATGTCCCTGCGGAGACTCTTGATTTCGCAGTTGTCCCTGCGGAGACTCTTGATCTCGCAGATGTCCCTGCGGAGACTCTTGATTTCGCAGTTGTCCCTGCGGAGACTCTTGATCTCGCAGATGTCCCTGCGGAGACTCTTGATTTCGCAGTTGTCCCTGCGGAGACTCTTGATCTCGCAGATGTCCCTGCGGAGACTCTTGGTAACGCAGATGTCCCTGCAAAAGACGCTCCAAGGCCTTGTGGCCCGGGAGTGTGAGGAGGAAAATCCTGATCTTCTTCTCGACGGAAAACGTGCGTCTTTTATGCCAATCGAGTAGGGTCTGCGGTAGCGACCACTTGCGTACATCGTGGTAGACCCAATAGTGGGCGAGCGCTTCCTATGCTGGGCGTTGAGGCGGTTGATTAACGTTGAAATAAGAAATTTTAGCGTATCTGTAGAGGGCGGGTCGCCCGCCCCACCTAGACCCGTGGCTGTCGAGGGCCTAGACTCGACCAATCATCGTTCAGTTAACGTTGCTCATCAGGGGAAACGGTTTGTAATTTGCCTTGTAAGCAGGAAAACTGACTGATTCCGCAAGATGAATGCGTGGGCTTCGATGAGGCATTTTAGATTAGGCCGTGTTAGCTGCTCCGATGGTACATGCACCTGTTCTCTCCTACGTGTATGCGCAATGGACAGATCTTAACCAAGCGTTCGCAGGCCAAGGCCTGATAGGCGGGTTCCACTTTGGCCACGGATGTCCTTTCCCACAAAACGATTGGGATTGGTCGGGTATCATCTATGGCTCCGGCGAATCCAATCTTTGTGCCCGCGTTTATCACCGGTCCGCGTATGACTACTAGTAATCACCTGCAAGGAAATCGATCAACACAGGCTACGGTCCTGCGAGCCACGAAGTAGGCAAAATAAAGATTCATGAACCATCAAGAGCGGTTTGCGCTCATCTTTTCACTCTATATTGAATGCGAAACAAAGCCTGACTGGAGTGTGACAAGGGCGACAGCATCTTCCACTACGGAGGAGTGCTTGCTGAAACTATTCGCAGACGTGCAAATCTTTATCTCGCCATCTATTATTTAATAGATCCTCATCCTTCCATGCACGGCATATACTACGCAGTGTTATTGCGTGATTAGAAAACGACCATGGGAGCCATTCAGAAACATCAACACCCTCGGAAGATGCCAGACTTCTGGCGTCGATTGCAGCGCGCATTGTCCCTGTCATCCTCGGAGTCTGAAAACAGCCAAAGTTCGACTGCGTCGCTGTCTGGCGACACCACCGAGGAAGAATCGACGCATTCAAGCGGCGATATTCAGGCGGCATCACAGCAGGAAGAGCCGCCCAACGATGCTCAGAACGAAGCCGTACTGATTCCGCAGTCAGGAGGTTATGGAGCCCAGTCTCCCAGAGACAGCAATATGCTTGCTCTCCAATGTGTTGCAGAGTTAGTACGATTGGCCCCCTACCGAAGACTTGTGCTAACCAGAATAATGCTTCAAGCCTATAAGCTCGGGTGAAGTTAGTGCCAACCCTCCTTCAGTACAGAAGAAAGAGCTAATCGGAATACAGGTCCCTAGAGAGCTCAATGGCGGACCAGAGCAAATGTATCGAAGATGTCCGCAGGAACCTAGCAGACCTTTCTCACCGATGGGAGGCAATTGAAACTAGAGCAGATGAGAGACTCAAAAGTGGCTCAACTCATAAGCCAGATGAGCCGGGGCACAGGACTTTGCGGACTCGACATTTGCAGAGATAAGGGCACGCTGGCGGAGTGGAAGAGAGGGCTGAAGTTGTCTGGTGGACAAGGTTCTACAAATGATGTTTCTCTATGCGCTTTCAGTGATTGCACCTGGTTCCTTAGGAATTAAATTTCAAGAATTTTTGGATCTGCAATCACCTCTTGTATTCTTTGAACGATGTACGAAGGAATTTCTCGTGGGCGCAATGTGTGCCTTGGGATGGCGCCTTGCCTCAATATAATCGCTTTTGATACATGAAGGTAAATTTATATTACAGAAGACCATTTCGTGGCAAAATTGTTGGAAGAAACTTCTGCATCCGTATATGGCCACCTGCCATCCAGACATAAAATTCACACGGAGTGTTCAAACCTTAATCAGATGCTGAGTACAAAACCGGCCATGTATGAACTTTACGACCTCGAAGCAATATCGGATCAATCCAATGTCGAAAGGGACTATATTTAATGAATACATTGACTATTTGGATTATCATCGATAGTTTAAATATGTAGAGATAATTGAACATAGATTTCCCCGGCGAAAAGTAAGACACCTCAGTTGAGAACAATTCTATCGATGAGTGATTGGCTTATGCGTGGA
>Ga0209673_1002008_pt1 | contig 15702 bp, 14 predicted proteins | sample AraplaCol_mMS_r2_2_FD_184274 | JGI IMG/M metagenome (GOLD analysis project Ga0209673, IMG submission 184274) | Arabidopsis root microbial communities from North Carolina, USA - plate scrape MF_Col_mMS_r2 (SPAdes) (version 3) | ecosystem: Host-associated > Plants > Roots > Endosphere | place... | reverse complement strand
CAGCTTTGGGCGGAGCGCGGCAACACGCTGATGTGGCTGGCCGCGCTGCTGGTCATCAGCATCGGCGTGGTCGCACTGCAGACCATCGTGAAGCACCAGACGCTGGCGGTAAACCTGCCGATGCGGCTGCGCTGGAACTTTCACCGCGTGATGCTGGGCCAGAGCATGGCCTTCTACCAGGACGAGTTCGCGGGCCGCATCACGGCCAAGGTGATGCAGACCGCGCTCGCGGTGCGCGACACCCTCTTCGTGCTGGCCGACGTGGTGGTGGCCATGGGCGTTTACGTGGCGACCATCATCGTGCTGGTGAGCGTGCTCGATGTGCAGCTGGTGCTGCCGTTCATCGTCTGGCTGGTGCTGTATGCGGGCTCGCTCATGTACTTCGTGCCGCGCCTGGGCAAGGTCGGCAAGGCGCAGGCCGATGCGCGCGCGCTGATGACCGGCCGCGTGACCGACGCCTACACCAACATCGCCACCGTCAAGCTGTTCTCGCACACACAGCGCGAGGCCGGCTTCGCGCGTGAGGCAATGCGCGAGTTCATGCACACGGGCTACGGACAGATGCGCTTGGTGAGCGCGTTCGAGATCGTCAACCACACGCTCAGCATGGGCCTGACCGCGGGCATGGCTGGCACCGCGCTGTGGCTCTGGTCGAACGGTACGGTGGGCGTGGGCGCGGTGGCCGCGGCCACCGCCATGGCGTTGCGCCTGCAGGGCATGTCGCACTGGATCATGTGGGAGATGACCAGCCTGTTCGAAAACATCGGCACCGTGCAGGACGGCATGAAGACGCTGTCGCGCCCGCGCACCGTGCTCGACGCGCCCAAGGCCAGCGCGCTCGAGGTGCCGCGCGGCGAAGTGCGCTTCGAGCATGCGAGCTTCCGCTATGCGGATGCGGGCCGCCGCGTCATCGACGACCTGAACCTGGTCGTGCGGCCCGGCGAGAAGATCGGCCTGGTCGGCCGCTCGGGCGCGGGCAAGTCGACGCTCGTGAACCTGCTTCTGCGTTTTCATGACCTGGAGAGCGGCCGCATCCTCATCGACGGGCAGGACATCGCGCATGTGACGCAGGATTCGCTGCGCAGCCACATCGGCATGGTCACACAGGACACCTCGCTCATGCACCGCTCTGTGGCCGACAACATCGCCTATGGCCGGCCCGACGCCACGGCGGCCCAGATCGAAGCCGCCGCCAGCCGCGCCGAAGCACACGATTTCATCCAGACGCTGGGCGATGCGAGCGGCCGGCGCGGCTACGAAGCGCACGTGGGCGAGCGCGGCGTCAAGCTCTCCGGCGGCCAGCGGCAACGCGTGGCCATTGCGCGCGTGATGCTCAAGGACGCGCCGATCCTGCTGCTCGACGAGGCCACCAGCGCGCTGGACTCCGAGGTGGAGACCGCCATCCAGCAAAGCCTCTATCGATTGATGGAGGGGAAGACAGTGATCGCGATCGCGCACCGGCTGTCCACCATCGCAGCCATGGACCGGCTCATCGTGCTCGACGAAGGCCGCGTGGTGGAAGAAGGCGACCACCGCTCGCTGATGGCGCAAGGCGGGCTGTACGCGCGGCTGTGGGCGCACCAGAGCGGCGGCTTCCTGGGCGATTCGCTCGAAGAAGAAGACGAGGCGCTGCGGGCCTGATCCGGCCTCTATTTGTCAGCAAGCGTTACTGCAACACGCTCAGCCCTTGGGGGATGAGGCGGCACGGCAACGGCGCTCGGGCAGGTCTTCGCGAGTCCTACAGCACAGGCCGCCCCTCGCCGACACCAAGCAGCCCACCCGGGCGCGATGCTGAAGCTGTCGTCATCAACGAGGAGTCCTCCCGTGAGTTCAATCATCTACATCGTCGGTCTGATCGTGGTTGTCGTGGCCGTGCTTTCGTTCTTCGGCCTTCGCTGAGACCGGGCACGCGTTTTCGACTCGTACGCTGAATAAAAGCGGGGCCGTGTGTGCGGCCCCGTTTCTCATGGGGCCCTCCCAGCGCGCCGGGCATAATTTGCGCGCCCCGATCACCACGGGGCGCCACCAGCGAAGGGACCCTGTTGACCAACACCGCGTTGCGCGAATCTGCTTTTCCGGACGCGGTAGTCACCGAGGCGATCCGATGGACCGAGGAGAACGGTCCACTCGACGATGCACAGGCCATGCGCATTGCCGCCTCCCGCACAGCCAACGAACATGCGCGCATCACGGCGCGTGCGCTTCAGCTGGGCGAACGCATCGGCCTCGCATCCGAATTGGCGCGCGCGCGCCAATGGGGACCGTGGGTGCTGCTCGGCCTCGTCGCGCTCGTCGTCCTTGCCGGCCTTGGGCTCGCGGGCAACGTGGTCGGCGGCGGCGAGCGGCACATCAACGTGATCGTCGCGCTCGTGAGCCTGCTCGGCATTCACCTGCTCACGCTGCTGCTCTGGCTGGTGGGCCTGTGGCTGCCGGCCGGTTCGTTCAGCATGAACTCACTCGGATGGATCTGGCTGTCGCTCACTGCACGCGTGGCGGGCGGCAAGCGCGGGCAGGCGCCGGTGCTGGTTCGGGCGGCCACCGGACTCCTGACCCGCGCCAGGCTGTTGCCCTGGGCCTTCGGCCTGGTGAGCCACGGCATCTGGTCGATCTCTTTTGCGGTGATGTTGGCGGCGCTGCTGTTCGCGCTGGCCTTCCGCAGCTACACGCTGAGCTGGGAAACGACCATCCTCGATCCGGCCTTCTTCGTGCGCGCGGTGCAGGTGCTGGGCTGGGCGCCGGCGCAGATCGGCTTTCCGGTTCCGCAAGCCGATCTCGTGCTCTCACCCGCTCCCGGTGCCGCGGGCCAGCGTACGTGGGCGATGTGGCTCACAGGTTGCATCGCGGTGTACGGCTTGCTGCCGCGGCTTGCGCTCGTGTTGCTGAGCGCGGTGGTGTGGCAACGGCGGCGGGTCGCACTGCAGCCCGACTGGAGCGAGCCCTACTACCGCAAGCTGGCGGCGCGCTTCGACGCGCTGGCGCCGCCATCGATCGTCGATGCCGACCCAGGGCGGACACCGGGTATCACGCCTGCCGGGCTGGCACCTTCGCAGCTGCGGGACACGCTGTTCGTCGTCGGCTTCGAACTGCCTTCAGATGCGCCATGGCCGCCTCAAGGCCTGCAAGCCAACGCGACCACCGAGATGCAGCGCATCGACGGCAGTGCACCCGCGCGCCGCGGCCTGCTCGACCGGTTGACAGAGGCTCGGCCGCGCGCCGTGCTGCTCGTGTGCCATGCCGCATCGAGCCCCGACCGCGGCACCGAACGCTTCCTGCGCGATCTGCTGGCTCATTGCGGCGAATGCCGCCTGTGGCTCAGCGATGCGGCGAAGGACGCCGCCGATGCCGACGCACCGCAGCGCTGGATCGATTGGCTGCAGGGCACCGGCTTGCCGCGCGTGGCGGCCACGCACAGGCTCGACGACGCATTGCAAGGCCTCGGCGCAACCCCATGACGACTCAGCAAGCCATCCGCATCGCCGTGGTCGGCCACACCAATGCGGGCAAGACCTCGTTGCTGCGCACGCTGACGCGGCGCGCCAGCTTCGGCGAGGTGTCGCAGCGCCCGGGCACCACACGCCACGTGGAGTCGGTCGATCTCGAAGTGAACGGCCAGCCCGCCGTGCGCTTCTTCGACACGCCGGGGCTGGAAGACGCGGTGGCGCTTCGCGAGCACCTGGCCGGGCTCGCTCCGCAAGCCACCCCGCCCGAGCGCATCCGCCTGTTCCTGCAGGGCCCCGAAGCGCATGGCGTGTTCGAGCAAGAGGCCAAGGTGCTGCGCACCATGCTCGAGATCGATGCGGCCTTTCTCGTCATCGACGTGCGCGAACCGGTGCTGCCCAAGTTCCGCGACGAGATCGAACTGCTCAACTCCTGCGCTAGGCCTGTGATGCCAGTGCTGAACTTCGTGCGCGACGCAGCGAGCCGCGAAGCAGCCTGGAGAGAGCTGCTCTCGGCCTACGGCTTGCACGTGCAGGTGAGCTTCGATGCTGCCGCGCCATTCGTGGGCGCGGAGCGCGAGTTGTACAACGATCTTTCGACCCTGCTGCGCGACCGGCGCGAGCTTCTGCACGGCGTGGTGGATGCGCTAACCGCCGAAGCCGCCGAACGCCGCCGCGCGGCCTGCACGCGCATCGCCGGTCTGCTGATCGATGCCGCGGCACTGCGCCGCAGCATGCCGGCCGATGAGTTTGCCGACACAGCGCGCCGGAAGGCATCGATTGCCGCGCTGCAGAAAGAGGTGTTCGACAAGGCGCAGCGATGCACCGACGACCTGCTGGCGCTCTATGGCTTTCGCCAGGACGATGCTGGCGAGGCGCCCTTGCCACTCATCGAAGGCCGATGGACGCTGGATTTTTTCAGCCCAGAAGCCATGAAGGAAGCGGGCCTGCGGCTCGGCAAAGGCGCCGTGATCGGTGCGGCCGTGGGCGTGGTGGCCGATCTTGCGGTGGCCGGCATTTCGCTCGGCACAGGCGCCGCGGTTGGCGGCGCCATCGGTGGGGCGATATCGCAGGGCTGGGGACCGTTGGGCCGCAAGCTGGCGAACAAGCTGCGCAATGTGCACGAGCTCACGGTCGAAGACGGCGTGCTCTTCGCGCTGGTGGCATGGCAGCTGAAACTCGCGCGGGCACTGGAGCGGCGCGGCCATGCCGCGACCGGGCGCATCGCGGCCGAGTCGAGTGCCACGCAGGATGCACCGACCCGCGCCACGGCCGCCGCCGTGCGCGCGGCACGGCCGGCGCGCAGCCATCCGGAATGGGAATCGACCGGCGTGGCAACGCGCTCCTTCTGGCGCCCCGCGCCGCAGCGCGATGCGCTCGCGACCGATATCGCACACACGCTGCTGCACGCCTTCGCGACCTGAGCGTCCCGGCGGTCACCGCGCCGTCACGAGGCATACCTAGCATCCGCTGGCCTTTGCCTCCACAACCAAGACTGCACTCCCGACTCGATGTACCCCGGTGAACGGCTCAACGGCTACACCCATCTCCTCGGCCTGGTGCTCGCCCTGGTGGCCATGGCCCTGCTGCTTGCCAAGACCGTGCCCACCGGCGACCCCGCGCGCATTGCGGGCGCGCTGGTGTTCTCGCTCTCCGCGGTGGTGCTGTATGCGGCATCCACGCTGTTCCACAGCACGCGGGGGCCTCGCAAGCGCCTTTGGGAAAAGGCCGATCACTGCGCCATCTATCTGCTGATCGGGGGTACCTACACCCCGTACGCATTGGTCACATTGAATGGCTCGTGGGGCTGGCTGCTGCTGGCCGGCGTATGGAGCGCCGCGCTTTTCGGCATAGGCCGCGAGTTGCTGCAAGCCAAGGGCGCGGCCGTCAAGCCGGCGTTGGCGCTCTACATTGGCATGGGCTGGCTCGGCGTGCTGGCGGCCGTGCCGCTGGCCGCGCGGCTCGAGAGCGGCGGACTGGCCTGGCTTCTGGCCGGCAGCGTGCTCTACACCGCGGGCACGGTGTTCTACCGAAACCGGCGGGGCTTCCGGCATGCGCATGGGACCTGGCACCTGTTCGTGGTGGCAGGCACCGCGAGCCATTTCGTTTCGGTGGGCTGCTTCGTGCTCTGACCAGAGGCAGCCGGCATGCGCCTTCAAGGACTGCAGCCACGTGTTGCCGTATCTCCCAAGTCGGGACGTCCCAAGAGATGTGCAAAATGCGCCCATGCCAAATATCGCCTCCATCCTCAAAGCCGAGATTTCCCGTGTTGCCCGCAAGGAGGTGCGCACAGAGATCGAAACGCTGAAAAAAGCCTCCACGCACCACCGTGCCTCGATTGCCGCACTGCGCCGGCAAGTCGAAAAACTGGAGAAGGAACTGCGCCGCGCCACCAAGGTGTCCGCGCGCGTCTCCCCCGAAGGCGATGACGACGACACAGGGGATTCGGGACCGGCCCGCCGTTTCAGCGCCAGCCGCCTGGCAACGCACCGCGAGAAGCTCGGTCTTTCGGCGGCCGCCTACGGCAAGCTGGTGGGCGTCACCGGCCAGACCATCTACAAGTGGGAACAGGGCAAGGCCCGTCCCCGCAAGGCGCAGCTCGAAGGCCTGGCATCGGTTCGCGGACTGCGGCCGCGCGAAGCGGCGGAGCAACTGGGCGCCGAATAAAACGCTTCGGGTCCCGCATTCCCATGTCCAACCTCATCGTGCACGGCGGCACGCCGCTCCGCGGCCGCATCACCCCTTCCGCCAACAAGAACGCCGTGCTGCCCGTGCTGTGCGCCACGCTGCTCACGAACGAGCCTCTGCGCTTGCATGGCGTGCCGGACATCACCGACGTGCGAAAGATCCTCGACATCTTTCGCAGCCTGGGCAGCGAGGCGCGCATGGACCACGCCACCGGCACGCTGGAGCTGCACCATCGAGAAACCTCTTTCGACGCCGCGCGCGACCGCCTGCCCGAGGAGATGCGCTCGTCGATCATGCTGGTGCCGCCGCTGCTCTCGCGCTTCGGTATTGCGCGGCTCGAGGACAACGTCAAGGGCTGCACGCTGGGTGTGCGCGAGATCGATCCACACGTCGACGTGTTCCGCCGTTTCGGTGGCCAGGTGGAGCGTGCCAGCGGCTCGCTGCTGGTGCGGTGCGACGGACCGCTCACCCCCACCGAACACTGGCTCGACTATGCCTCCGTCACCACGACCGAGAACTTCGTGCTGTGCGCGGCGGCGGCCAAAGGCACCTCCACGCTCACCAACGCGGCGTCCGAGCCGCACGTGCAGGAGTTCTGCCGCTTCATGGCCATGCTGGGCGTGCGCATCGAAGGCATCGGCACGTCGCGGCTCACGGTGCATGGCGGCAATGCGATGCGCGGCGGGGAGTTCCGCTTCGACGAAGACTTTCACGAGATCACCACCTTCCTGGCACTGGGCGCCATCACAGGCGGCGACGTGGTCGTGCGCAACAGCGCGCCCGACAACTTTCCGCTGATCGACCGCACCTTCGCCAAGTTCGGCGTCACCATTTCGCACGAAGACGGCTGGTCGCGCGCAAGCTGCGCCGGGCCGCTGAAGGTGCAGACGCCTTTCACCAGCAACGTGCTCACCAAGGTGGAGGCTGCGCCATGGCCCTACTTTCCGGTCGACCTGCTTCCCATCTTCATTGCACTGGGGGTTCGGGCACAGGGCAATGCGATGTTCTGGAACAAGGTCTACGACGGCGCCCTGGGGTGGACCGGCGAACTCTCCAAGTTCGGCGCCCACGTTTTCTCTTCAGACCCGCACCGGCTCATCAGCTTTGGCGGCAGCCCGCTCACGCCAGCCGTGGTCGAGAGCCCCTACATCATCCGCGTGGCCATTGCGCTCTTCATGGTGGCGGCCAGCATCGAGGGCCGCTCCGAAATCCGCAATGCCACACCCATCCGCCGGGCCCATCCCCGCTTCGCTGAAAACCTGCGCAGCCTGGGCGCGCAGGTGGAGTGGACCAGCGAAGAGTGAGCGCCGGGCTCAGGCCCGGAGCGCGCTCACTGCAATGCGCGCCGCCGATGCGATGACGTCGTTGCGGCCTGCCGCATCCTTTTGCGATGGAAACGTGAGGTAGACCGCCAGCACCAGCGGTGCGCCCGTTGGCGGCCACAGCACGCCCGCATCGTTCACGGTTCCGTAGGAGCCCGCGCCGGTCTTGTCGCCCACCTTCCAGTCGGCCGGCACGCCGGCGCGAATTCGCGTGGCGCCTGTGGTGTTGCCCAGCAGCCAGGTTTCGAGCTGGCTGCGCTGCGCTGCACCCAGCGCGTCGCCCAGCACCAGCCGCTGCAAGCTCGCGGCCGTGGCCTCGGGCGTCGTGGTGTCGCGCGGATCGCCCGGAATCGCACTGTTGAGTTCGGTCTCCCAGCGGTCCAGCCGGAAGGCCTGGTCGCCGATGGAGCGCGCATACGCAGTCACCGCGGAAGGCCCGCCGAGAATCTTCATCAGCAGGTTGGCTGCAGCGTTGTCGCTGTATTGGATGGTGGCGGCGCAAAGCGCCGAAACCGGCATGCCTTGCCCCAGGTATTTTTCGGTGATGGGCGAATGGGGAAGGATGTCGCCCTTGCCATAGCTCACGCGTCGCGCCAGCAGGCTGCCGTCGCGGGTGCTGCGCTCGAGGATGGCGGCGGCCAGCATGGTCTTGAAGGTGCTGCACAGCGGAAAGCGCTCGGCTGCGCGGTGCTGCACGCGCGCGCCAGTGGCGGTGTCGAGCGCCACCACGCCGAGCCGGCCGCCCACTGCGCTTTCGAGCGCCGCGAGTTCTGCCTCTGCCGATGCAGCCTGCGGCCCTTTTTCGGACCACGCGCTACAAGCGCTGGCCAGAGGCACTGCGGAGGCGGCAAGCAGGACGGTACGGCGATGGACGAGAGATTTCATGGGTTTGTCGGCAAAGTGGATGGAACGAAAGTGATCGTAGGAGCGCCGCCGCGCCAGCTCCAGCGCCAGGCGGTGCAGCCGCGTCTCGCCTGTATCGGGTGTAACCACACGGCCTGTGAATGGCGCATGCCAAGCAATGCGACAGCTGCCGGCCCAGCCTTGCGGAGTCGGATGGCGACTACAGGCAAGCGGGCCAGCTTGCGTTAAGGTGCGGAGCATTCGCCGACTCCGAAGCACGCTCATGACAACCCCTCCCCCCGCCCCGGCCCGCAAGCATTTCTCGATGATCCGCGGCTTTCACCTGGCCGACGTATTTACGCTGGGCAATGCGGCGTGCGGCGTGGGGGCCGTGTTCCTTGCCATGGCTTTCATGGCCAGCCAGTCGGTTGCGCAATTCTTCTGGGCGGCGGCGCTCGCGCCAGCGGCCTTCGTGTTCGACGTGTTCGACGGCCGCATCGCGCGGTGGCGGCAGACGCACTCCGCCCTGGGGCGCGAGCTCGATTCGCTGGCCGACGTGATTTCGTTTGGCGTGGCGCCCGCCGCGCTCGCCTTTGCCGCGGGCCTGGACGGCGGATGGGACTGCGTGCTGCTGATCTATTTCGTCTGCTGCGGCGTGAGCCGGCTCGCGCGCTACAACGTCACGGCCGAGGCGCTTTCCGCGGGCGCCGACAAGGTGAAGTATTTCGAAGGTACGCCCATCCCCACCAGTGTTGTGCTGGTCGGCGTGCTGGCCCTTGCGGCATGGCAAGGCCGCATCGGAGACGCGGTGTGGGGCGGCGCCTGGGCGATAGGACCGTGGCTGCTGCATCCGCTCACCCTGCTCTTTGCGCTGTCGGGCACGCTGATGATCAGCAAGACATTGCGCATTCCCAAGTTCTGACCCGACCCTCATCCTGAAAAAAAGGAGACCTCCTCATGAAGTTGTATTTCGATCCACACAGCCGCGCGCAGGTCGCCAAATGGATGCTTGACGAAGCCGGCGTGGACTACGAAATCGTGCCGACCCTCATCCGCGAGAAGGCGCACAAGAAACCCGAGTACCTGAAGATCAATCCTGCCGGCAAGCTGCCGGCGTTGGTCGACGGTCGCACCCGCGTGTTCGAGAACGCGGCCATTTGCATGTACGTGGCCGAGAAGTTTCCGGAGGCCAGGCTGGCACCATCCGTGGGCTCGCCAGAGCGCGGCCGATACCTCTCGCTGATGGTCTATTCGACGGCGCAGCTCGAACCTTCGATGGGCGACAGCCTGCTGGGGCTGCGCAGCAACAACAGCGCGCGCGGCTGGACCAATTTCGAGCAGGCCAAGGATGCGGTAGAACGCGAGCTGGGCTACGGCCCCTACCTCTTCGGCGCGCAGTTCACCGCGGCTGACGTGATGATCGGCTCCATGTTCATCTGGCACCGCGCATTCGGCGGCCGCTCCAACCGGCCGAAGATCGATGCCTATATCGACCGACTGCAGGCACGCCCCAAGGGCATGAAGTTCGGTTGAACCACACGCTCATGTCACAGGCACCTTTCCCCCACGGCGCGACCGCCGGGCTCGACCAGCTGGTCCGCATTGCCGCCGAGCAGCCGCTCTCGCCGGCCTGCGACCACTTCTACTTTCTGCGCCATGGCCAGACCGGCCGCAACGCGCAGCGCATCTTCCAGGCCGTGGACGAACCGCTGAGCGAACTCGGGCTGCAGCAGGCAGCCCGCGCCGCCCAGCTGCTGGCGGGAGAGCCGATCCGCACCATCGTCTGCAGCGACGCGCGGCGCGCGCACGACACGGCGCATACCGTGGCGGCGGTGCTTCACCTCGCGCCCACGGCCCAAGCGGCTCTGCGCGAGCGCAACTTCGGCGCGCTCATCGGCACCTCGTCGGCCAACATCGACTGGGCGTGCGAACCCGAAGGCGGCGAAACCCTTGCGCAGTTCGTGGCCCGCAAGCGGCTTGCGCTCGATGCGGCGCTGGCAGAGCCCGCGCCGGTGCTGGTGGTGGCCCATGGCGGCACGCTGTATGCGCTGGCCGCGCTGCTCGGTGTGCCCGTCGATCTCGGCCTTCTCGGCAATGCGCAGCCATTGCGTTTCGCGAAGAGCGGCCCCACATGGACCGTAACGCCGCTGCTGCGGCATGCCGACGGCGATTCCGCCCTGGCCTGACGAAGACAGGGCGCGTACTGTTCGGCGTTCACCCCCACACGGACCGCCATGGAATTCAAGGACTACTACAGCGCACTGGGGATCGACCGCACCGCGTCCGAAGAGGACGTGCGCAAGGCCTACCGCAAGCTTGCGCGCAAGTACCACCCCGACGTCAGCAAGGAAGCCGACGCCGAGAAGCGCATGCGCGACATCAACGAAGCCAACGACGTGCTGCGCGACAAGGAAAAGCGCGCCGCCTACGACGCGCTGGCCGACCGCGTGGCGCGCGGCGGCCATCCCCAAGGTGACTTCCAGCCGCCGCCGGGCTGGGACACCGGCTTCGAATTTCACCGCGGCCCGAACCAGGGCCCGGCCGACCACGCGGACTTCAGCGAGTTCTTCTCGTCGCTCTTCGGCGAGGCCGAGCGGCGCGGCGCAGCCAGGCGCAACTACCGCGCCCGCGGCGAAGACCATCACGCGGCCATCGAGATCTCGCTCGAAGACGCACTCAACGGCGCCGAGCGCGAGATCACGCTGCGTTCGCAAGAGATCGACGCCCAGGGCCGGCCCGCGTTCAAGACGCGCACGCTCAGCGTCAAGATCCCGGCCGGCATGCATCCGGGGCAATTCATCCGCCTTGCCGGCCAGGGCATGCCAGGCCACGGCGGCGAGCCGGCCGGCGACCTGTACCTGGAGGTGCGCATCGCGCCGCACAAGCTCTATCGCGTGGAAGAGCGCGACATCTACATGACGCTGCCCGTCACCCCGACCGAGGCCGCGCTCGGCGCGCAGGTGAAGGTGCCCGTGCCCACCGGTGGCGCGGTCGAGGTGACCGTGCCGCCCCATGCACGCAGCGGCCTAAAGCTCAGGCTCAAGGGCCGCGGGCTGGGCGGCAAGCAGCCCGGCGACCTGTACCTGCTGTTGGAAATTGCCCTGCCTCCCGCCACCGCGGAGGCCGCGCGCAAGGCCTATGAGCAGCTCGCGCAAGCGTCGGCTTCGTTCAACCCACGCCAGCATCTGGGAGTGTGAGCATGGCGACCGTCTCTGTCACAACCGCCATCAGCGCGTCGCAGCCGCTTGCCGCGAGCGAGCTGGCCCATGCCTGCGGCGCCGACACCGAATGGGTGGTGCAACTCGTCGAGGTCGGCATCGTGCAGGTCACCACCACCGAGGCACCACCCGAGCGGTGGCAGTTCTCCAGCGCCGACCTGCAATGCGCCCTGGAAGCGCGCAGGCTCGAACGCGACTTTGGCGTGGGCCTGGACGCAGCGGCGCTGATTCTCGACTTGCAGCACGAGGTGCGGCGGCTGAAAGCAGTGATCCGCGCGCACGGATTGCGCTGACCGGCAGCGCCTCAGCCGGCTTTGCCGCGCGACGTCTTCTTCTTGCTTTCGACGCGCGGCGTGTTTGCCGCGGCCGGCGCGTTGCTGCCGCTCACCTGGTCGACCCACAGCAGGGTGTCGACGTACGACATGAAGCGGTTCAGATATTCGGGCGAGAGCTCATGCATCAGCATCAACGAACGATGCACCAGGTGATGCGAGTTGAGCGGGCCGGCGTTCTCCGGCACCTTCGCCAATGATTGCGTGAGCCGGCGGTCGGCGCTGAGCCGCGACCAGGTGCTTCTGAAGTAGCGGAGCGTCTTCAGTTCGGGCGCTGGCGCGGTATCGCTTGCAGCAGGCCCTTCGGCTTGCAGCGGCGACTGCCGGGCGATGTGCTCGACGAGTTGCGCAAGTGGCCCGGGAGAAAGCGCGGCCTCTTGCTTCGTGCCGGCAACAGCGCGTTGGGTCTCTTCCAGCTTCTCGCGGTACGAAGCAAGCAGCTCCTCCACCCTCTCGTCCAGGATGCGCCGCGCATCGCCCTCATGTCCAGCCGCGCGCCTGGCCAGCGCCTCGATGAAACGAAAGCGCACCGGGTCCATGCGATGTCCGCCGCGCGCGCGCCAGGCGTCGAGCGTCGCCATCGGATCCATGTGTTTACTCACGGGCCTTGGTGGGCGCGCCGGGCTGCGGCTGCCGGGGCGTGGGCGCCATTTCGACACGCCGGTTCTTCGCACGGCCTTCGGCATCGGCATTGGACGCGACCGCCTGCTCCGACCCGAAAGCCGCGGCAAACACCGAAGACGAGGGAATCCCTTCTTCGATCAACGCGCGCGTCACCGTCAAGGCGCGCTGGGCCGAGAGTTCCCAGTTGTCGGCAAAGGGCCGGTTGCCCTCCTTCGTCTGCCGCATCTGCCGGTCGTCGGTGAAGCCGCTCACCATCAGCACCTCGTCGCGCGCGCGGAGGTAGGCGGCCACGGGCGCGGCCAGGCTCTTGAGCACCTGCCGGCCCTCGGGTTGCAGATCGGCCGAATTGAAGGCGAACAGCACACTGCCGCTGATGCCGATGCGCCCATTGACGAGCGTGACCCTGCCCGCCGCGAGCGGCCCCGCCAGCGCTTTCTCGAGCGCTTCGCGGCGCTGCGTTTCGACTTGGCGCTGCTGCACCTCGGCCTGCAGCTTTGCCGCAAGGTCCAGCTGCATGCCAAGCGCTCCCACCAAGATCAGCACGAAGGCGCCGACCAGCCCCGACATCAGATCGCCGAAGACTGCCCATACCGGCACGCTCGGCTCCAGGCCGGCATCGAGCTCGTCGCGCATCACGCTTCGCTCGCCACGGCCTGCTGGCGGCCGGCAATCTGCTGCAGGTCTTCGACGATCTGCTTCTGCGACATGATGCTGAGGTCGATGACCTCCCTCGCCTGCGCCACGTAGTACGCCAGCTGCTCGTCGCTGCGCGCCATGGACTTGCCGAGTGCACCTTCGACGCGCTGCAGATGGGCCACCAGCTTGTCGTTCGATTCGCTGAACAGCTGCACCGCAAGGCCGAAGGCCTCGCCGAGGCTTGCCACTTCGACGGCGCTGCCGGTGATCTGCGCCGCGACGCCGGCCATCTTTCCGGTTTCCGCCTCGACCTTGTCCGTGAAGCGGCTGCCGACACGCTCCAGCACGTCGGCCGACGCGCCGACCAACGCATCGACCGCCGAGCGCTGCTCGGTGGAGGCATGGTTCACGGCGTCGAGCAGCGTTCCCAGTGTTTCCATGAGGCGGCTGCGCTCCTCGAGCATTGCGTTGTCGCGCGCCATGCTGTCGGAAAGCTTCTGCCGCAGCTCGGCCACCACTTCCGCCGCGACGCGCGGCGCCTCGGACGCGGCCTGCAGGAGCTGGGCGATTTCGGCCACCGTGCCCTTGGCATGGGCTTCGGCCTGGGCCGACATGTCGCGGGCGGTCTGAGCGAGGTTCTCGAAGAGCTGCTGCTGCCGGTCCGCCGTGTGCGCGCCGGCCTGCTGCCACTCCTGCTGCAGCGACGTGGCCATGGCCGACAAGGCCTTGGTCCAGGCGGACAGGCGCTGCTCGTCGCGCGCCGCCATCTGCGCCTGCAGATCGGCGTGCGCCTGGTCCACGGTGCGGAGCAGCGATGCCGCGTGCTGCTCGAAGCCTGCTGCTGCGGAGGCGAAGGACTGGTGGGTGTCTTCCGACAGTTTTTCGCTCACGCGCTGATGCTGTGCGAGCGCGCTGCCCCACGTGTCCGACACGCTGCCCACCGTGTTTTCAAGGCGGGCGGAAACGGCTTCGACCAGCGATGCCGAACGTTGTTCGAAGGTTGCGGCAAAGCGCTCATGCGACGCGCTCAAGTCTTTGGCCAGGGCGCCGGACGTGCGCTCATGCTCGGCAAGCGCGGCCTTCCAGGTGTCGGCCACGCTGGTCGTCGTAGCTTCGAAGCGACTCGAGAGCCCGTCGAGCTGCTGCTGCACGGTGCGTGCGACCGTGTCGTGCAAGGAAGCCGTCTCGCGCGCGATGCCGGCCATGGTGGCTTCGACGACTGGCTGGATCGTGGCGCCGGCGATGCGGGCGCTTTCGGTCAGGCTTTGCTTCAGCGACTGGTCGACCGAGGAAGCGAGGCCGGCATACACGGCCTCGGCCTGGGTGTGGAAGTGCGCCTGGCCGGTGGCAAGGCGCTCGTTCAAGGCCTGGGCCTGGCGCTCCATGGTGGCCATCATCGCCTGCAGCTGGTCGACGAGCCGAGGCATCAGATGCGCCTGCTGCTCCAGCAATTGGAACGATGCCTCTCGGCGATGCGTCTCGGAGTAGACGCGCAGCGTAGTCGCGATCTTGCTGTCGAGTGCTTGCCCGGCCTGCAGCCGCTCGCGCCGGCACAGCGCCGAGGCAAGGCCGAGCATCGCCGAGGCGGCCACGCCGGCCACCGAGGTGCCGAATGCCAGTCCCAGGCCCTTGACCGGCGCCGACAGCGAGGCGCGGATGGCCGGCAGGTCGGTCGCGGTTTCCAGCGCCAGTCCGGTGCCGTTGAGCGTGACCACCATGCCAAGGAAGGTGCCCAGCATGCCCAGCAGCACCAGCAGCCCGGCCAGGTAGGGCGTGAGCGCCGGGCCGGGCAAGCCGACACGCTCGCCTTCGATGCGCAGGCGCACCGCGTTGCGCAGCGTCGGATGCAGTTGGCCGAGCCACGCGCCCAGATCCGCCGGAGCGGCCGACAAGTCGGCCACGGCGCGGCTCAAGGTGGACGTCGCCTGCTGAAACCGGTGCAGCTCCAGCGCACCCATGACGTAGAACGCACCGACGATCATCGTGACGATGAGCGCCAACGGATGCGAACCAACGTAGCCCGCGCCAACCCAGCACACGACGGCCAGGCCCGCGGCAAAAACAGCGTAGTGAAGAAATCTATTCATGGCACTCTGGTTGCCTCATGCGAAGGGCTTCGAGCAGCCCTTCGATCGGTTGGAATCGGAAGTCCAGTTCGGCGAGCAGCACGTTCTTCATGTCCTTGCGGAAAACGTGCAGCCACTCGCCGGCCTGGGGTTCGCCGGCGGGTTCGGCTGTCGTCGACGCGCCGTTCCCGCTCAAGCGGTTGAAATGTTTTTCGAGCAAGGCGGGCACGCCGGCCAAAAGGCTGTGCTCGCGCGCAGCCAGTACCTGTTCCATGACCACGTCCACCGCAGCCAGCCTTGCCATGGCCGGGGATCTGGCGGCCAGCGTCGTGCGCAAGCGCCCGCGCAACGGGCCGATGCCGGCTTCCATGGCCTGCTGCAGTGCGAGGTAGCGGCGGCGCAGCGGCGCGAAGTCGGTTGCGGCCATGACCGCGCTGTCTTCCGCGATCGCATGGGCCAGCGCGGTCCGCGCACGGGCGCATTCCCGCTCCTCGGAACCGGCGGGAGCCCGCAGCCGGGATGAAGCAGCAGCCGCC
>Ga0209673_1001993_pt1 | contig 15808 bp, 15 predicted proteins | sample AraplaCol_mMS_r2_2_FD_184274 | JGI IMG/M metagenome (GOLD analysis project Ga0209673, IMG submission 184274) | Arabidopsis root microbial communities from North Carolina, USA - plate scrape MF_Col_mMS_r2 (SPAdes) (version 3) | ecosystem: Host-associated > Plants > Roots > Endosphere | place... | reverse complement strand
TGGATGCGTTCGCGCTGCTGCAGCGTGTGGTGGAAGGGCCATACGAATACCAGCTTGTTCGAGGAAGCCGTGATGCGTCGCGCCCGCAGGCATGGTTCCTTACCTCCCAGCGCTTGCCTACCGACCCGCCGCCCCAGCCGCCGCCGAATCCTCCCGTTCCGCCGACGCCTCCGGTGCCACCGGACCCGCCCGTGCCGCCCGAGCCGCCCGAGCCGCCCGAGCCGCCGTTGCCGCCACCTCCGCCGGCGCCTCCGCCGGTTGTCCCGGACGCGCCCTCGCAGGAAATCGAGCCCTTGTATCGCCCCGAAGTGGGAACCTACCTGGCGAACCAGCGGCAGGCCGTCGCCATGTTCGTACACAGCCTCCACGACCGCCTGGGTGAAAACGGATGGCCTGATCGCGGTGATGACGAGAGTGAAACGACCCATGCCTCGGCATGGCTGCGCATAGTGGGCAGAGATGGCCGCAGCCGCAGCCGCGACGGCGCCTTCGATATCGATACGGACGCCACGCTGGTGCAGGTGGGCACTGACGCAGGACGCTGGCAGACCGGCAGCGGGCAGGGCACGTTCCACCTCGGCGCGATGCTGGGTCGTGGCACTGCAGACAACGACGCGACCGCCGCCGGCAATCCCGCGCGCTCACGCGGCAAGACCGAGGGATGGAGCCTGGGGGCCTACGGCACCTGGTATGCGAATGGACCCGGGGAAACCGGGCCGTACCTCGATGGTTGGGTGACCCATGGTCGTTATCGCAACACCGTGCAGGGCGACGGCCTGCCCGAGGTCCGTTACGATGCGCGCACCTGGACGCTGTCTGCCGAAGCGGGATATGCGCTGCAGGTTGGGCAGGGCAGCGACTGGTTCCTTGAGCCGCAACTGCAACTAGTGCGCCTTGATTACGATGAAGACGACACCGTCGAGGTCAATGGCACCCGCGTCTCCGGCACCGATGGCGCCGGATGGGTCTCCCGGCTTGGCGTTCGCACGCACCGCACGTGGTTGTCCGGCGAGCACCGGTTCCAGCCCTACCTGACCTTGAACTGGTGGCACGACCGTGTTCCGGACCGGCTGGCGTTCAATGGCGTGCAGCTGGGCGACCTATACCCGGGAGACCGCTACGAGCTGAAGTTCGGCGTGAACGCATGGCTGGGGCGCGACTGGAGCGCATGGGCGAACGTGGGCTACCAACAGGGCGGCCAGCACTACGCGGAGACCATTCTGCGGATTGGCGCACGCTATCGATGGTGAGCTAAGTAAGAGTACGCACGAAGGTCCCGCGGCTTTACTGATGCGCCGGAGCGGGCCCGCCGCCAGACTCAGGCCAGGTGATCGCTAGTGGGGCAGGCCCGATGTCCAGACTGACTTCCAATCGTTCCTCCGCTGGCCTGGTGCAGGTGCGCGGCCCGCGCCCGACCGCGCTGTGCGGCATCTCCGATGTGTCTTCCGGCAGGTACAGCCGCCTGCCAGCCGCCCGGCTGGTGCGCTTCGGCGCGGAGGTGCGGGATCAGGAGCAGGCAGCCCAGGCAGGCGACGTATGGGGCGACGCGTCGCGGCAGGCCGGGCAGGCTACTGTCGCCAGCGCCACCTTGGATGCGTCGTATCGTGGACAGGATTTCCATGTGACCGCGTGGCAGCCGCAGGGCAAGCCCGCCTTCGTGTTCGTGGTCGCGTTGCGGGACCAGCGCTGGATCCAGCCCGATGTGGCCGAAGCGGCCGACTTCGACGAGGTGCTGCGCAATGCGGTGGCGTTTGTCGAACGTGTCCTGGATGCCCAGGCTGGATCCTGAGCAGCCCGACATGCCGGGCCGGGCTGAGCGGATTCGATACACTCTGGCGACGTCATGGCGCGGAGTCACCCATGCTGGCAGATGCACCTGGTGCGGTAGCGCGGGAGCTCCTGGCGCAGGACGGCGCCCGTGTCGTGGCAGCGTTGGCTGCCCCGGACGACCAGAACGAGGGCATCCATGCGGCACGCAAAGCCATCCGGCGCATGCGGGCGGTGCTTGCCCTGCTGGATGAGGATGACTTCGAGCTCGAGCGGGAGGATCGCTCGCTCCGACGGCTCGGCAAAAGCCTTTCAGCGCTTCGGGATGCGCATGTGGTGGTCGAGGCGGCCAAACGGCATCAGGCCTTGCACCCCGGTCCCGCCTGGGCGGCAGTAGTGGGCACGCTTGAGGTGAGGCGCGCGGGCATTCTGCAGCAGGCTGCGGCCATCGACCCGCAATTTGCACGCAGGCGAAGGACGATCGAGCGCGTTCTGCAGCGGCTTGAGGCCCAGCCATGGGAGCGCCTGCGACGGCGGCACGTTCGGGCCGCGCTCGCACGCAGCGAGCGACGGGTGAAGCGGGCGGCCTCCCGCGCGGCTTCGGACGGTGACGCCGAAGCCATCCACCGTTGGCGAAGACGTGTGCGACGACTGCGCATGCAACTCGATGCCGGGCAGGCGCTCGGTGCGTTGGGCGGAGATGCCAAGGGCCATGTTGCCAGCAACAGGAAGGCGAAGGCACTGCACAAGACCAGTGACGGGCTGGGCTGGCTTCAGGACCTGCAGATGCTGCGGAACCTGGTCCGGCGGATGCCGGCGGAAGAGGGCAAGGCCGACGTGCTGCTCCAGATCGAGCGGCAACGCGACGAGGTCAGCCCCTGACCTGCAGTTCCCGCCCATTTGCGTGACGCATCACGCGAGCCGGGATCGACCGCCTGCTGAACGCGTACAAAGGCATAGATTGACCGCCGGTAGCTGGAGATTTCACCACAATGTCACCCATGCCACCCCAATGACAGGCCACGTAATTTTACTGGCCTGGGCTAGGTATTTAAACGCTGGTTGCCCTGTCCGAACCTCCTCAGGCTAGACACTCGCAAGTTGCGACTGGATTGCAAACGCTTGCCGATTCGGCGCTCGCTGAGGGCGTCCAGTTGCGATGGGAACACTGACCTTTCGGAGCATTTTCATGCTGAGCGAAGAGGCTGCGATCCATTGGGTCGAATGGTCGGCTCTGGCGATAGAATTGCTGGCAATCGCGTTGATCGTCGTGACCATCGTGGTGTCGACAGCGGTTTACGTGATCGCTTTGGCCGTGCAGCACAAGGACCGCGTGGAAAGCTACGAACGGTTCCGTCGCAGGCTCGGACGGGCGCTGTTGCTGGGTCTGGAAATACTGGTGGCGGCGGACATCATCCGTACGGTTGCGCTGGACAGCACCCTCCGCGCAATTCTTTCCCTGGGCCTGCTTGTCATCATCCGGACCTTCCTCAGCTGGTCGGTGGTCCTGGAAGTCGAGGGGTTCTGGCCATGGAAACGCCCCTTAGATCGCACGCCTGCGGGAGAGGAGAAGTAGTCATGGCGTGGGGCTAGCATGGGGATTGCTTGGAGCGTTTGGCTGCAATGCGCGTTCCCTATGAACACAGCTTGCTTCTTACATAATATACATTATGCGAAATGTACTGCCTGGTGCTTTGTTGGGTTTGCGCGGCAATCTTTGCGGTCGTGGCTCGGCTCTTGCTCACGGGCCATCTTCTGTACTCCTATCAGCGCTGGCCCGCTGCCTTAGCCTCCTAAGGCTGCGTGGACATTCAAATGACGAGGTCGCTTTCCGTTGGCGAGGAGCGACTCGACTTCTGCAAAGGCTTCTCATTTTTTGACTGACACAGGCATGTGCTAGCACCTACGTCCGGGGCCGTGCCCTGCTCTGCTTTGGGTTTGCCAATGGAGGCGGCCGGCGCGTCGAGTCGGCTTTCGCACAGCAAGACTCAGCAGGCTGGCCTTACCGCCACGTCGACGCCGGAAAAGCCAGTTCTGGATCGGGCCGCAAGGGGGCCATCTTCTTACGGCTATGGAACAGCAGGTATGTCCTGCCCTATCCCCAGTTGCCGTCCGTGAGGTCGTCCAGGGACGGGCGCGCTTGGCTGGGCTGGGCTGGAGGGGAATTTTGGCGGGCACAGTCTACGGGCGGGATTCGTGGCCGAGGCCAGTCGCCAAGGAATTACTCTGCCAGCGATCATGCAGATGACGGAACACCGTGCAGTTGCGAGCGGAATCGGCTACTTTTATGCAGGTGAAGTAACTGGTAACCCCGCAGCCCGCCTCCTCGAAGATTAGGGGGTGTGAGTCACGGCTGGGAGCTAAATCGTACCTACCCAGCGCATCGCCAGAAACACTGAAGCCGGTATTTGGTAAGTTAATGAAGTGGCTGAACTGAACCTATCAGGGGTATACGCATGTTTGAGGAAGCTGTCCTGCTCCGGATTGGCATCGGATGCCTTGTTGCTGCGACAATTCTTCTCGTTGTTGCGAGAGTGCGGCCTCCAAAGGATTCGCGTCACATTTCAGCATCTCATGGAGGGGTTGCCATTGGCGGGAACAACAATGGGAACATCACTACCCGAGGTGCGGACGCGAAGCCGCCGCGGAATCTCTGGCAGGTTGCCGGCTTCATCATCGGCATTGCCGGTCTCGGAATTTCCACATTGGCTTGGTTACTCCCACAGGCATCTTGATGCTCTCGCACATGTTCTCGTGGCTTCGTCGTGGTCTACGGATACCTGCTGACAAGGTGACTGCGTCCAGTGGTGGTGTTGCGATTGGAGGCAATAACCTGGCGCCGATCTACACGGGCCCAGTCCTCAAGGTCGACATCGAGCCTAATAAGGTTTCGGATGAGCGCTTGTGGGAGCGATGCGTCGCAGCCGCCAGTAGGGGCGTAGAACATGCGTTATCGATGCAACTTTTCAACGACACAGTGGTGCCGATCAGTCTCATAGAAATTGAAACCCAATCGGATGGTGCAACGGATCCACCTCAAGACGCAGATCGCACCAGAAAGCCACTGAGTGAGAATCGGGTCATCGAATTGATTGCCTCTGGCCGCAACGTCGTCCTGTCCGGCGAGGGCGGGATCGGCAAGACCACGGCTGCGCTGCGATTGGCTAAGTCCCTGCTCGATGAACGGCCACGTCGCCAGCTTCCCCTCTTCCTGGATGCACCAGCGTGGGCGAGCACCGGCTCAGGACCGCTGGAGTTCATCGCGTCGCTTACCGACTATGCGGCCTCCGAAATTACCTCCGCAAGACTTGCTCGGTACGCCAAGGAAGGCAAGTTGACGCTCTTCATCGATGGCTGGAACGAGATTTCGGTCGATGCACTGGAACCCGTATCCCAGAGGATGCGAGCATTCCTGGTTGCGACACCCAGCATCAACATTGTTTTGACGACAAGAAATACTAGCCAGCGCCCCGATCTCGGGGCCCCAGTCTTGGTAGGCGTTACTGGACTTGACTGGCGGAGACAGCAAGAGTTCGTCCGAGCAAGTCTGCCAGCTGAACAAGCAACTATGCTCATCGCGCACCTGTCGGTGCAGCATCGTCTCAGGTACGCCGCCCGCAACCCCTTAATACTTCGGGGTGTTGCCAACCTTAGTGAACGGGACCGAGGGGCCACCAACAGTTTCACGGTCTATCACGCGATCGTGCAAGCATACGAAAGCGATGGGGTGAGAAGCGCAGCTTTGTCGGCATCTCCATTGTACGGCTTTCATCGCTCGTACCTCGAAGCCCTTGCGTGGCAGTTGAACTCCGAAGGCGGCACGCGCATATTGATGTCGGATGCGAGATCAGTGCTGGCGCGCGAAGCCGAGGAGCTGCAGTCGAGGCGCCAGATCGCCGGCGCTTTTGAGCCAGCGCGGCTACTTCAGGAACTATGCGATCATCACCTCATTTTCGAAGAATTCGGTTTAGTTCGATTCGCCCACCAGCGCTTCCAAGAATACTTTGCGGCGAGTAGATACCTCTTTCTACTTGACTGCCAGTCCGATGAAAGATTCGGTAGCGATATCCTCAATCCTATCAATCTAACCGCTTGGGAAGAGACGCTGCTGCTTGTTGCCGACAAACTCTCGGGCGATTCTCCGCCCTCTCCGGCAAGATCGAAATTGATGGGAGCTGCTGTCGCCGTAGATTTACAATTTGCCAGCATCCTCTCCGCTGCATCCGGATTTGAAAGGCAAGATAACCCGACGGCGTTCGACGAACTGGCTTCGCTTGCGAACACACTTGCTGACTCGCCCGTTACTGCCGTTAGAGAGTACGGCCTGGCCTGCATGGTCGATAGTGCTCTTCCCGCCTTCTCGGATCGGATTTGGCATTGCCTCGAGCAGGAAGGCCAACAGCGTCGGCTGAATATTCATCGCCTCAGCTCTCAGCCCATCACCATCCGGCAACTCGGACCCGACGCCCCAGTTAGACTCCAAGGATGGGCCGTAGAGCGCCATGTGGAGTTCATCCACGAAGTAGCGAGAAACCCTGCAAACTGGAACTACCTGGTGGACCGCGCCTTTAACTCAGCTCAAGACGAGTTGCGCGTAGCGGCGATCTTAGCGATCCGCTGGGAGTATCCGGCTTCGGACGCCGCGCTTGATGCGTGGCTGCGAGCGCCAGACTCGGTCAAGCTGAGTCCCGACCTGCTTCTAGCCCTGGAGGAAGAACTGGTCGACGCAGATGAAGATGTGCACGCGGAACTGCGGAGGCTGCATGAGACAATGCCGGAAGAGCAGCGCCACCGCATTGCACTACGATTTCAAACGATTCTTCCCCGCCCCCCGGTTGAGCATCTGGTGGCACTTTTGCGAGAAGACGACTCATACGCCAGAGAGTCTGTCCTGGCGATGCTCACCGAAAGTGATCCAGAAATCGTGGACTCACTGGCAATAGAAATGGCGTTTTCCAGCCGTCACCCGCCTGACTGGGTGGTCCAGCGAGTCCGTGGACTTGACGAGGACGCACGCGCTAGCCTGTTTGATCGCACATTGCGGGATTCTCCGGATGATTCTGGCGCAAACTATGCCCAAGGGCTCTTTGCAGAGTGCGCCAATCTCGAGCAGGTGAGCACAGCGCTACGAGAGTACTTAGCCTTACATCTCGAGATCCTTCGCCATCGGGGGAATCATGGGAACAATGACCGCTACTTTGCGCTTCGCTCACTCCTGACCCAGATGCATGGCGATCGGTTGATCATTTCCGTCTGCCAAGTGGCGGGAGAGTATGACCTAGACACTCGGCGAGAGATTGCGGGATTGGTTCTAGGTCGAATAGATGACGATAGCGGCGGTCACATGCGCATGCCGTGGTTGCCCACTATTGAACAGACCGATTCACTGATAGGTGCACTTACGGGGAGTTCCCAGCCAAGCGGGTCGATATGCGCGCTGGCTGAGATCGCCAGCCACGTCAGTCCGGACCATTATGGGTATCTAATTGAGCAAGCTTGCCAATGGGAGTTGGATCAGTGGCTGTCCTATCGAATTGCAATTACTCAGTGGGTCGAAGCAGGTGGAGCGCGGAAGCGCCCCATCAACCCATCAAATGGCATACTTCTGTCTCGCGTGCTGGCTAGGTGGGGGCGCAATGCCCTTCCCACCCTCAGGCATCTAGCTAATCATCCGCAAGCCGAGCAATTTGTGTTCGAAGCGATGGCAACGATACTCCAGAAGCCATGGCGCTCAATGCTTCCTGCGTCGCCATTTGGCCCGCTAAGCACCCTTCGCATGACCAGACTCCGCAGAGAGACCGGCCGACCAATGCTGCAGCCGTCGTCTGACCTGCAGTCCGAGACGGATGAGATCGCTTCAGAGCTTGTTGGCTTGCTGAACGTTGCACTTCGCTCGTTCGAGGATATGTCAATCCAGGATGGCGAGCGGCAGCGCTTTTTGTCCCGGATTGCCGCATTAGTGTTGGCGTTGGCCCGAATACCAAGTCCCGTAGGTGCATCTCCGGTCCTAGCTGCCATCGCGAGCCCCGTAATTGGCGATAGAACTATGGTGGACGCGACCAACTCGCTACTGAACCAGAGTTTGTGCATCAACAAGCCTGAGCTAGTCTTAAGGCTGTGTATTCTGTGGGATGAGATGGCTAAACACAGATGGCTGGACCAGTCGCGCGCATACGAGTTTAGATCGCTCAGCCACACAGTCCTTCGCCTCCCCCTTGAGTTGCTCCCGAACCCGGCATCACACTATCTAGAACGCTGGATGGCTACGGCCGGAAGTTACGACGTTGAAGATCGCCTGGCCGCGGTTGGCGGCCCTGAGGGTTTCCTATTGCTTCGCCAGATACTCATGCTGTCAAATGGTGATGCGCATCATCGTGAACGCACTACGCGCAGCATGGTGTCGATGCTCTCTTTGCAGAACTTGGAGCAGTTTGCTGAGATGGTTGCAGACGGCACGTTTCTCGGAACTCAGTCACAACTGTGGTACCTAGACGATGTCGCCAAAACTATTCATGCGACAGTCGACAATCGCCCGGAAGCAGCGGCAGTCATTCTCGAAGCCTGTGCACGCAACGGGAGTAGAGGCGGCGTACGATTGGGCTGCTTGTTGCTGGAGCAAACGCACGCCAGTGACCAGGCGTCCTTCGAATTCGCAACACGCGTGCTAGGTGACGAGAACACTGCGCTTGAGGCGGAGGGCGTCTTGGAGTTCCAACGACTGTTTTTCCGAAAGCAGCAACTTGATGCCCACGCTTATCGAGTGTCGCCCGTTGCGTCGAATCGGCTTCGTGGGCTAATTTTCTCAATCGCCGCTTCGAGGAGCCGACTCTCGGAGGCAGCTAAAAGGCTGCTTTGCAATGTCGAGGAGGAGCGGCGGAGAAGTGGCCGCCCAACTGACGAGCCTCGGCGCCCCGATCTGAACGAAACTGCCCGTTTGGCTGACATCTTGGCTTCTTAGATTTGCGCCACATATTTAAGAACGCCAAAGGCGCTGGGATAATGGTCAAGCAATTAATGAGAGCACGCTGGATCCTGGATGGTGGCAACCTGCTCGCGTCAGAGCAGCTGAAGGCGTTGTGTCGGCTTACTGTCCAGTGCACGTGCCGGTGGGCTCGTTAGTCATCGCTTCCATGGTGGAAATCACATTTCTTCCTGCCATTTTGCTTGAAAGCTGCCCTCCCCTACACCCGATGAGTTTCCCTTGTCCGACGTCCTACGCAAGCATCGGCTACAGGGCGGGTGCGGGCGCTGATCAATGCTGAGATTCATCCAATGCGAAGCGCCCGTGGCTAAAATGTCGAGCTGGAGCGTCAGATGGGACGTTGACGAAAGTGGCAGCAGCTTTCGATATGCGTCGCGTTGTAGCATCGTGTCCTCCTAAGAAGCTTGCATGTGGTTCGCAGCAATGAGCCGTGGCTCCCGCTCCGCGAGCGATCCAGGGTTCTTTTTTAAACCGTCCTCTGACCGCACACCATCAAAGGCTCGACAGATCGAACTTGCCGGCGCACTGCCCGCCGTCCCATGTCTCGTTAGGCAGCTGCCCAACGGGACCCGGACCCGCCTACTGACCCATGCTGAGGTTTGTGATCGCCCCCACGACAGGGGCCCAAGAAGCAATGCTTCGCGAGGTGGCGCGGTAACGACCGCCGGCTGAGGTCTTGCCCTAGTCCGCGGGGCTAATCCTGATTGGGCTGCCGGTCCGTCTGCCCATGCCTTTGTCGGAGTTCGTGCGGTGGCAACTATCTGCCAAGCACAGGCCAAGCCCCTGTAGAGGAGCTTGGGGGCGTTCAAGCCGTGGAGAGGAATCGGCCGCGGTAAACAAGCAGACAATGCTTGGCATTATCCCTAACCCTTGGAATAGCCACGCTCCGCTTCGGTCTGCTCCTTATGCCAGCGAGCCCACATTTGTCGCTCAGCGCGGATCGCATTGGGATCGACGCACCTCTCTCGAATTGACTCGATATCGAACTGGGATTCCGAAAACACAAACCTGTCTGCATGCTCGACGATGATGCGCTGAATTGCCCTCGTCGTCTCAGTGTCGAGACGGCTTCCTCGCGGTGGCGGCCGCATTCCGTGGCAACGATGAAGTAGATGCTGCGGTGAAAGCGGAAGCAGAACATCACCCTTCGGGGTCTGCCAGCCACCCTCGAAGTTATACCTTCCGTTGCCGAAAAAGTTCAGCCTGATGAGCGGATTGTCTGAAGTCGGCCACATCTCGCCTAGTGCGGGCCTCAGTATTGCCCAACCTTTCATTGATATCTTCTCCGCAGTATGAGTGAGGAGATGTCGAATTGCCCAATGCCACATCGAACGACCAACAATCGTTTCGATCTTAAGACGCGGATGCTCTCCGTCACCCGCATCCTCAATATCCATCCTTATAGGAATGCCATGGCCAGTCTCTGCCTCGCGAGTCATCTTTGGCAGGTTGCCGTTTTCTAGCCTTGTCACTGCTCTTGCCGCAACATCATGGAGCAAAACTGGCAGCTCTTGACCCTGCCTATGCAAAAATTGGCGAAGTCTCGCGGGGGTGCGCACATCTTGCGCTAAGGCAAATCTCACCAATCTCTTCCAGTGGTCAGAATCCAAGCGCCCGCCAGTGACAACCAAGCGAATCGCAGCTTCCGCGGGTGCCTCAAACTCGCTGTCGAGCCACCGTTCAAGAGCATCGCTTTCCTGCCCGTTAACTATACTGGTGTACAGATGTTGCCTGTATGCAATTCCCTTCGTTGAGTGTCTCTTCCACGGTTGAACCCTTTCATGCTGAACAAGGAGGCTGTGGGTTAGAACTTTCCCGCTGGATGCCCACTGTTTCAAGTAGAGTTGCGGAACGTAATGATTATCGATGTGCAGGGTACTCAAGTGCCCCCCGTGTTTGGGCTGAACGCAAACTTTGATCCATCATGCTGGATTGCTTAGTTATAAGTCGCGCCACGACATTATCATGGGTGTTTAATAGTCGCTTCGCGCGTAGCGACGTGGATGATACTGGGTAGGAAGGCTGTGGCGCGAACCTCTGTGCGCCCACTGCAGGCGACAGCCCGAGCGACGAGTCACGCCCGGGGCAGGCGCAACTAGGTTCGCTACGTTCGTAGACGGACCTTCAGCCTACCGTGCATAGACATGGTTGATTGTCAGATTGAGACTTATTCGGGCTGCAGCGACGCCTCCAGCAAGCTAACGTAGGTATCCAATCGGGTGCGGACTGCCATCAATACCCAGCCAACCGCATACATCAATACCATCGCAAAGATCAGCAACCCACCCACCAGGTTCACGTCGAACGCTCCCGCCCAGTCACCCCACTCCCAATTGCGAAACTGGAGGTACAGGGCAATCAGAACCGGGAACGGCCCCAGCTTCTGCAAGCCTCCGTACATCAGGCCCATCCGTTCTGTCATGCCCTGGCGAAGGGTGGTCACAAAGCGCAGTCGCTCTTCTCGCTGGTTGCGGGGGAACTCCCGGAGCGACTCGATCAAGGTACGCCAGTAGTCGAACTCGCCGTCCATCTCCTCAGCGTGAGACAGTCGAGGTTTGGCGTACTGCCGCCACTCTCGCTTGGCAGTGAGTAGTCCGCCGACGAGGAATCCTCCAATTTCGATGAGCAGGCAAATCGACGTGATTACGGCAGCCTGTACCGGAGGAAGGACTGAGGGAGTCGCGGCCGCAGCCAGCAACCCGACGCCCGCAGCCAACAAGCCTAGACGGAACGACCACTTCTCTACCCGAGAGGGCTTGGGGTAGATGCTTTGATTGGCCCACATTTGAACCTGCTGATAGAGCCAGGAATACGTCAGCTCATTTGTCTGGGTGGGCATTCCCTCGTCAACGCCACCCCGCACCTGCATATCCATTGCAGTCACCCCGATTCTTGTTGGAGAGCCGCCCCGCCTCATGCTGACGGCTGAGCCTTTGGCCGATCATAACGTGTCGGGACTCTACGATGGCACCCGGGGCGACCTTGTCGCCGCCCGCCAGTCACCTGACTTACCCAGCGGGCCCAGTCTCCAACTACCGCCAGTCTTCTCAAATCTGACCATAGCTTTGGAGAGCGACTCCGGCGACGGGACTGCCGCCAGGATCAACGCCTTAGTCTGATACCTAGGTACATTCGGGTTCCGGCTCAGCGCCGTTGAGCCAGCCCTTTCCAACGTCAATTGCGCCATACGGACCGTTAACGGAATGGAATACACCATTCCCATCTGCCCTTAGGAACAAAAGATATTTCCTTCCTGGATGACAGGCACCAGGACTCGACTCCACCATTGGCTCATTGCAGCGAAACAGAAGCTCTGAGGGTGGAACGCCCTTCAGGACGTCTGAAACCATGACAACTGCGGTTGCCGAATGGGGTGAGCACTCGCCGCCCTGGCGGGCTCCACATTCCAGTAATTCCTCTACAGTGCCAACCACAACCAGATCGGCATCGGCAACCCTCTGAGCTAGCTCGGTCTCCCTTAACTGATTTGCCTTACACACTGCAGCGCAAATCAGCAATGCAGCGAGAACGCACAGCCTCGCGCTCAAAGTAGAAAACATAAAAACATTCCCTGTGATTTGGATCGGGGCCCGTAAGTACACCGGCAACGCCACTAACACCTCGCTGCTTGAACTCTCGAGATGTCGCGCTAGCAGCTGGTCTTCCAGGACGTCGAGATCGACTTATACTGGTCGGAACTCGTGCGCCAATGCATTTCTTTGTACTGCTCCCGGACCAGGCCCGATTCGCCTGTCGGTCGAATGTGGGTCAGCAGATTCGCGCGCCTGCCAACCCAGCCCGGTTGCAGGGGCACGACTCGCCACGCTTCCCCGCCAACCGAGATGTACTGCACGTATGGCGAGGTGGGGCGGCCCATGTCGTACCAGGTGCTGCACCACATGTAAGTGGCTACGACCGACCATGTCGATGAAGCCGGGTCGTAGTCCATGACGACCGGGATCAGGAACGATCGCCACACAGGAGGCTTGGCAGCGCCATCCACCTGCGCGATCCGCAGTGTCGTCTCCTTTGGCTTCCAGCCCGTTGCACGCATCGCGATATCCCGCGTGATGGTGCCCTTCGCAGTGCGCTTCACCACGATCAGCCGGCCGTCGGACAGCCTCACTTCCTCTTTCCACGACTCACTCATGCGGCTGCAGCCGCCCATCGTCAGCAGTAGCGTGCACAGCAGGATCAGGCGCAAAGTGTGGACCAAGGCGGTGGTCGCCCCTGCAATCTTCATGCTGAAGCCTCCCTACATCGTCAGAGATACGTCATCTGGCCATTGCGGACCGCAGGGTTCACGGCCAGGACTCGGGACTGCGCGACCTAGAACTCCGCTTCCTTGCTGGCAGCAGGCTGCAGCACCTGCCGCCCCAGATCATTACCGATGCTGAGGAACCCGATCCCACCCGACAGCCCTTGTGCTCGCATGGGCTGCGATTGCACGACCGAAGAATAATCCGCAAAGAAATCAGGCTTGCGCCATTGCGCGGAAATCGATTCGCGGCTTCCGCCCAGATCGTTGTTCCAGGTCACCGCTTTTTGCGAACTGGGTGAACCGAACTTGCGCTTGAGCAGCTCCATCACGCGCGGCTGCGCCTCGAACCCGGTGGTGTTGAAGCGCAGGGCGATAACTCGCCCGTTGCGCAGTAGAACCAGGCCGCCCGCACCTTCCAGAGAAAAAACGTCATCCGCGCCCGCGCCGATCGCCATGCCGATGGGCGCAACCCACGCCGGGAACTCCTCCGTGGCGAAGACCAGGTAACCGTACTCGCCTGCCGCGAACTCGCTATTGCCCACAGCCATGTTTGTGGTGCCGGGCGCGACGCACAACCCTGTTGCCGGCGGGGTTGCCTTCGGCGGTTCCGGCGGCGGGGTCATCAGCTTGTTGAACGCCCTGGCCCCCACCCCTTTGTTGCTCTTGGGGGCAGCTGGAGCAGGCACGGATATCTGGCAAAGGGGCAGCGCCAATGGCGCCCCTAATTTGATTCCGAAAATGTCAGGTTCCGCCGCAGAGACCGGGACGGTAGAGGCCATGGACAGTAGAACGACAAGCGAACTGGCTGCTGCAGTGAGACGCATAGGGCAAATCCATCCTGGATCATGGTTGAGGGGGAGTATATCCCCTATGGGAGGCCTGATCCTCGCGACAAGCTCGGGATGGCCTCACCCCCAAGCTTCGAAGGGGAGAGCCCGGCTCTACGTTGCGGCGGGTGGCATCGCGCGCAGGATCGCCTCGACCTGGCGGTCCAACGCTTCGCGTTCGGCATCGGTTCCCAACCGTCTACGTGTGGCCTGCTCAAAAGTGCCCTCATAACACCAGCCCTGCAGCAGACACAGCCTGCTGGCAGGCGGGCTCTCTGGTCCGCATTCAAGGCCCATCCGGCATGCCGCGACCTGCCAGGCGCGCCCCGCGAGCTCGCCGTCCGCTAGAGCCGTGTAGGGCTCGGCAACTTGCATGCCGAAGAACTCACCCATGGCATCACCCAAGGCGAACATCGCCGCAGGATCGTTGGACGCCAGCACCTCTTCCAGCAGGGCAGCCGCTTGCACCTTACTCAGTGCTGGCTGTGGATTGAAGACGGTCTCCGTCACCCGTGCAGGCAGATCGCCGCCTTGTGCCGCCTGCGCATACAGTAGGCGCATGTCTTCCCATTCGATCGGTGCCCCGTCCTCGACGGCAGCGCACTCCTGCAGCGCGTGCTGCAGCAGGTACCGCAACACGGTCGCCTTTTCTTCGGTCTCCGCGCTCCGGATGCTGCGCTGGATCCGCTCCTTGTACTGTTCGACGTTTGGATTGATGTACATGCATCTGTCGTACGCCTGTGCCAGCAGACGCTGAGAGGCTGGGTCGCCCGCGTCAGCGCGCTGCTTCAGGGCCAGGAACCAGGCGCGCTGGGGGCTGGTCTTGGTGGAGTCAGGCCTTTGCGAGGAACCGGCTGTAATTGGCGGTGCGGGCTCGTGGGCCGATGTCTCCGCTTGGGCGGTATGAGCGGGGAATGAGGTGGGCTTCCATGTCAGCCACGCAGCCAAGGCCAAGGATGTTGCCGCCAGTGCCAGGAAAGTGCGCTTTGCTGCCATGAACCCTGGTTCGTCCGTCGATCGTCCCTCATCTTAGCGTTTCACACGGAACGCCATTACGGCAGCCGGGGCGTCGCTGCCGACGCCCCGCTTGTTGGTGCTTATACTTGGCCCATGCCTCCATCCACGCACAACTCCACGCCCGTTATGAAGCTCGACTCGTCGCTGAGAAGGAACAACGTCGCAGAGGCGACTTCGGCGGGCTTGGCCATTCGACCGAGAAGAATCGGGGCGACGATTGATCTACGCATCTCATCAGGGACTCGCTCCATCATCTCGGTATCTGTAGGCCCTGGGGCCACCACGTTGATGCGGATGCCGCGGGGGGCCAGTTCTGCCGCCCATGTGCGTGCATACGAGCGAAGGGCAGCCTTCGTTGCGGCGTAGGTTCCGTAGTTGGCGATGCCGAGTGAGCTTGCTACCGACCCCATCAGCACCACCGCTGCGCCCTCTTGAAGCAAGCCAAGGGCTTTCTGAAGGCCAAAGATCTGGGCGCGCACGTTCACCGAGAAGTGTCGGTCAAAGTGTTCTTCGGTCACTTCGGCAAGTGATGCCGGCTCACTCAGGGCTGCATTCAGTACGAGGGCGTCGAGGCGACAGAACTGGCTGCCGACCTCTCTCATTACCCGATCGATGTCTTCACGGACGCTGGCATCGGCGACAATGCCACGTCCACCTGGACCTATCGCTGCGACGCCCTCCTCCACCTGTTTGCGGTCACGCCCGGTGATGAACACCGTTGCGCCCTCCGCAGCGATCCGAGCAGCCACAGCCAAGCCAATGCCCCTTGCACCGCCAACGACCAGGGCAACTTTTCCTTCCATCTTCTTCATTCGTGAGCACCTGTAAAAACCAAGAGTGCTGCTAAGATATACGCTGGATATCAAGTATCAAGAACGCACCATGACTAGCCTAGATATACCCGGTGATACCTGTTCGGCGGAGAGCTCTGAGAAAGTCCTCTCTGACATGGCG
>Ga0209673_1001991_pt1 | contig 15812 bp, 19 predicted proteins | sample AraplaCol_mMS_r2_2_FD_184274 | JGI IMG/M metagenome (GOLD analysis project Ga0209673, IMG submission 184274) | Arabidopsis root microbial communities from North Carolina, USA - plate scrape MF_Col_mMS_r2 (SPAdes) (version 3) | ecosystem: Host-associated > Plants > Roots > Endosphere | place... | reverse complement strand
CCAAGGGCTATGCCTCCTTCGACTATACGCTGACCGATCACCGCGAGGGCAACCTCGTGAAGATGTCGATCCTCGTCAATGGCGAGCCGGTCGACGCGCTGTCGATGATGGTGCACCGCACCGCCGCCGAAAAGCGCGGCCGCGACATGTGCGAGAAGCTCAAGGAGCTGATCCCGAAGCACATGTTCAAGATCCCGATCCAGGCGGCGATCGGCGGCAACGTCATTGCCCGCGAGACGATCTCGGCGCTGCGCAAGGACGTGACGGCGAAATGTTACGGCGGCGACGCCACCCGCAAGCGCAAGCTGCTCGACAAGCAGAAGGCCGGCAAAAAGCGCATGCGCCAGTTCGGCAAGGTCGAGATTCCGCAGGAAGCCTTCATTGCCGCGCTGAAGATGGGCGACGAGTAACGCTTCTCAATGGCATCTGATGCGCATATAGTGTGCGCATCAGAGCAAGGAGATCGTCATGGCGCAGCGGCCGAGGAAAGCAGCGAACCTTTCTCTCGATGAGGGTCTGGTGTCGCAGGCGCGCGACCTCAAGATCAACATATCCCGGGCAGCGGAAGATGGGATCGCGAAGGCCATAAAGGCGGAACGCGAACGGCTGTGGCGTATCGAGAACGCGGAGGCAATTGCCGCCTCCAATGCCTATGTCGAAAAGCACGGCCTGCCGTTTCAGAAATATCGACAGTTCTGATGGCTCGGTTTCATGTCTACAATTTGATCCATACGAATGCGCTTGCGCTTGATCTGCAGTCAGACCTGCATGGCGACCTCACGACGCGGATCATGGCGCCAATGCTTCCGCTGGAAGCTCTTCCCAAAATCATGCGTCAGCTCAACCCGCAATTCGTGATCAACGGCGTGCCATACGTTATGGCGACCCAATTTATCGGTGCGATTTCCGTTAAAGAGATAGGCGTCGCAGCCGCCGATCTCACGGCCGACAGCGATCGTATCATCAGCGCCCTGGACTTCCTCTTCCAAGGCTTCTGAGATCAACCTCGCGCCATATACTCCTTCACCAACCCCTCATAGGCCGCCATTTCCGGCAGCGCCGCGTAGCTGTGCACCGCACCGGTCTCGGCAAAGGCCAGCTTCTCGCTCGTCCATGTCTCGATGAACGGCGTGAACCAGCTGGGGTCATCGAGCATGGTGACGCGCAGATTGACGAACCAGTCCATGCCTTCCGGGCGGGTGAACATCCAGCTCATGCAATGCGGGCAGAAATAATGTTTCGTCGTGCCGTGCAAGCCACCGATGACAGGCTCGCCCTTCGTCACTTCGAAACCTTCGCTGGGGATGGCGGCACTCAGCGAATAGGCGCTTGCTGTCATCCTCTGGCAGCCCGTGCAATGGCAAGCCATGGTCATCAGCGGCGGCGCGCTGATCTTCAACCGCACCCGGCCGCAGCGGCAGCCGCCTTCCATGGGTAGGTTCTGTGCTGTCATGATAGTTCTCCCCTTTCGCCACCTGATCTAGCGGAGCCGGCGCCATTGTCGAGGGAGACGCGGCAGCCCGAGTTTCAGACGGCGTTTATCCGACGCGCCGGATTGCCGACCACGGTTGCGCCCGTCGGCACGTCTTTGGTCACAACGGCGCCAGCGCCGACGATCGCACGATCGCCGATCATCACTCCCCCGAGGATGATGGCGCCACCGCCGATCCAGACATCGCTGCCGATCGCAACCGGCCGGGCGATCTCGATACCGGCGCTGCGAAGGGCGGCATCCTTGTGATGTTCGGCGCAATAGATCTGCACGCCGGGGCCGAACATCGTGCGGTCGCCGACCGCCACGCGGCCGGAATCGAGGATAGTACAGCCGGCATTGAAATAGACGCGCTTGCCAAGGGTAATATTGATGCCGTAGGAGCAGTGAAACGGCGCTTCGATGAAGATATCGGGCGCCGCCCCAGCGAATAGCGCTCTGAGCGCCGGGGCGACAGCCCCGCGCTCATCCGGCGGCAGCGTGTTATGGGCGTGAACGGCACGGCGCGCCTGCTGGCGTAGGCCATCGAGTTCGTCGTCGAGGCAGCAATACCACTCACCCGCCGCCATCTTTTCATATTCGCTCGCCGGCATCGCGTCGCCTCTCAAACCGAGGCCTCGGACAATATTCCGATCTCTGCCGGTTCGATCAGGCTGACCCAGGCACGCGCGATGGCAAGGCCCGCGGCATCGGCGGCACCGCCATGTCTTGCCGCCAGTTCGGCATGGTTCTCTAGCCAGCCGGGAGCGATGCGCTCAATCGTATCGGGGAATTCCGCCTTCCATTGCTCAACGACTGCTCGGCCGGCCTCGAAATGGAACTGGGTGCCGTAGACGGCGCGACCGATGCGGAAGGCCTGGTTATCGGCGACCAGGCTCGTCGCCAGACGCACCGCACTTTCGGGAAGGGAAAACGTGTCGGCATGCCATTCGAAGATGGTGAATTCGCTGCCAAGCGCCGACAGTAGCGGATCGGCCCGGCCCTCGGCGGTGACGCCGATCTTGTGCCAGCCGAATTCGCGGGCGGTGCCGAGATGATTGTCGGCGCCATAGGCGCGGGCGAGGATCTGGCTGCCGAGGCAGATGCCGAGCACGGCCTTGCCGGCATCACCGAAGGCACGCGAGAGCCGCACGAGCTCCGGCAGGTAAGGATGCGTCTCATCATCCAGCGCGCTCTGCTCGCCGCCGAGAACGACCAGCGCGTCATGCCCGACTATATCCCGCGGCAGGATGCCGTCCTGCCACACGCGGAACCACTCGATATGAGCTCCCGCCTCGTCGAGTGCCGTGGCAAGCGCGCCAAGACCGGTATTGCGCATATTTTCGACGACTGCGACTCGCATGGGCTCTCCCCGGTGTGACCGACGACGGAAGAGACCATGCCGGCGAACGACGCGCAAGATGCTTGCGCGCCATTGCGTGAGCACGCCGCAAGGGCTTAAATCCACGCGAATGAAAGGAAACACCATGACCGAAAAAGCCCGCGTCTCGATCCTCTACTGCACCCAGTGCAACTGGCTGCTGCGCGCCGCCTGGATGGCGCAGGAGCTGCTGCACACCTTTTCCGACAGCCTTGGCGAGGTGGCGCTGATCCCTGGCACCGGCGGCAATTTCGAGATCCGCGTCAATGGCGATTTGATCTGGGAGCGCAAGCGCGACGGCGGCTTTCCCGGGCCGAAGGAGCTGAAGCAGCGGGTCCGCGACATTATCGAGCCCGGCCGCGATCTCGGCCATGTCGACCGCGCCTCGCTGGAAAGCTGACCGCAGCAGCCTCAGCGATAGGGCGAGCGGCAGACCCTGTAGACGCCTTCATAGGTGAGAAAATGATCCGTCCTCGGATTGTAGGAGCGGTATTCATTGGTGCACCAGGCGATATGCTTGTTCGGAGCGTTCGGCTGCACCCGGCGCACCGGCGGCGGGTCATAGGTCAGCTGCGGCCGCCCGGCAGCACCCGGCTGATAATAGGTCGGCCCCGTCGCGCCACGCGGCCGGTAATTCGGCTGGATATAAGCGGGGCGATGCCATTGCTGCGGCCCGAAACCGAAACAGCCGCGAAAATCGCACAGCGTCGATCCGGTGTTGAGCGGCCCGACCCCCGGCTTGCCCAGCTTCAGCGAATCAGCGCCGGCCACGGCTGGCGCGAAAACAGCAAGAAGACCGGCGAACAGAAGCGTGCGGGCAACGGGCATGAGGCATTCCTTTCGATATTTTCTCTATATAGGGCGTACCAAGTGAAGCGCTATGCCTGCCCTCCGGCCACTCCCTCGCATGTGATCAACTGTTTTTCGCCAACTGTCAGAAAAACTTCAAAAACCCGGTTGACAGTCAGGAGCCGCCCCCTTACATCGCTCTCCGTCGCCCAGATGGCGGAATTGGTAGACGCGCCAGCTTCAGGTGCTGGTACCCGAAAGGGTGTGGAGGTTCGAGTCCTCTTCTGGGCACCATTCCATTCTTGATCACTACCGGATCAAGAAGTTAAGCCTTTCCAAAGAATGGTATATTTGACGCCTTGCAGCAAAGGGCGTTGAATATGTTCTCTGCCCAGATGCCTGGTTCCGTGATGCCGTTTCCGGAAGTCGAACAGGCGCAGGACACCTCGAACCTTCGATCGGGCAGGGTTAACGACCTTCACGCGGCCATATGGGTCTTCCCGCTGTCGGGAATGACGGTCAGCACCCCCATGCCGGCTTCTCTGGCGGCGCTCAGAAGCAGTTCCCTGAGTTCGTCCATCCCAGCCTGCCCCATGACGGCATCGGCGCAAACCTTCACCGCCGCAACATATTCCTCTCCATCCTCAAACGGCCAGTCGGTCATCAGAACTTCAGCGGCGTCTCGGAGCGTCCGGACGATCTTGCGTTTGTGCCGGTCGCCGAGAAAGAGAACGAGAGGCGCAAAATCCGCCGATGTGTTCCATTGCATGGCACTTTCTCCCCAAGAGTTAGAATATTAGTAACAATGCAAGAAGCGTGCCGGGACGGCAGGAAGCGATTTCAACGGCCTGCCGAGCGCGCGCGGTACCTGCTCGACACCCCCGCAAGCCTCGCACAAGAACGAAATCGGATATCGGGACCAGGATGACCATACGGCCGTTCCACCTGTGAGTGCCCCCCGCATGCCGGGCGGCCTCGCCGGGCGCCGGCCGTAGACAATAATCGCTTCCAAAGACTCTGGAGTTCGCTTGGGATGAAAGTTGTAATTCTCGCCGGTGGTCTCGGATCGCGCCTTGCCGAGGAGACCAGCGTACGGCCTAAGCCTCTGGTCGAAATCGGCGGCATGCCGATCCTCTGGCATATCATGAACATCTACGCCCATCACGGCCTCGATGATTTCATTATCTGCGCCGGCTACAAGGGCTATATGATCAAGGAATATTTCGTAAACCTTGTTCTCCACCACAGCGATATCACGGTCGACCTCGGCGCCAACAGCATCAATTATCATGGCGGTAAACGGCCGAACTGGCGCGTCACCGTCGTCGATACCGGCATGCATTCGATGACCGGCGGCCGTCTCGGGCGCATTCGCGACCATCTGACACCAGGCGAACCTTTCTGCATGACGTATGGCGACGGCGTCGGCGACATCGACATTGCCGCCGAAGTCGCTTTCCATCGCGATCACGGCCTGAAGGCGACGATGTGCGCGGTGACCCCGCCCGGACGGTACGGCGCCACGAATATCGAGGGCCAGTACATCACCTCCTTCGTGGAGAAGCCGAGAGGCGACGGCCAGCGTATCAACGGCGGCTTCTTCGTGCTCGACCCTTCAGTGGTCGATCTCATCCCAAACGACGACACGATCTGGGAAGCCGGGCCGCTGGAGTGGCTTGCCGCCAACAACCAGCTTGCCGCCTTCAAGCATGACGGCTTCTGGCAGCCGATGGATACGCTGCGCGAGCGCACCCATCTGGAAGAACTCTGGAATTCCGGAAAGGCGCCGTGGAAGCTATGGGCCTGACGGACTTCTGGAAAGGGCGGCGGGTTTTCCTAACCGGGCATACCGGCTTCAAGGGTTCCTGGCTTTCCCTGTGGCTGGAGCGGCTCGGCGCCGATGTCGCCGCTGTGTCGCTGGCACCCGAGACCGAACCGTCGCTCTACCAGAAGCTTGCTCCGTGGGATGATCGCGGCCACCATATCGTCGATATCCGCGACGCCGAGGCGCTGCTTGCGCTCTCCCGGCGGTTCGAGCCGGAGATCGTCATCCATATGGCGGCACAGGCGCTGGTGCGGCGCTCCTATGAGAACCCGGCCGAGACCTTTTCGACCAATGTCCTGGGAACGGCAAATGTTCTCGACGCGGTCAGGCACACGCCCTCCGTCAAGACCGTGCTCGTCATCACCTCGGACAAGGTCTACGCGAACAGCGGGAGCGGCATACCTTTCGTCGAGACCGATAGGCTCGGCGGCAAGGACCCCTACAGCAATTCCAAAGCCTGCACCGAACTCGTCTGCCAGAGTTATCGCGACAGTTTCTTCAAGGGGCGCGATCTCAGGCTCGCCACAGTGCGGGCCGGCAATGTCATCGGTGGCGGCGACTGGTCCAGGGATCGGCTGATCCCGGATTTCATCCGCGCCTTCGAAGGCGGCGAACCGATCATGCTGCGCTATCCCGAGGCGATCCGCCCCTGGCAGCATGTGCTGGAACCGCTCGGCGGTTATCTCCGTTTCGCCGAGGTGCTGACCGAGGAGCGTGGCAGGGATCTGCCTGATGCCTTGAATTTCGGTCCGCACCCTGAGAGCTTCGCCACCGTTTGCGAACTTGCCGAGGCGCTCGGACGCGCGCACAGCGTCGGAGACGTGTGGCGGCCGGCGCCGGGCGAACATCTGCCGGAAGCGCCGGCGCTGACGCTGAGCTCGGCCTTGGCGCTCGACACGATCGGCTGGCGTCCGCGCCTCAGCCTGCAGCAGACTATCGACTGGACAGCCGCCTGGTACAAGGCCAACCGCGAGGGAGCCGACATGCGCGCCTTCTCGCTCGGCCAGATCGCGGCCTATGAGGAAACAGTATCATGACAGCGCATAATTGCCGGTTCTGCAGCGCTCCGCTGACGCACCGCTTTGTCGATCTCGGCTCGACGCCGCTCGCCAATGCCTATCTGACCGAAGAGCAGCTCAAGCAGCCGGAACCTTCCTATCCGCTGCGCGCTTTCGTCTGCTCGCAATGCTGGCTGGTGCAGGCCGACGCCTTCGTTCCGCCGGAGGATATCTTCAGCCACTACGCCTATTTCTCTTCCTATAGCGACAGCTGGGTGGAGCATGCGCGCCAGTTCACCGTCACGGCCCGCGAGCGTTTCGGCCTCGGCCCGGCATCGCAGGTCATCGAGGTGGCAAGCAATGACGGCTATCTGCTGAAGCATTTCGTCGAGGCCGGCGTGCCCGTGCTCGGCATCGAACCGGCTGAGAATGTCGCTGAGGTGGCGCGGCAAATCGGCGTTCCCACCGAAGCGCGCTTCTTCGGCAAGGAAACGGCTGCCGACCTCGTCTCGCGTGGCCTTGCCGCCGACATTGTCATCGGCAACAACGTGCTGGCGCATGTGCCCGATATCAATGACTTCGTCGGCGGGCTCGCTGCCGTTCTTAAGCCGGATGGCGTCGTCAGCGTCGAATTCCCGCACCTGCTGCGGCTGATCGAAAACATCCAGTTCGATACCGTCTACCACGAACATTTCTACTATCTGTCGCTGCTGGCCGTCGAAAAGGTGTTCGCAGCGCACGGCCTCAAGGTATTCGACGTGGAGGAACTGTCGACCCATGGCGGCAGCCTGCGCGTGCTTGCCTGCCGCGCAACATCCACGGCTCACCCAACCGGCCCCGACCTTGCCAAAGTGCGCGCCGATGAGGCCGCCGCCGGTTTCGACAGGACGAAAACCTACGAGGCCTTCCAGAGCCGTGTAGCGCCGATCAAGGACGGGCTGCTTGCCTTCCTCAACGAAGCCAAGCAGAACGGCAAGAGTGTCGCTGCCTATGGCGCCGCCGCCAAGGGCAACACGCTGCTGAACTTCTGCGGTGTCGGCACCGAACTCATCGATTATGTCGTCGATCGCAACCCGCACAAGCAGGGCCATTACCTGCCGGGCAGCAAGCTGCCGATCTACGCGCCTGAGAAAATGGACGAGACGCAGCCGGATTATGTGCTCATCCTGCCCTGGAACATCAAGAACGAAGTCGTTGCGGCCAACAGCAGGGTCGGCGCCTGGGGCGGACGGTTCGCCGTTGCGGTGCCGGAACTGACGGTGCTCGGATGAAATTTCTTCCGACCCCGGTTTCGGGCGCCTTTGTCGTGGAAGTCGACGCGCGCTCCGACGACAGGGGAATGTTCGCACGAACTTTCGACGCGCGGACCTTTGCCGACCGCGGTCTCGTGCCGGTCTATCCGCAATGCAACGTCTCGCGGAACCATAGGCGCGGGACGCTGCGCGGCATGCACTACCAGGCCCAACCGCGGCCGGAGGTGAAGCTCGTGCGCGCCACGCGCGGCAGGGTCTTCGACGTGGCGCTCGACCTGAGGCCGGATTCGCCGAGTTATCTCCGATGGGCCTCCGTCGAGCTCGATGCTGCCAGTTGCAACGCTTTCTACATACCGGCCGGATGCGCACACGGTTTCCTGACGCTCGAGGATGAGTGCGAACTCTTCTACCAGATGTCGGAAGCTTACGTGCCGGAACTTGCCCGTGGGGTCCGCTGGGACGATCCTGCCTTTTCCATCGCCTGGCCGTTCACGCCGAGCGTCATCAGCGAGCGCGATGCCGCGCTTGAAAGCTATAGCCAGGAAGCAAGCGTTTGAGCGGCATCAAACTCAGCATCTGCATCCCGACCTACAATCGTGAAGCCTATCTCAGAAACTCGCTGACCTATTGCGAGAACGACTACAAGTTCGACTTTCCCTTCGAAGTCGTCATCTGCGACAATGCCTCCACGGACGGCACGCAGCACGTGGTCGAGGAATTCATCGGCCGCGGGCTGCCGATCCGCTACTATAAGCGTGAAGCCAACGCCGGCGCCGCGGCGAACGTCACAAGCGCTATGCGCCTCGGCAAGGGCGAATATCTCATCTACCTGGCCGACGATGATATCCTAATTGCCGAGGCGGTGGCCGACACCATCAGATATCTCGACAACAATCGGGAAGTGACCTGCGCCCATGCACCGTGGTTCCTCTACGACGAGGTCGCCAAAACCGACATCATGAAGTTCTACGATGTCGAGGAAGATCGAAAGTTTCCGCACGGCAGCTTCGGCGAAGTCTTCCAATATCTCTGCGAACGCCACATCTTTCCGGAAATCGCCATCTACCGCTCGTCAACCCTGCGGTCGGCCTGGATCCCGCGGGAATTCTGCTTCTACCCGTTCCCATTCCTTGCGCATTTTCTCGATCAGGGCGCTGTTACCTTCCTGCAGCGGCCGTTCTACCGCTCGATCACCAATTCGGTGATCACCCGCGATCGCCAGCAGGAGGGCACCAACGACGTCATGACGAGCTGGGATCGCTATCGTGGCGGGCTCGAATATTTTCTCTATACGGGCGTCAGGCGCGGGGCGCTGCCCCTTACGCCAGAGAAGCGTCTCCAATATGACGAGATGTGCAAGATCTTCACGCTCAATCGCATGGCGGTCGCCTTCCGCTTCTGGGCAGTGAGTAAGAATTACATCAAGGCGTATGAGCTCTATACCCGCATCATGTGGGGCGGGATGCTCGATCACCCGGAAATCCGCCCCTTCCGTGAAACGCTGCCCCTGATGGTCGTCATCCAGACGCTTGTGAGCGAAGTGAATTCGGCGATCGGCATCGATACGCTGCTTCTCGCCGGCTTTACGGAAATCGCGGCGCTCGAAGAGCTGATGCGCGAACTCGGCCTACGCGAAAAGGTAAGGGTGACGACAGAACTCAGCGACAGTGCGCTCGATAGCACCGCCGTCTTCGTGAACGTCGACAGAGACCGGGAATATTTCGTAGCACTCGGCTATCTGCCCAATCTGGTGTTCCACGAGCACGATCTTGCCCGGCACATCATCATGTGAGCCTCGCACCAGTTTCAAAAACTAGCGTCGTGACGGGCGCCTGCGTCTTGATTTCAATTCAACAGAAATTAGCGGCATGACAAACAGGATCTTCTACACCAAGCCTTCCATCACCCAGCTTGAAACCGATTATGCCACGGATGCGGCAGCGACCGGCTGGGGCGCACGCTGCTACGACTACATCAATCGCTTCGAACGCGACTTCAAGACCTATCTCGGCAGCGACTTTGCCATCGCGACATCGAGCTGCACCGGCGCCATGCACATGGGCCTGGCCGCGCTCGGCGTCGGCGAAGGCGACGAAGTCATCCTTGCCGACACCAATTGGGTCGCCACAGTTTCGCCTGTTGTCCATCTCGGCGCCAAGCCAGTCTTCGTCGATGTACTGCCGGATTCCTGGTGCATCGATCCTCGCGAGGTCGAGCGACACATCACTCCGAAGACCAAGGCGATCATCGCGACCCATATCTACGGCAATCTTTGCGACATGGATGCGCTGCTCGACATCGGCAAGCGCACCGGCATCCCGGTGATCGAGGATGCGGCGGAAGCCATCGGCTCCGTCTGGAATGGCCGTCGTGCCGGCTCGATGGGCGCCTTCGGTACCTTCTCTTTCCACGGTACAAAGACGTTGACGACGGGCGAAGGCGGTATGTTCGTCACCAGCGACACCGCGCTTTACGAGCGGGTGCTGACGCTCAGCAACCACGGCCGGGCTCGCGGCCAGACCAAGCAATTCTGGCCCGACGCGATCGGCTTCAAGTACAAAATGTCCAACATCCAGGCGGCCATCGGCTGCGCACAGCTGGAACGCATCGAAGAACTCGTCGCCCGCAAGCGGGAGATCCTTGCAGCCTACATGGTGCGACTTTCCGCCCTGCCCGGCATCTCGATGAACCCGGAATACAGCGGCACGATCAATGGCGCTTGGATGCCGACCGCGGTCTTTCATCCGTCGACGGGTACCACCCGCGAGATGATGCAGCAGGCCTTCGAGATCGCCAATATCGACGCGCGCGTCTTCTTCCATCCCCTGTCCAGCCTCGACATGTTCGAGGATCGGCCACAGAACGTGAACGCCTGGAGCATTCCGGGCCGCGCGATCAACCTGCCCAGCTATCACGACATGAGCGAAGCCGATATCGACCGGGTGGCGGCAACGTTGCTCGATGTGGCGGCCGGGCGGATCTACCACAACAATACAGCATTGCGGCAGTCGATCTAAGACAGCCCTACAGCGAAGGACAAAGAACAGTCATGACCACGAAGGACGATCGTCTCGAATTCGAAGCCCACAAGCGGGAAATGTCACTTGCGCTCGGCAAGGACGAGGCAAGTTTCCAGCAATCGCTGAATACGCTGATCGGGCTCGACAAATTCGACTACTTCTATCTGTGGTCATGGATGGGCGTGCCGATCATACAGCTTCCAGTCGATATCCTGGCAACCCAGGAAGTCATCTGGGCGACCAAGCCCGATGTCATCATCGAGACAGGCATCGCGCGCGGCGGCTCGCTGATCTTCATGGCGTCGATCCTCGCCGCCATGGGCAACGACGAGGCCAAAGTTGTCGGCGTCGACATCGACATCCGCGCCCATAATCGCGAGTCGATCGAATCCCATCCCATGTCGAGCCGAATCAAGATGATCCAGGGCGGTTCCGTCGACGACGACGTGCTTGCCGCCGTGAAAGCCGAGATTCCGCCGGGTGCCCGGGTGATGGTGGTGCTCGACAGCGACCATTCCTACGAGCACGTTCTGGCCGAGTGCCGCGCCTACGGTGCGCTGGTAACGGAAGGCTGCTATCTCGTCGTCGCCGATACGCTCATCGGCCATCTGACCGAAGAACAGGCTTTCACAAAACGCTCCAAGGTCTGGCTGCGCGGCAATGAGCCACTGAAGGCCGTTACCGACTATCTGACGGAAACCGACCGTTTCGAAGTCGATCCGGTTCTGAACGGCAAGCTTGTGCTGTCTTCTTCGCCGGGCGGCTACTGCGTCTGCCGCAAGGCGTAAGCGGACAATCAGGGATCGTCGTTCATGACGCAGGTCGATATCGTCAGCCTCAAGGACAATGCGGATCCGGCCGGACGGCTCCGACTCCCGATCAGGGACGATAGCGGCATGCATGTGGGCGACCTGCAATGCATCGACAGGTCGATGCTCGACGAGCGCGGCCTGGTCGACGACCTGACGACGTGGCGCAACCAGTCGATGCCTTTTTTCCTCACTCAGTTCCGCGCCACCGAGGAACGCACGCGGCGTTGGCTCGAAACCATCTCACTGCCAGCCGCCGACCGAATCCTGTTTGTCATTTGCGATCACGGCGGAAACCGGCTCGGCAACTTCGGCCTCTGCAACATCCGGCTAGGCGCCGCCGAATTCGACAACGTCATCCGCGGCAGAGCGAGCGACGTCCGCAACCTGATGTTCCATTGCGGCATGACAATGCTGGAGTGGATGTTCTCAGGACTTGGGGCCGAAACGGCCGAACTGCACGTCTTCTCCCACAATGAAAAAGCGATCGGCCTCTACAGGCGGCTGGGCTTTGCAGTGGCCGAAAGCCTGCCGCTGCGGCGCACCGAGAAAGAGGGCACAGTCAAATATTCGCTCGTCGATCGACCGGACGCCAATGCCGGCTTCGACTATCTGAGGATGGAGCTTCCGAGAGAATCTTTCCGACAGGTACATCCGGCGGCTTTGCCGACCGGCTGAAGTGCCTACCGCACCGGCTGATAGCGGCCGCGCAGCGGCACCTTGTCGTCCATCGAGATGAAGCCGTCGCGTTCGCAGACATACATCAGCGTCGGCATACCGCCGGAGCGGAAGATTTCGTCGTAGCGGCGGCGGATCTGGACGGTTTCGGTGCGGCAATTATACGATTCCTCCTCCTTCTTGTCCGGCTGCGCCTTGACGCCGGGCAGGCCCTTGTAGGGGTAGAGGGGCTGAACGCCGGAATCGAGGGATTTCGTCCAGTCGACGGCAAAGGCGGACGCAGGGGCAAGGCTGGACACGGCAACGAGCGACATCAGAAGCATCATCATAGGCCGCATCGGAATTCTCCTGCCGGCAATAGGGCACTCACAGGATGTAGGGAAACCGCCGACCGTCATCAAGCGGCGGTCGCGGGTGACTTGCTGAAATAACTTCTGATGACAGGGTGGCTGAAAAGGCCGGCGAGGATCGCAAAACCGGCGCCGACGACGAAACCGGCAAGAAGACCGCCGATGATGCCGGCGACGAGCAGGATCTTCTTTCCCGGGCCGTCGGCCTTCACAGGCGGCTCGGCCGGCGAGATGACGCGAATGTTACTCTGGTTGAGGTTCTGCTCCTCGCTCGTCTGGCTGGAGCGCTTCAGCACCGTCTCGTAGATATCGCGCGCCGCCGTCGCCTTGCGCTGCAATTCGTTCAACTCCACCTGCTTGTCCGAGGTACTCGCCTGCAGCGCCTTCTGGACGGCAAGCTCCTTGGCGATGCTGTCCTCGGCGGCCTTCGCCTGCTCGTATTCGCCTCTTGCCGACGTGGCGAGCCGCTGCAATTCGCCCTTGATTTCGCCTGATATGCTCTGCAGCGAGGAGCGGGCCGCCTGCAGGCGCGGATGACGCGTGCCCATCTGGCTTTCGAGGCTGCCGACGGCGGCGGCCTGGGTGGCATATTGCTGACGCAGACTGACGAGCGGCGAGGTGACGCCGCCCTCCGCCTGGTTGCCGGCGACGATGTCCTCGACGCGGAGATTGGCGACGGCATCGGCGCGCGCCTTCGCCTGGATGGTCTTTTCCTGTGCCGTCACCAGCATCGTGTTCAGCGACACGAGCCGCTGATCGGAAATCAGGTTACCTTCTGTCGCGGCCATGTCGTTGTCGGCGCGGAAGGTTTCGACAGCCTGCTCGGCCTCCAGCACCTTCTGGCGCAGGTCGTTGAGGCGTCCGTCGAGCGTCGAGGAGGTGTTTTCGTAAATTCCGTTCGAAGCACTGTTCTCTTCCTCGGTGAAGGAGGTGACGACCTGGTTGGCAAGCCTTGCGGATTTTTCGGGATCATTGGTCGTGGCGGCAAGCGAGACGACATAGGTGCTGGCCTCACGGGTGATGACCAGCGCCTTCTGCAGAGTGCCGATCACGGCGGCGCCATCCGTGCGGCCGCCGGTGAATTCGGGATCCTGGTCGAGCTTCATGGCTTCAGCGACGCGCCGCAGCACATTGCCCGAGGTCAGGATCTGCACCTGGCTATCGATCAGCGCCGAGATCATTTCCGGCGAGGGACCCGAAGATTGCGCGCCGGTATCGGCAAGGCCGATCTGGCGCGGGTCGAAATAGAGGCTGCTGACGGCGGTGAATTTCTGGGCGATGCGCGGCGCCACCGCCCCGCCTGCCACAGCTCCGAGAAGCGCCAGGCCCAGCACGATCAGCCGTCGGCTCCAGATCGCGGCGATACTCGAGCGGAGGTCGAGAAGTGGTGCCGCAGGCGCGGATGCTGCGTTCGACGGCGCGTCGACGACAGGTTGTTTTGGAAGCGGCGGCGGAGGTGCCGGACGCTCATACTGGCGGGTTTCCGTAGTATTTTCCGGCGGCACGAAAGGGGGCGAAGCGGGTTCGGGCGACGGCCGGACGAAATCATCCGGGCGGATGACGGGACTGCGCATGCGCACGCCTTCCGGCGCAGTCTGAGATGGCTCAAAACTGCGCCAGCCAGGGAGCCGGCTTACCCTGTTCCTGTCATACTGGTTCATACGCGCACTCGTGTCCCGCCCAGCGTGAAAGACTGAAGCCGAGGTGCTGATACTTTAGAAATTCTTAGCTAACGGACCGTTAAAATAACTTCAGCGACGCCGACGTTGCGATTGCCGCGATAGCGAGGATGGCCATGAGGACGACACGACATCTGACAGCGCTGCTGCTTGCGGTCGCTCTCACCCCGTCGCCGGTCCTTGCGGCTGAGGCCCCGTGCTACCGCGGCGTCAATTTGTCCGGCGGCGAATATGGCGAGCGCGGCGGCATCTATGGCACCAACTATACCTATCCCGGCGAAGACACGATTAGCTATTTCGCCAAAAAGGGCATGACGATCATCCGACTGCCCTTCCGCTGGGAGCGGCTGCAGTCCGCACTCGGCGGGCGGCTCGACGAGGACGAGCTCAAGCGGCTCAAGGATACCATCGGCCTCATTCGCAAACACGGCATGGCGGTTCTGCTCGACCCGCATAATTTCGGCTATTACGACAAGACCCAGGTCGGCACGGCGCCGGCAACGGATGCCGCCTTCGGGGATTTTTGGGCAAGGCTCGCCGTTGAATTCGCCAATCAGGACGGTGTTCTCTTCGGCCTGATGAACGAACCGCACGACATCAAGGCGACCGACTGGCTGGATGCCGCCAATGCGGCGATCCGCAGCATCCGCGCCGTCGGCGCGCGCAACCTCATCCTGGTGCCGGGCACAGCCTGGAGCGGCGCGTCAAGCTGGGAAAAAGACGTGATCGGCGGCGCCAACGGCACGGTGATGCTCGGCGTGCGCGATCCACTCGATTTCTACGCTTATGAGGTTCACCAGTATCTCGATGCCGATTCCTCCGGCACCCATCCGACCTGCGAAGGCTCGACTGCTGCGGTCGAGGCGATCGCCGGGGTGACCACCTGGCTGAAGCGGAACCACAAGCGCGGCTTTCTCGGTGAATTCGGCGCCTCCGCGGACAAGGACTGCATGAGCGGGTTGACCGAAATCTACGCCACCATGACTGACAATAGCGACGTCTGGCTCGGCTGGTCCTACTGGGCGGCCGGCGAATGGTGGCCGGCGGACGAGCCCTTCAACGTCCAGCCGCGCAAGGGCCTCGAGCGGCCGCAGATGCGGCTTCTTGCCGAGGCGGCAAAAGCCGATACCGGCACTTGCTCCGCCGTCAAGCCTGCGGGGAAATGAGCATGGCAGTCGCCGATCACAGGACAGCGACGTTCACTGTAGCCGGCAACCGGCTTGATGCTGCCCGCGGGGCATCACGCACCGATCATACGGTGCTCTGGCTCGGCCTGCTCTCCGTGCTCTACAACGGCATTCTGGCCTTCATCAACCACAACATCGTGCCGCTTTCGATGACGCATGTCGCCGTCAGCGAAGGCCTGATCATGGCGAGCGCCATCATCTACATCCTGCACAAGGGGATCTACGAGACCGACCTGCCGGCCTTTCTGTTCCTGCTGTTCACGCTCATCGTGACCATCTATGTCAGCGTGCTCAACCGCATGCTGTTCATCGATCACTTCCGCAACGTGCTGATCATCTTCTGCTTTACCGGGCTCGGCGGCTGGAGCAACG
>Ga0209673_1001986_pt1 | contig 15844 bp, 16 predicted proteins | sample AraplaCol_mMS_r2_2_FD_184274 | JGI IMG/M metagenome (GOLD analysis project Ga0209673, IMG submission 184274) | Arabidopsis root microbial communities from North Carolina, USA - plate scrape MF_Col_mMS_r2 (SPAdes) (version 3) | ecosystem: Host-associated > Plants > Roots > Endosphere | place... | reverse complement strand
GGCGGTTTAAAAAACCATTTGGGCAGGATCGCAAGCCCTGCTCTTTTGACAAAGTCGACCAACCCGTCGGAATGGGCCGCCGTCTCGGAGAGGAAGTGATCGACAGATATTGCGTCCGTTGCAGCCTTCTCGGCTAGGACGTTCGCTCCCTTTCCGAATTCGTCACCGAAGACCCTTTGCCAGGCTCTTATGCTCTCACCCCTATCTTCGCAGTTGTATGCCTCCTCGATCCAACCTCGATAGCGGTGAATGCAAGTTCGGAAGTTCCCGTATTGGTTATCAGTCCATAACAGGCCAAAGTCTTCGGTTGAAAGCTTCGGGTTCAGCACCTGTGGTCGGTTCGGCCGTTGTTGCAGCCAGTCATCGAGTCTTGATATCAAGGTCACCAGAGCTGTTGGTACATCAGCGTAGTTTGCTTTGCCCTGGTCAAGCCAGCTGATCTGCTGACCTATGAGCGTCGTGAGCAGGACAGACGGGCATGTAAAGGTCGTTTTGATGTCCCGCAGATACTTCAATAACCGCGTAACTTTGCGAAACGAATTTCCTCCTGAATAGCCGTTCTGCTCTATGAGCCATTCAGTATATTCAATTGGACGAGTTTCCTCGAACTGGTTTTTCGCCCTGTTGCAGACCTCATACCCACGCCAGACGCGGTCGATGACGCACGGCGCAATGTCAACTTTTCGAACGCCAGCATATTCTATCGTGACGCAGTAGTCGTACCGAGTGACTTTGTCTCGATAGACCCCACTGGCAGCAAAAACGTCATAGAGGTAGTCGACATAGTCCGACGCCGTCCAACCATCTTTCGCATAGACGACCATTAGAAGGTCCGCGTCGTACTCATCGCCCGCCAGCGGCTTTATTATTGTCTGGTGGGCCCATGACCCTTGCCGGGCAAAAGTCTTGATACGAGCGCCGTAGTCGCTCTTCCGTATGAAAGATTTCAGGTTGACGACTGCATCGAATAGTAAGCTGACGCGGGTCGCGTTCAAATTAACAGTTTCGATTAGGAAGTCGTTGAATTGTGTCTGCAGCTTCAAGGCAGCTCCATCTGGTCTGATGGGTTCAGAGTGCACTTTATTTGCTCGACATAGTAGAGAGCGCCATACGCTTCCACAACTTTGTCCATATTGAGCGTTCGCCATTTCCACACCAGGGCGCGGAGGTGATTACCGATGGCACTCAGGTCGGAGAATTCGAGTTTCTCGCGCAGGCAATCGTAACTGCCTGCTCTTGCTGTTGATCATTAAGAGTAACGTGATTGATCTCGGCATCTGGTCCAACAACATCAAATTGATTTGGGCTTCGCTCCTCGAAAATCCGGTAAACGGCCACTGCCGCATCGGTTGGGCTGTCGGCTTCTATAAGCAACTCCCGAGCCGACACACGATAAAATGGCATTCCTCGTCTCCCGGTCCGTCTGTCATTTCGCTCAAGAAGTGGTTGTCCGTCAGGCCTACAGGACCATTACCATGGCTGCTAGGATAGTGTATGCTGCTGCCTTTGACGCGCCTTTGCGCCTTCAATTACTCTGTCGAAGTGTTCCGCTTCCTTAAGCTCTGCAGCCGCATTTCGTTCGTCACGAGCACGCTCGGCAGCAAACTTTTCCCGCAACTTGGAAAGCTCGATAAGCTCCTTGCCCCTCGCCGCCTGGAAATTCTCTTGATACGCGAGCTGATCCGCCATGGAAGGAATCTCCAACCGAAGCCAATCCAACAAGAATTCCTTTGACTGACCTGTAACCCATCCCTGGTTTACGATCATCGAGGCCTGCTCAACGAGGTGAACCATCTGAAAGGCGTGAAACTGATGGTCCTCCATGGCGTAGATTTTCGCTTGGTGGGCCTTTTCCCGCTCTGACGACAATTGACGTGTAAGCTCGATGACGGTCGCCAGATTACGTGCCTTTGCAGACTGGAAAATCGCAACTGCCGCAAAAATGACAGCAATAAACGAGCCCAAAGCTCCTGAGGCCGTGATGAGGTCAATGACATTGAGTTTGTCTGGGAGCCATTGCCACTCTGTATGCGCTTCGCATTCGGTCAGGATGCACGAGATGGGGGTGCCTGTATTTCTCACATGATCCAATAGGAGCTGGAGCACAAGCAGAATCACTTCTTCTCTGGCGCTGCTGGCTGGGCCTGGCTGGTTGTTTGCTGGGTACTCGCCGGAGCGGGCCGGATCACCGGAGTCCGCATGAAGCTGTTCGTTTCGATGTTGGTCGGACGAGCAGCGGGGCCGCCCGCTTGCACAAACCTCTCTGAAGGTTTCCCGTACTCTTTCGTCATCTCAGGTCCTTATTTATTCGGTTTTGCGGGTGACGGCGACGACGCTTTTGCAGGCTGTGCTGGCTTGGATGCCGAAGTAACGATGGCTGGTGTCGCTTTGTAGCCGTCCATCGCAGTGACGCGTGTTTTCTCGCTCATCTATGTCTCCATGGGCTAGGCTGATGGTTATTTGCTTTCATCCTTTTTCTCATTAACCGTCTGGTTGCCTTTTGGAACCTCTGTTTCTTGATTCCGTGACGTCGGTATCGGCCGAATAAGAGGTGTCTTCAAGTAGCTGCTCTGTGGATCGCCTATTCCGCTCGTGGGAATGCCCAAGCCTCTCAGCGGGTCGAATGGAAAATTTCTTATAACCACCATCGATAATCTCCTCGTTGCACCTGATGAACGAGCATTCCGCCCGCTTCACCATCCATCGAATTTACGGCGAGTCGGCGAACTGTCCAGATGCAATTTAAAATGACAACTACATATAGGGGGAAATCTGGCGATTTACGCACAATATACACAAGATGCTGGAAGCGACACAGAAAATCCGTCTTGCTTTTTGGCCTAGTCAGACTATCGAAGACGCGCAGCCCGTAGCTGTTCCCAACTGAGGTAGTGTTCAGCAATCGCTTCTCGGTGGCTCTCTTTCGCTGCTGCCTCAATGGCTTTGATTTCTTCCTTGGTTGGCTTCAGCGCAGCTTTCTTTCGAATCCGCTGTGGATCAGCTCGAACTGGAGCGTTGGAAACGTCCTTTCGCTTAGACTTAGGGAACTGCCATTCAACTTGTCTGGCGAAAAGCCCAGCGAACAGTCCAACGGCTGGAGAAACCGCCTCCCCGGCGATGTCGGTGTTCTGTCCCAGAGGTCACTGATGAAACGTTCCATTGACGACCGCCATTGATTGTTCAACGACAAACTCATCCGAGTTGATCATTCGCAAATGTTGCAGCCTGAGAAACGTTTCCTTGTCAATGGAAAGAAAAGAACAAAAAGTGAACGCTGTCAAGCCTTGCTTTCGGAGTCAGTTTGGCGAGACGCGGGAATTCGCTGGAGCGTACTCAATTCGCGGCAGAGTTATCAGCGACTCAACGACATCTCACAGCACTGCTGACCGAGCTGGCTGCTCGAAGCTCAGCTTTAGCGATCAGTGGGTCAGCGGCAGCAAACATCTTGTCAGGTAGTCACGGGTGGTGCCGTTGGATTGCTTGGATTAAGCGCTAGTCAATCCGACCGAGCGCCAGCTCGCAGACCTTCGAAACGGCATTGATCGACGCGTTGCCGAGAAAGTTCAGTTACGGATGGCAACGAGTCGATCAGTGGCGAGCGATCATCGGCTCAGCTCGATAGTCCTTCTGACCAGCTCAATCGATAGGTTTTTTAGCGTATTGGCTCTCGTGGTACGAGGTGTTTTCACCAAGAAGCGTACCCCTTCTCCCTAAGTTGTGTATTCCGACCTTTGCGGATCAACCTCTGCTTGATCGCCCTGCTACCAGAAGCATAGTCTTTCTGGAGCAAGGATGATCAAATGAGCGAAGCGCTGCTTGAAGAATTGGAAGCGGGGTCGGACGTCCTCTATTTCCACTTCGATGTAAAAGACCATCACCTCAAGCTGGAAACTTTCATCCAGACAGCAGAGAGCGCTCGGCGAATTGCGTCCAGTCTCAACGACACTATTTTTCAGAAAGCGCTGCAATATGACCTGATCGTTCTTCCTCCCGCCGAGGGGAGTTTTCTGACCCGACTTGCTTTTGTCGTTAGTATTCCGGCGGCAGTCTTCACCTTCATCAACACTGATGTTGGAGCCGCCTTTGTCGACGGCCTCACCGGGAAGCCGCCGGTCCAGTGGGCAAAGGAACTCGGTGAAGCTACGCGCAGCACCGCCGAGGAGTTTTACGAAGAATTCGAGGAAGACGAGCCAGATAAAGCGGCGGCCTGTCAGGTGAGTGCCGCCTTGCTTACGGCAATGACGAGAGGCGTTTTAGAAAAGGAAAACGCAGAACTCAAGAAAATCGGGGTCGAGGGCGGCGGTTTAACGGATGCACTGGTTGCCCGCGCGGACTTTTACGCCGCTTGCATTAAGGACACGGATGTCAAACGTGTCGGCTTCGAACCAGACCAGGGGTTTCCGATTCCCCGGAGTTCATTCGCTGAACGGGCGCAAATGCCGCCGAAGAAGGTGGAGGAAGAAGAACCTCCGGAATGGACGGTCTCCATCGAAAGCATATATGTGACATCTCCCAATTGGGATGCCGACGATCAGAAGTTTCGGCAATGGAAAGGGAAAGATCAGTCCCGGCGAGATTGTTACTTTGTGATAGACGACGCGGAATTCTGGAACTTGGTGAGGAGGAAAAATCTTCACGTCGAAGTGCTCGACAATCTCAAGGTCCAGTGGGCCTGCCAGATCGTCGATGGGCGTCCAAAAAATCGGCGTGTAATTCGTGTCCTGGAATACAATGGCAACAAGCTGGCAGAGCCTTTGAAAGCTGATGCTCTCGACGCGATCCTTGGGAGGCATTCTGCGGCTACCGCGCCTCGTGGAGAGCCAACGCTGTTTGATGATCTGGAATAGGCGTTCAGCGACCCGATGTCGAGCGCCGTAGCACGGCCTGTCGTTGACAGCCGGTCCGCCAGAACGGAAACACAAATTCGAAGCGGAGGCAGATCGGATCGAAAGCTTGTCCACAATGCCAACTCAACACTAGGGGCATTTGCAAACTGCTCAAGTTGATACGAGACCATCGCAAGAAAACGGCCGATCCCGCTTGTGACGATTAGGTAGGCCGATTTCTTGATGGAAATCAACTTCAGTTGGGATCACCCTCGGGATCGAACAGCTCGTCGCTCTCTGGAAATAGATTCTGCAGTTTTAAATTTGCCGTGAGGGGTCCGACGGCATTCTGAGCGTCCAGGTAAGTGAGGCGGTCTTTGGCCCAACTAACCATCCGCCGATACTCTGGTTCAGTCGACTCGGACACCGTGGAAGCGCTTGCGATAATGGCTCTCAAATTAGCGGCTTCCTGCTGGTAGGTCGCTAGTTCATTAAGGAATTGAATGCGTCTTTGCTCCCGATCATTCCGCTGCTTCTGAAGCTCGCGACGTCGGGCCATATGTTGCCACCGTCTTTCGTCCTCTTCCCGTTTCTCCCGACGAGCTTTGTCAAAGTGCAGGTGATAGAGAATGCCATCTGCGATACTTTCGAGGACACCCTCAAGCGTCTGGCGCTTACCATCGGACCACTTTTTCCTCGCTCCGTCTGCCCAGTTGTGAACTTCAAAAGACAGCTTCGCAGAGTAGTGGTAGTCATACTCGGAGTAGAAATGTTCAGGCGGCAACCACTGCCCACGCAGAGTTGCCAAATCGCGCCGCCGCTGAAAGTCCATTTCCTTTCTTAGTTCACTGGGAGTCGGCTCATGTCTTTCAAGCTTGCGTCCCTCAAGGATTTCGAAGCGTATGACGTCAGGAAGCATTTCCGCCTTGAGACCTGCTTTGCCGTGACCAATTGTAATCGAGCGAAGCTCTAGAGCGTGCGCAAGGTTATGTAGGAGAGCGATGATTCGTGTCAGAGAACCTTCATGAATTCGAATACCTTCTAGAGAAATGCCGCCATCTTTATCGGGCGTTGCATTTTGAAGTTCAACAACGATGCCCGTAATCATTGAATGAGGTCGCTCTATCAACTCAGAGGTTACTGGTGCTACCGCCTTGACCTCTGGCTTATCGCCGGTCGACGCACTGGCCTCGACAGCGGCGTTTTGAGCATCACGTCTTCTCATCTTCGAGACAGGATGTTGTCCGGCCGCTAATACGGCATCGTGGGCCGCCTTAGCCGCGAAAGCTAACTGCGGGTTCCCGTGACGCTGAGCGCCGCCGATCTCGATGGATTGATAGGCGGGGTTGTCGGTCTTCCACAACGGCGTTCTAGTTGCGGGCTGACCGGCTTCGATCTTGGCCCAATACCCGCGACCCGGCACTGCGATATGGAATCGTTCGCAAGTTTTCGCGAGGCCCCGATCCGAAATCCCGAACCGCTCAGCGAGCTGGAGGATAGGCGTTGACCAGACGAGGTCATATAGCTCTTGTCGAGAAAAAATCTGGCTCATAGTTGGTTTAGCCCGGTGGCGTGTACCCAGTTATCTGACGTTCAATGAGCGGTAGAGACGACGGCAAAAACTCAGAGTGCAAGGAACGAAATCTGCGGTGCGACCATAAATTCTGAAGCTGCCGCGATTACCTAAGCCTCAGCGGTATTCTGTTTCGTATGCGATTTTCGCTACTACTTTCGTTGCATCGGCCTTTCCCAAGTAGGTGCCGATGAGATTGCCGCCCTCTTCTAAGGATATGGCTTCGACCCGCGACAGGCTCCATCGTTTTTCTTTCGTCCGTGTCAAGCGGTAAGTCCGGCCGTTCACCCGGCAATAGCATTCGGATGATTTTTTCAGATGCGTCCACCTGCAATCCGCTCCAGACAGGAGACGACGTTGCGCTGCAAGCCTTTCGCTCTCACGCATAGCTTTGTAGCGGGCTTCGTGCTCCAGGCGAAGACGCTCCTCTTCTCCTTCAACATGTTCAGCGAGTCTTCCAATAATTGCTACCAGCTCAGTGCCCAATGCCTTTTCCTCATTGAACAACATCAAGCAGCCCTCCTTCAGGTCCTCATTCGGATATCTTGAGTAAGGCTCCTCGTGGTAGGCCCTCTGACGTTGACAGACATCGGTGATAGTAAGGTTAGGGCCGGGAAGAGTGTTGAGATAACTCTGAAGTTCTTCCACGGGAATCCAACATCCAAGCGACGCCTTCAGAAGAGCGTCTCGCTGACCGTCCCATTTCTTCCAAATTCCGCTATCACGATCAAGTTGCTTGATAATAGCTTTTGCAACGGTAATGATCGAATGAGGATCGCGAAGATGCTGAAGCGATGGGCTTTTCACATAACCAGCGATAGTTTCAGTCACGACGCGAATGCGGTCATCGTCAACCATAAATCTCCCCCTTGATCAGACTATTTGTCGGCAGATGCTCAACAAGACCAAGTGGGAATTGATCTACATAACTCTAGCACCCGCCCGCTGCAGCGTTTCGGCATCTAAGCATCTTCTATATCGTCCCGCCATAAGCGGTTAATCTTGGCTCCGGCTCATGTGCTTAGGGAGGACGATCCCGGGGTGGACGGTTTTCGGCATGCCGTTCAAAACCCTCCCGTTCCACGTTGACTCCTACCAGAATTGGAACAAAATAAGAACATTTATCCTTATGGATCGGAGTTATGAATGTCGCGCCAGGGGGCTCCGCTCTTCCTGAAATATCGAGAGACCTCTTCATCGTTTCGCCCCCTGAGCCCCTAAGAAGCGGCTAGAATTTTCAAAGACATCTGCGGCCTCGCCGCTTAGCGGGACGGCAATGGGAATACGCGATTGGAATGGACATCGGTCTTCCTGTTCCGTTTGGCTGACGACAGGGCCGGACGTCTGAGGACCTTGGCTGAGGTTTGCATCCGCTCGATTCGCGTCGTCGATATGCCTCATGGCTGTGGCGAGCGCTGTGATCGCACTATCGACCTCGATAGAGCTATTGAATAGAACATAGAGGCTATATCCGCCTCAGCTTTCTGAGCCTTCTGCTGAGGAACGTCAGGTATTTTTGGCCGCGACGCACGTCTTCGAGGGCTGTCGAGAGACATTCACGCGCCTGCGTCCTGACGCCCTTAACGGCCAGCGGCTGCATCGTGGCATCGAGATCAGCGTATCTCGATGCCATAAGCTCCTCAGACGGCGGGCTGACACCCCTGTCCTTCGCAAGCGAGAGAACTGCTCCTGCGTCATCTTCATGATCCAGGCATCCTGCCCCACGGCCAGTTTGGCGGCGGTCCAAAGGTACAAGATTTCGTCCTGCCCCTCGTCGCTGTTCGTGTCGAGGTTAAAAGGATGCTGAGCTTGCATGGAAAGACGCCTCATTTGGATGGTATCGCAAGCATGTCCACTCAACCTGCTATTCAATCACTAACCGGTGACCATGGAGCTTCACGAAATCACGATCAAATGCACACTTCATCTCCCATTGGTTACGGTAATTTTCAAGCATGGACGAACTCATCGCGCTTGTGTCAGCCTTCCGCGCTCGCCTCGAAACCTATCATGATAATCACGGCCTTTCCCTGCAGTCGTTTCCTGCGGGCGCGTGTGGTGACGCCTCATTGCTCCTTGCCCACCATCTGTCTTTGCACGGCTTCGGACCCTTTCGATACATCTGTGGCCGTCATGGAGATGCATCCCATGTTTGGTTGTCGGTTGGAGACCTGATCATCGACATCACTGCCAACCAGTTTGATGACTTCCATGAACCTGTATTCATAGCAACCACTTCGCCTTGGCATCAAGCTCTGCACGGAAGAGATGAGCATGAGGCAAGCATCACGATATGGGGCGATGAGTGGGCGGCAAAATTTCGGGCTGCCTACGCTACGCTGACTGCTTAAACGGGTCTTAGGCCACTTTTTGCTTGAGTCACACACATTGCCGCGCGCCGATCTGTGACAGGGAAGCCGAGGCGGTTGACGCTGTAAGACGAGATTGAGAGGACCGCGAGCAGCCGAGCGATAGCGAAAATACAACTTTCTTAAAGAAAAATATGCGGCCCCTAACTGAGAGGACATCAGAGGAATCAACTATATTTTAAAGTACAAATGAATAATACACCTAATAAATCCAATAAAATTATCATAAATACTCAAATTTACGACATAATATCGATACATCACAGTAATACTGCCAAAGGAGGCCGCCGCCACAACGATTACACTTGAGCCAGGGCCGAGTTATTCTACCAAGGAATTCTCGCAAAAAAATAGAATTCCTTTTCGAAAATTGCCTCCAAAGGAAATCTCCGAACAAAATCATAAGATTAGATTCAAGGATCGAAGTAAAACATGCCATGTGAAATCTGACATAATATCAGATAGCCCGACTGCGCGATACTTTACAATTACCATCCGTGCTGGCAGCCTTCACTCCGGCGAAGCGAAGCATAGGAGGTGAAATGTTGGAGCCGGGAAGCAAAAGACCCTCAGAATTCGACGACACCCGACTGCCGGACGTCTTCAAGGCAGTATACGCCTTCATCGCAACAACGGGCATCCGGCGGAGTTTGGTGTACGAGCTTGAGTTCGAGCCGGTTCGTCTCGCAATCGACCCCACGTTCATCCAGCATTATTTTAAGCCGAGGCGCAGGCATTCAAGGTTGTTGGGCATGGCTTCAGAAGAAGACGCGTACAGCCACTACTTCAAACATCTCCGCCCCAAAATCGTCGAAAAGCTCGAAGCGAGCGGAAAATGCGTGCCAAAACACTTGTTTCTGATGGACGATGGCACACCAATCACAATGGCGGCATTCCAAAAAGCACTGCTCAAAGTAACAACAAGGCGCAGAGTGCCGGAGATCACCAGAGGTTACCAAGTTCGATTTAAATCGGTGGGTCCGCCCTTTACGTAAACGTGGCCCCTCTCGCACGCGTTTAGACGCACGCTCTTACGACTGATTGCACCCTCCGCGAACATCCATCCATTAGGGCATACTCGACTCCAGCGATGAGCCTGGCCTCGATGTTGCTCGTCTATGCCACGAGGATGAAATGGCGACAGTTCATATGCCGAGCCAACTGCCCAAAAGAAAATCGCCGTTGCAGCTCACAATCGCTAAAACGCCCTACATCAGGCTTGCAAACGACGATTACCCGGACGGGGTAAACCATTACATAGCCGACCGTCGCAAACATGGTGGAAGAAAAAGCGCGAACAAGATGCCCCTCCGGCCAAGGTCGAAGAAAGGGGTTGCGGAGAAGCTTTGCAATTTCCTTACCTTCGTCGAAACAGACGAAATGCATCCCGCCCTGCCAAGTTTGAACTGGTATGACGTGAAGGAATGGCACGTTACACACTTGTACGAACATGCAATGGTCCTGGGCGTCTGGTCTCAGCAATACTTTCTTACCGGCGAGGCCTCGCCGCTAGCGCCAGACACGGTCAACGGATACGTGTATGAGGTACTTGAATGCTACCAATGGCTAGAGGAAAACGGGTATATTTCGAACTTCCACGAAGAAGGCTCTCTCGCTTTTGTTGAGGAGGCCTATCGGCCTATCTCCTCGCGACGTAGGTCGGCAGTGCACTACGAGCCCGACGAAGCGAGAGGACCAGTGTTCACTCCACGGCAAAGTCCTGGATCGCTCATTCCGCCCACCCGAGAACAGTTCATTTCGTTTCTTTCCTGCCTGCCGCCTGGAAGCCATCAGCTTGCGGCGATATTAATCTACGAGGTGGGATATCGTCTTCGTGAACTGGTCGAGAATACACTTCTCCCTGGATCGCTTCATGACCGAAACCCCGACGCAACTTTCCACTTATCAACCTGGCCTACCAAGCCCTATCTGCTGAACTGGTCGGCAAACGACGACCGGATGATTGGCGTTCTTCCGACCCATGATCAGGCATGGAATTCAGGAGCAAGAGAAACAACAGATTGCCCGTATCGAATTGTCGGAAAGGGATTAGTTATCCGGCGAGTAGATATCAATGTGACCACCATGAGGACGCTCTACCACTATCGTGATGGTCTCCGCGTTGCCAAACTTCGGCGAAATGGCGTCGACGCTACGCGCGAACCAGCTCAACTCTTGCTGAACCGCTTTGGCGAACCATTATCGGCGCACGCTGTCCAAGACGCGTTTCGACGCGCAAGCATCAAGGCCAACTGCGGATACCGCTTCACTGCGCACGTGCTACGCCACATGTTTGCCTGCGATTTTCTGAAGGCGGCTACCTTGGCCAGAGCAAGGCTCATGGGCGACCAATCTCCAGAACTAACATTCGAAATGCTTGAGCGGCATGGCGATGTTGTCGTCAACGTCCTGCAGAAACTTCTTGGCCACGCTTTGAGAGAAACGACCCTCATCTATCTTGAACAAGTCAAGCTGAGCGTTCTGGGGCTGGCTCATACGATGAGCTGGAACGATCACCTTGATGGCGATGGAGACTAACTGTGCGAGGAAAGACCCGGCTAGGCAATTTTGCCAAGACAAATCGACCCACCGCCACACTGCAAGAAGTCGACACCACCTCGTTTACAGTTGTTTCTCAGCAAGGAAAAAACCGTCCGATTGAGCGCGACTTTTCACTTACTGAATGGGTCGATGTACCCCTAATTATGAACCACGCTCCCGAAATACGGCGGATCATCGCTCGCAGGAAGACACCTAACAGCTTAAAAAAGCTACATTCTACATTCGGCGACCTTAGCGCGTACTCGAAGTACCATGAAAGCATATTCTCGACTAAAATTGGCAGAGCCTCAGAAATCGATATCAGCTTCACTTACACGGCCGTCGATTTTTTCGAGACAAAGTCTGATCGGGTAGCTCGACTCAAGAGCCTCAATCTAATTCTAGAACGATTGGGCGTACATCCAAGGATCATCCCGCCTGTGCCTTGGGATAGCGATCCCCCGCAGGTACGCGACGTTCTTCCAGTCGAGGCCATCCGCAAAGCACTTCGCCTCGCTAAGAGTGACGTTAGGGTAATACTGCGGCGCTTGAAAGAGTGTGAAAGTCTCAGCAAGCTTGGTCATGATCCACGTCGCGGAAATGGGGGAAAAAATGGGGATTGGGATAAGCCTGAGTGCCGATATTGGATCATGGAGAACGTTTTCAATTTCGAATCTCGCCTTTTCGATGAACTGCGCTTTGAGAAAAGGTTGAATTCCGAACTGCGCGGACTTGAGAACCGTCCCGGAGCCGAGTTCGTGACTCCCCAGGGACAGATAGAGCGCCATCGTGGATGGCTTGGGCACCAACGGTGGAAGTTCCCATTCGCGTCCGACATGGTCCCGTTCGTCGTGATAATATTGCTCCGCGCGAGCGTAAACGGTGGCGCGCTGGCGATAGTCAATGTCAAAGAACCTTGGGCAGTATCATGTCCAGTGCGGGTTGGCGCGAACCGAACAGAAGAATTTGTCTACATACTCTGCCAAAAAGTACGAGGTCGCTCGGATGGCACGAAAAAACCGAAGACCGTTCGTTTTATTTCGGAAGCAACCCACTGGGACCATCCCTTTCAGTTGATGACGTTAGTCGAATCGTGGACCAAGCCACTTCGGAACGAGATTTATCGAAAGATTAGAGAGCTTCAATTGGTGAAGCTCCGCTCTCCAGAACAAGACAGCGAGTTGGGTAGACTTGTTGAGATCAAAGACGATCTGTTCATCTATAAGACCGAACAACAAATTTCGTCGTTCGCTAACGATATCAACAAAGGAAGCTTTGGTAGAGCGTTCACCGCTGCACTCAAGCGATACGGTCTACCTACAAACGTCCGATATCTCCGAGACGTAGGCCTTGCGCACACCCAGAGCACTTCAGGACCAAATCTTCTCGTATTACGGATAATCGCAAACCACAGCGACATCTCGACCGCACGCGCATATGCACGGCGGAAGCAGTTGATCGCCCGTCAAGAAGAAATGGCGAAAGCCAGCTTCGATAGCTCCATCGAACTGATTCGATCCAACAAGTTTTCGAAAAAAAATTTGAGAAACATGCTGACCCAGCAGGGATTTAATTCTGGTCAAGTTGATAGTCTGATGAACGAGCGCAATGAGACAAGGTATGGCAACAGATGCGCAGACCCGCTGCACCCTCCCAAAGGTTTTGATTTTGGAACAAGTCAGGGAGAATCCTGTAGAAATCAGGACTGCATAGACGGCTGCCCCCACGCACGTTGGTTCCGCCAATCACTGCCCACGTTGATTGCGGAACTGGCAGAAATGGAGCGGCAACACAGGCAAGCTCGATTAGAGAACAGACTACTGAGTACAATCGAGTTACGCATTGCTCGCCTAAAATCTCGTATTTCGTATTGGCCGCAGAAAGACATCGAGGAGGCAATGCTGTTGACTCCCGAAGGTACGAATCCATGAAGCTTTACGCAAAAGCCGCCTTCAAACGCTGGCATCTTGCCGTCACACGAGCGGTCATGCCTGGCCCCCCATACCCGCCAACAATGCCTGTTACTCCGAGATCGGTTTTTGGAGACGACCTGTGGGAAGAGCCGATTGAGAACTTACCGGCAGGAGCGAAACACTGTGGCCGATATAATTTTTACGGGCACTGTCTGACGCGCGAAAACGGCTCGCAATCGCTTCAGCCTTCACACAGCATGTTGCTGTTGCAGTTGAAGGAGGCAATGATCGGGGTAAAGTACCACCCTCACGCTTTGAACGCCCATTTCAAACGTCCTCAAGCAAAGAAGCCGCGTACTTGGCGGCGGGATTTGCAGGGTCTTCGTCGTATTTTTGTGGGTGCTTCCCGACAGGGACTCACAGATATCCGACACCTTGCCCAGGAACACGTCGACAAGATTCTAGATGAACTAAAAATAACCGACGGCGGGCGGGTCATATTCGGTATCCATCTCGATCAATTGCAGCATCTTTCTGACAAGGGATTGCTGAGCGGAACTGCAAAGATGGCCCGCTCCGAGGTGAACCATCGAGAACGCGTCATTGATACAACCTTGCCGAAAGGGGTTGAGCCACTTACAGACGCACAGATACAACAAACGATCAACGTATCCTTATTTTACATCGATCACGCTGCGGAAATCGCAGATGCGATCACCAAACTCAGCAGGGCCCCCCACTCGGAAAGGTCGATCCGCGACTGGTGCAAACGTAGCCTCCCTTGCCAATCGAGGTTTGAGTCTACGAAGCTGAAAGATCAGCTCGTGCTTCTCGTGCAGGTCTCTGCAGCGAACCTCATTGGATATCATATTGGCACGCGCCCCTCAGAGACGTTGTCAATGCAGACGGGTTGCGTGCAGGTCACCGGTAATGCCCCAGAATTTAATCTGTCTCGTATGGAAATCGCCTTTCAGACCTTTAAGGCGATCAAGCAGATTGGCGGTCTGGCGCGGACGGTCGGCGTATCTGAGTACATCCAGAACGTCGTGAGTGGCCTTGAGGCAGTCATGACTGCTGCAGGCGCTGTGTCTGAAAACCTTTTTTCAAATCCTGGTCGAGATCACGAGTACAACGACAATCAATGGCTGGCAAAGCAAGCTCGCTTTTGTAGGCTTCACAAATTCGACTTTACATATTCAGGCACAAGCTGGCGAAAGTCACTCATAAGCATCCTATTGTCGGCATTTGACAACCCGCTTGAGGAGATCGGCACGCTGGCCAACCACAAAAACACGGGCACGACAGCCGCCTATGGGCAAGCGCCCTTCATCCTAAATGAGTTAAATGAAGGATACATGCAAATTGTGCGTAAGCGTTATCGCACGCTGTTTGAAAGCTCGTTGGCCTTTGGGGGCGAGGGCCTTGGCGGTTTGCAGGGTCTAGAAATCGAAAAACGGTTATCTAACCTCTTCAAGACCGACCTGACCGAATATGACATCGAAATGACCATGGATGAGTTCATCGACGATCTCTTGTCAAAAGGCATTGTCCCAATGCTGGTCAAGCCAGGCATCTTTTGCGTCAAGGGAGCGCGTTCACCTGGCTACTGCTCGCGTGCTTCAGGCGACACGCAACCTGATCCCTTTAAATGCTCCGCCGCCTGCCATTTTCAGGTGCAACTTGAGGAGGCAAAAGCCACGTTAATTTGGGAGATCAAGAATCTAACAGCCTCTTTAAGCCCAAGCCTGCCAGCAATGCGCCTAGATTACTGGCTTAACGACATCCTAGATCGCGTGAGAGCCTGGCCTGTATTGGTGCCAGTTTTGTCACAAATCGTCGCAACGAATGAAGGGCTAGCCACATGGTTCGGAAAAAAATTGGAAACCGTCAACGTTCCGACGGCCTAGTCGCTCACATTGCCATGACCAAGCAGGCCCACTTGGCAAAGGTCGATGCGGCGATGGCATCGATTGAGATGGACGTGAAAACTGGCAAGCTTCTTCCTAAAGACGTGACCTGGACGCTGCTGCTTAGTGACCGCGCAGGCGTTGGATACCGCTATCTCGATGCGCCTGGACAAAAGGTGAAAAAACAGTCGGTCAAACTTTGGATGTCAGATGTCTTGCCAAAACTTGTCCCCCACGTTGCCGCGTCACCCGCAGAGGAAAATGCCCGACTAAGAGCGGAAGTTGACGATCTATACCGCAGACTCGACCGTATGGGCGACCGAATCCACTTCTACTCGGCCCGCATACGGCAGCATATTCGCACTATCAGAGCGCTGAAAGAGAAATCGTTAGAGACGGTTGTTCATATTAACCGCTAGGCTACAAATGCCTTGAAAGTTTGGGTAGGTTTCCTTATTTAACAGTTGCTCCGTTCGCGGAGTCTACGGTGCTAAACCTTTTGTGCAATAGACATGCAGGACGCGGCTTCGATGCCGCCGCCTCCACCAACCAACTTGATGATCGTTTCATCGGCTTTTGGGGGCGACATGGGATCGACTGGTGTTGAAAGACAAAAGCTGTGCTCGGCATGATACCGCCGTTATCGGGTCACAATAGTAGTTGCAAACGACAACTATGCGGAAGCTCGTCTCGCTGCTTAATCGCAGTGTGACAC
>Ga0209673_1001984_pt1 | contig 15856 bp, 12 predicted proteins | sample AraplaCol_mMS_r2_2_FD_184274 | JGI IMG/M metagenome (GOLD analysis project Ga0209673, IMG submission 184274) | Arabidopsis root microbial communities from North Carolina, USA - plate scrape MF_Col_mMS_r2 (SPAdes) (version 3) | ecosystem: Host-associated > Plants > Roots > Endosphere | place... | reverse complement strand
CCTTCATTCTGACATTTGACATCCCACCAGGAACACATATATCCTGCCTGAAATCATCTTTGATCCTTCTTTGGTCCTCAGCCCACATGTCTTCTTGTTAGGTCTTCTCTTTGCAGACCGTGCATTTGACCGGGTTGATGGTGGGGAAGTTCTTGTGTCTGCAAGTCAACTTGCGCGGCTTCAAATCCCTGACCAGTGTAATGAGCTGCGGCTTCAGCTTGACCCAGAAATGGATGACGTGCCGATTTTCCGGATGTCTGAGCGGACATTAAATGGAATCGGGATCTCTCCTAGTAAGCCTCTGCCATACTCAACTTTAGAGCCATGGGTCAAGCAGATGGGCGTCATTACGGGGATTAGGCAGGTCACCCGCCCATATAGCTTGCGATATGGAGCAGGATCGGCTTTAGATAGTAGTGGTGAGTATAATGGGGAATTGGTGGGTTTACAGAGCTAACTGTATGCAAGGCTCCGTCAGCGATTCTTTACGAAACTTGGTTATGCACCATGCCGATACGCGTACGTTCTTGAAATATTATCTGAGTAGAAGGATCTCCAAAAATTTACCCGCGATCATTCGCGGCCTCGATCCAGAAGACGATATCATGCGCGCGGCTTGCCGAATGAGTCGCACTATCGATCCAAACCGCCCAAAGTGGTTGACAACCGAGCAATCCACCTCTGTCAATCAACTTCCAGAGATCGCAGCCTTGACACGCCAGCGGGACGAGATCGGCCAGTCTCTCGAACGCCCTTTATGGAAAAATAAAGGGTCTCCGGCGTATGAGATCCACAGAAAACTCAATCAGGAGTTAAGAGGGGCCAAGAAACGTGCGCAGGATGCCCTTCTTTTGCAAATACAGAGAAAATACGATAGGGAGCAGCCTATGCTGGAGATAAAGCGCCAACTTTCCGGAATTGAACCGACTGAAACTTCGAAAAAGCCTCTAAAATGCTCAATCGAAGTTCCCATTCCGCAGCAACGCGTTATCAAGAGCCTTCTGACTTTGCCTCGTGAAACCTTAGAAGAGGAGATGGCTCGGAGGACAGAAGCTATTGATGCAGTGGCTGCTTATTGCCATTTTGAGGAAGGGGACACTTGTCGCTTACCACGAAACAAACGGATTGAAAACGCAAAGGTCGAGAGTCAGGCTTTTCAGGAACAAAGCCCGGAGAGCAAGGATGAGGCAGAAATCTCTCAACCAAAAATTCCTCAACCTGAAACGCCCTTTGAATCTGCGTTTCGGTCCATTATGAAGGACCACCGACCTCTATTCTGTTTTATATGCGTGGGTCAACAAGGTTTGGATATCACGAAGCGCGTTCAAGAATTCCACTCACATGCCGACGTGACAAAACATATCAGGCGGAAGCATCTGAAAAAGCTTGTTCCAAGCGCGACCATAGCATGCAATGTTTGTGATGAGACGTTCCCTGAACCCATGGATTTTCAGCGGCACGCATTTGATCTTCACAAGACTTTGACTGGTCCTTTACTTCGGCTAGACAATTGCGTTGGTGCTTGAGTGCTTGAAGCCCAGGTAGACGCTTAGCCGCTCCAACTGCCTGTCTCTGGGCCATTTAGCTTGAGCATTTAGAAGTATATCCTTATGTCAAACAATCTGAAGCTCTTTTACTTGTGCGTTGCAACATTGCTATCACTTCAAATGCTCTCATAGCCGGTGTGACCTGGGTCTCACGGCCACGGCTTAGAAGCGTTCAATAAATAGGGTCAATTATTCAGATGCTAGTCGACTTTCCCTCCTTCTCACTTTGCATTCCCTGGTGGGCCCCATCGAGTAGGAGGACGTGGACTTATGTCAAGAAGGTCAAATGAATCCATCTTAGAAGAAAGTATCATTCCCCCTTCCCTCTCCCTGTTGCTACCATAACCTCATGCTTATCAATATGGAGGGCATGCATCATTCGCTCGATTAAAGAATTTTGAACGCGCATTATTCCATGCTGTTGATCAATGAGTGTTTGGTATCTGCAATCCGACGATGAAAATATACAGGTCAACATGCAAAGTGAGCTTGGTCGTTTCTTTTGAATAGCGTATATAGTTAGTATTCCTAGCTACTATCGCTTGGTATATTCCTTCAAGCTGGATCTGCTCCTATACGGCGATTGCAAGGCTGTGTTTCAATTTTTGCTCGCAACTCCAAAGAGCGTGCCTTTCATAAATCGTCGAGATGGCGTTTCTGGCACCTTCGTGCGGGAAAATAGCGTGGGTCGCGTCCTGAAGACAAAACGAAAGAACTAATTGGAATGCGCCGAGAATTACTCAAGAACAAAGATCGATAGCTTCATAGTTGAATCCAGGGAGCGCAGTTCGCTTTTCAGAAGCGTGCCGACATAAGTATACTTGCCTCCTCTCACCCATTAGTTCAACGGACAATCTCGGTACAAATCATGCCATGATCTCGTCGTGGCCCACAGGCTACACGGTTGTAAATAATCACTACTGCCATCAAATATGAATAGTTCTTTGAATTCAGAAGATTTGAAACAGCGAATGAATTGAAGATTCAGGAACGATTTCAAAAAGTAAAAAACCTAGAAGATGGCAAGAGGTCGGTCGGGAATGGCCCTCTCTGGGCGCCTTTTTCAATGGCCAACTTTTCCACAATTCATCTGGACCTTTGCATCCACGCACTTCCATTTCCTCACAACGCACCGCAGCAGCTGCGCTATTCGTTCGTACAGATCCACCCCACCCAACTCTTTGTATAATTCGGAGTACTCCTGGGCACCTGGCTTTATGACCATGGATCCTATTAAAAGATTTGCAACGGTAGAATTCTTTCTCCTGAGTTTATCCTGGAAAAAAGTGCGGTCGCACCAATCTCGCTTACAGGGAGGCACGTTTTACCTCTGAAAGCCAAGCGTGTATCTCAAGCTCTTCCATAACTCACTTTGCTTTCACCTGGGTATTGAAGGCCAGTCCAACGCACCATAGATCACTGACATCGTAAAGCGTACAGTCAGTCTTACAGTGGCGGTGCCTATTCTGAAATAGAAAATGTCAGAGACAACCGATCCGACACTGACCTCGCAGAGCCTGGGGATGACACATCAGCCAGGGCACGCTAATGAATTTGCTTTACTCTTCGCAGACAATGAGTACCCACTGGAATACCACATGCAGTTCGATGAAAAATCAAGACTTTAACAAAGACACTAGAATCCTCCTCAATAGTGTCGAATAAATATGGAATCAGTAAGTCATGCTTGGTATTTTTCCGGTAGTGAAGAAATGCTGAATCTGATAGATGTGGGTGAAAGGTTCTGCGGATGACTGGAGCAACCCTTTTAGAGTGTAAATCAATCTTCTTCGTTTACCCTTCTGCTACTCTCCGACAAAATCTTTTGGGGCTTTGTTGATAGAAGTTCAGAGTGGGTTCCTAGTTATCCCGCCGGATAAAATTTTCTGTTCGCCAATTTTTCGTTGCCCAGACGGCAATCTGTATCGGTATAATGCATTTATATTTTAGTACTTTGAAAGTGATATGAAAGGTGGAGGCGTAAGTAGGGGCGAGGCGGACTGTATCTGTCGTGTGTCGGGTTTTATTCCAAATAATAAATCAAAACCAGGATAAAATGTTTGCTTAAGTCTGTGCTGAGATAGAGAACCTTTTTATGACTGTCCATGGTTGCTATGCCGCTACTGAAACCCAGTTCCCTGCATTTTGCAGATGTTAGTTTTTGAACTAGATTCCTATAAATACATCTGGATTGACGAAAATAAGTCCTGAGCACTATGAACATACCCAGAGCATACCCTTGCTATAGCATGAGACAAGCTTGGAATATAGAAAACTCAATATCGGGCGAGCCCATACAAGACCAATTTTGCATAATTCATACCTCCAGTGTCTTTCGGATTTTTCTTTCGAAAAGACAAGGCGTTTAGCTCCCGGTAACCTCGGAAGTTCTCCACATGACCACTCCCAGGGAACCCTTTTGGAAACCGGGAAAACTAAGTCAGGATACATAAAACTTCTGCAGTGCCCGTGTTTTGATAATCACAGTATACGAGAACATCATCTCATCATTATTGATCTACTTGGAGAAACCATAGGCCAAAACAACAATTTGCTCAAGAAAATCCGGGTAGCACGATTAAACTTCGTAAATTATTTGTCGCTCAGATCGTCAGACGAATCCAGATCAGAACACTCAATGGGTAACTTAGTCCTTGGGGAGTTCGACGAAAGTCTTTTTTTTTTCCTTTTTATTATATGAAGAAGCGCAAAACATTGATTTACTGTACATGCCGCAAACATACCGATGCGCTTTCGATCCTTTATCACGCGTTCGTCAGCCCCACGATCAAATTCGTTCTCGACCTTGGATCATTTTTTACCCTTGAACGAGTAGATCGGACGGGAAATGTAATGTTATGTGTGATTACTGGCCAATAACCCGTGTCCGGGGCAATTTGTTTTCGAAATCCACTGTCGGGCTTCCTTGGGACCCCGTCCGCTTCTGCGGCGCAGCGCCTCCCAGGCATTCCTGACGAACGGATCCCTACCTAGAAACCGGGCTTACGTACTGGCGCAATTCCAAATTGGACACTGCTGGCTATCAACGTACACGAAGCCCTTCCACATCCGCGATAATAACCCATGTAATCGTGGCGAACGAGGCAGTGTCACTCATATTCTGCTGGATTGCCCGGAGCTGAGAGAAGTAAGTTACGGCGAGAGCTCTGAGAGAAGGTCGGAAAAGCGTTGACCAGCATATCAACCTTGTTGGCGGGGCTTGGCGAAAGGGAAAGGGGTACAGGCTGGGTCGAAATAGGCTTGACCGATAACACATAATAAGTCTAACTTGGTCTCACTGCCAACGTTTTAGCGTTACTTACTGTATACACCTAGAATATTTCCCTCAAAGCTGTGTTTCATACCCAAAGAAGGTGAAATTGGTTAGCGTACTCCTGAATTGAGTACCGTAACTGAAGTGTCTACCCCACATCTCCAAGCCCACCGCCACCTTAACCGATATCGCTCTCCAAGGTGTGTATACTCCGATACAAGAACCGCACAGCGATCATCCAATAATTGCGATATTTCCATTTTGCGGGTGCAGGGGACAGCTTATCTATTAGATGCACTCTATTCTATTGTTTGCAAAACTATACTCCATTACTCATAACTTTAAGAGCAAATGGTTCTATAGCAGTTCCCTTCGGGGCCAAGACTCATTAGTTAGGATGGTTGAGTTACCTATCAAATGGGTCATCCTTGTAAACATCTGTAAATAGATACATAGTATAATAAGTGAATACGAAATATGCGATGCTCATTTCGTCACGTTCCTGATATGGGTTTCGAAAAATATCTCTCTGTGAATAACTTCAGGGTGATCCCGCTTGAACTGTTCGATATATTTAAGCCCGATTTTTTTCCTCCGCGGGTGTTTCTTTAACGCGTTGTATATAAAAGAGTGATAGTCAAACTGTGGCTTTCCTACCTCCTCTATGGAGTGTCCGTATATTCCACGCTCCAGGATAAAATCATCCGATGATGCAATATCGAGGGCTGATGGTCCAACCTTGCCGCTGGTCAACCATAAAGGTAAAGCTAGGCCGTCTAATGTCGAGGTGCGAATAAGAATCCTAGCAATCCTTTTCCGCCTTTTTTTAAGTGCCATATATAGAAGGCTTTCTCCATCACGATTGTAATATGATGGTGTAATTGTGTGGTAGAAAAGAAGGAACTCAAAGCATGAACTGCAATCAATGATGGTTTGTAACAAGGGATCCTCATCTCTTAATTGGCAATGGCGGAAGACAAATAGGTTATTCGGTATAACATCGTCAAGCGAAATTTCGTGACGAGCTTGGCAGGCACTGGTGTAGTCGCTATAGAAACTCGATCGCTTCAGAATCTCCTTCCGTAGGAAGTCGGTCCTCATGAAGCTGATCAAATTCTTCTGAAGACGCGGGAAACTCTTGAGCTGGGAAATCAACATGATGACATGTAGAACGGAGTGAAATCCATTGCCATATGACTCAGAAAAAAAGCTGAGTAGAAGGATCCGGTCTATAAGCTCAGGAGGGAGACAGTCGAGTTTCCCTAAGAATGAAGAGTATCTCTCTTGGGTAGAAGATATACTGCAAGTAAAAGAAGAGGTCGCTTTTGCTAGAAGGCGGAAAGAGGTTCTAAGATGTCTGTGAGTCGCATGGCTTTAGTATGGGGGTGAAATGGTTTAGCGAGCTTTCTGGACGCTGAGGGATAAAGATACTATTGACATTAGAAGGCGGTGAAGGGTGACAAAAGTTGCCTTCGGATACAAACCTTTAGCCAACATCAACCCCTTTTTGAATAAAAGCTCCTAGGAACATAACTCATAGCTTACATATGTGGTGTGTATTATAAAGTTATGATATTTTTCCAAACCATCCTCACCAATCTGTCATGAGTTACCTGAGTAGATCGATAGATAATTAGCATTCTTACGAGGAAGAGGTGGTACCATACTGGCTTCTTGCACAGCGGCCCTCAACTTAGAGAGTGACCCGCCCAAGTATTTGTCCACGCTAAGGTCTTGGCAGCGGGGCCAGGAAAGAGTGTGCCAGTGTAAAAACTGGTCAAGGCGATTTTGAGAGTGCCTGTATCAATATTTTGAGTACAAGTCTTGGGGTTGCAATAAGAATGATGGTCATTAGTACTGGCCAAGAATAGAAAATATTCCACTTAAACAAATTACAAACACTTTGACCATCTTTCATGGTACCGACTACGTATTCTCTTATGTTGCCCGACCCATTGAGGTAGGAAATGCCACGAGGACAATAGATGAACAGAGAACTACCAGCGCAGTCAATTTTTACTATATTCCCTAAAACCCTATCTGATATCAAGAGGCAAAAGTGTCTTGAGAAATGAGTGACCAGGAATCGGTTCAATCATTAGCAGGGCTTAGGTCAGCGGTCTATTCACATTGCGGGTGTGTATATGACAAATTCTGAAAGCTCCGAGGTTATTTTTAATTTCCTGATCATGACATTGCTGTATCTTGATGAGACTAGACTGTCTCTAAGCGGCCTTGTAATTATTGAAATCGTCGGGGTTTAAACTTGTATCAAGTAACTATGAGCCTACAAAGACTACGGACGTGTATCTGGAACAGAAAACACCCTTCCCTTTGCATACCCATGCAGTAATCCTTAAATTTCCTCCCACTTTTTCATATTAAACATCTCGGTTCCTACTCTCTCCGCAGACTTTGTTTAGGGATTGTTGTAGCCATTGCATGATGCGAACCATGACAGCTACAGCTGCAATGTTTAGATGCCAGAATACCGGAAGATAACATGTTGGAAGCCGGGATGTTGGAAGCCGGGATGTTGGAAGCCGGGATGTTGGAAGCCGGGATGCTGGATGCCGGGGCACTGGAAATGATAGGAATATCACTCTCAGTACTTGATGGTGTGGCCATTTCTGAATCAAAGGAAAATCCAAATCGAGGGTTCCCAACGCATACTGGTCCGCCACCTTCGAAAATCCCCTCCCCTTGTCCCTTGGATTCCACAATATTCCCAGGCTCAGGAAAGTGAATATCTATGCCCTCCTTCGTCATGCAACCATTAATGTTTGCCACGAACATAGGTGGGAAAAATGAAACATCCATTGGATTTTTGGAATATTGCTCTAGCGGCGGTTTAGCCACTGTTATCGGGGCGCAATTCATGTACATTTCACGATTGCCAATTTTGTTGAACCAAGTCCAAGCCAAGGTGTATCTTCCTGGGGAAATGCCTTCTGGAATCTTGAATGGAATTTGGAGGTCATGGTCCGTCGTCGCCAAACCACCGAGGTTCCATGATGCATCTGAGGGACAGCCACCTTCGAATGACTTAATAACGCTCCACTTCGAGATTTTGGTTGGTTCGAGGTCCGTAGTTAGACTAATTTGACAAGAGCCACCACCGTGTACTGCACTTCCTAGAAGACGAATCGTCTGCTTATCTCCGATATGATATATAGTTTCTTGGGACGGAGTTCGGAAACCGTTTTCGCGTAGCTTACACGGAAAATCGCTACCGTCTGCAGCCAGTGGTGAATTATTTAGAGACTGTTTGCTATACGGCTCAGGCGATGTCATAATGAGGTGACCATGAGCTAGCGGAAACCCAAATAGGAGAATCTTCCATCCAGCAAGCTTCATCGTAAGGGTCGAAAGATATCCTTGCTAGATATTTCTATGGAATGGAATGTGGAAAGAGTGATTTAAATATGTTGAATTCCGATAGTCAAGGGCCAAGTATGGGTTAGCGAAATGAAAGATGGTGAGTTCAATTTTCAAGGCGTACGCGCTTCTCAAAGAAGCTAATTTTTCTTCTTTTTTTATATATTATATACTAGGTTGAAATTATCTTAGTGGAGACCGCAGGTTAATTTTAATGGGTTGGCGTCGGTGATCCGTAGACTAAACAACGTGAGGCCGACAGTGAGGCTCAGGAAAAGGTACAGTACTTTGCTGGTGAAGGAATGAGGATAATTGAAGCTCGTTTTTCTTTTAGTGACTGTGATTCAAACATCTGAACAGCACTAGTTTGTTTACCGGTGTTAAGTACTCACCAAAGGTCTGGGCTCTGCCCGACTCAGATTGACGAACCAGATCATTTCAAGAAAGGCAATACTTCTAACTTTTGAAACATTTTTGCTATCGAATTCAACGGTTTTCATCTGAAACGGAAGGCGAACATGGATAACCTCGACAAGGTCAAATTCTTCCGGAATTCGCAACTCTGTTTGCCCTATCAATTTTCTCCATGTTAATACCCTGAAAATAAATCCGCATACGTTCAAAATTGGCGAGCGTAATTCTCCTTGCATCCTCATTGAGGATCCAATATGAGAGGCCCTTTCTCTTGTTGTACGATATACCACTTACCACTCCCGATATTCATAGATCATACTATTTCGAAAGAAGCAGCATGGAGGCTGAATACAATACATCCAGGAAGGTCAAATGGGACTCAAGTACTCCTTGCATCAACTTTACCCGGTCATTGAGAACATTGAGAACTTAGGCACATAGTTATTCATAATCACTTTCTTGATGCTTTTGAGTCGAACTGAGGTTCGGATTGGCGGTGGATAGAGGACAGCAATCATCCCAAAATCCATTTAAGATGGGTCTGTATCCTGGTCCTTGACGTTACCCAAAGTCAGCTATGTTTGTCTGGGTTATCTTTCTTGCAATAGTTCTGGTCGGTGGAACTCCGATGGTAATAATGTCTGTCTTCTACTTCAGACCTAGGTGCTAATTGTTCATCAGGCAATTCATTTCAGGAAAACTGATAATTCAGCTGGTTTGAGGGTATATAACTTAAGAACGGCTCCATGACCTTTGCTGATTCCTGTTGCTTTAGTTGGATCCACCTGTAACGTCTTCCGACCACAACATCCCCAGTAAGTCACGGTATCCATCTCAGAACAATCACCATGACCTGAATAAGGTCACACGCTAATGGTAGCATCTACATCCAGGATATGGACATCTGTATTCAAAGCATGGCACCGCCCATTGGCATATGAAGCATCACTCAAAGCACAAGCATTAGCTTTATGAAGAATTACTAGAAGCCAAGGTCTCCCAAACTTCCTCGTGAGCTCAAGCAGTGGAGACAAGCTTTGTTTCGACAAGGGGGAAAATTGCACATTAATTTCGGAAGCCCGAATGATTTACATGAAGTTTACAGAGCGGATCGAAATTAGTTTCACTACTTTTTATTCTTCGAGAAGCTTCAAAGTCTTGGTCAGACCCACTTATGTCTGTAAAGGGCCTAGCACAGTGAGTTTTGTCGAATTAAAAGCCAGCCAAGGCTAGGGGCTACTACAGATTTGGTAAAGCGCATCTCAAATATAGCTCAAGTAAAGAAATGAATAAAAGAGCAAGGTGAAACTGATTTCGAGCAGCCCTATAGAAGTAGCTACAGTAGTCCAACAATTCACCTACGGTTCCTAGACTTGTTTTACAGTAGATAGTACAGTACCCATGAGCATTATCACATAATGAAATTCTGATGTTCAATTCCCCTGAAAGATTGAGCCGCTTTTAGCTATGGCTGATTCAAATCGATCATTTTGTACGGCGATATTCGTCCAGATACTGCGCTAAGACGTCCCATATGTCACTTTCTTGAGGCGGGATATTGGCAATAGAAGGATTTTCCTCCTCTGGCTGGCTCGACTCAATAGTATTTGTCGTTTCGTAATAGCGAGGAGTTCTGACAATCGGAGGCTTCGCGCGGTTGCCCTTCTACAAATTAGCGTTCTGTAAACAGATACTGTAGCATCTCGAGATCGCGTGTATTGCCCTTACCATGTCTTTTTCTGAGGGTGGCGAGGTACCAGGGTGAGAATAATACTTGAAGATTTGTCCATCGGGCCGCTCCATGACCAGCCAGCTCTTCATGCCATATAGAAGCCAAAATTCATTATGGCGGCGAAGCAGGTTGTTACAGCGTTTACGCAGTTGCTCTTTCTTGACCCGTGTCAGAACAGGGGCCATATCCGCGATGAGAATAAAATATCAAGACCGATAAAGGAGAAAGCAGATATATATGTTCTTCCTGCACTTGTTTGCACCACACCTATCTGTAGCCCACGTTCATCCTGGTGTATGAATCGATTTTTTCCAAATCTCAACGATGGTCACCCTCCCACGAAACTGAGGAACAGGGGTGTGGGCTCCAAGGCCCAACTTTTGTATTCTGCAGCCGCATATTTTGGACATTCACCACATATGGCATTTTCTTGACGTGGGTTTTAGAGCATTTCTGATCGAAAACTAGCTTCTTATATAGTGCTAGGCACAATGAGGCTTCTGGCGTTTGGTGCTTTTGAGCCTCGATTTCGGCACTATATACAAGTACTGCTCTTTAGGTTAGCATGCCTGCGAATAGTCCAGCTCGAACTTCCCTAAGGTCTGTGATAGGTAGCCCACCCCACACGAAAGATCACAAGCTGACATTATAATCCGCTTGTCCAGGCCTGGCATACAAGTATTCCGCACATCTACGCCTTTCTGGAGCGCTCCCATTCATTCTCGTCCCTCGTTTCTTTACAGCATACCAAGCGGAGCTAGGATACCTGTTCCAGAACAGGCCCCTGATATAATTATACCCGATGCTACACTTTTGGATCTAGAAGCGAGTACTCAGCCAGATTCAGTGATTCTTGGGACACAATCGAGATACTCCGCGACTGAGACTTCATCAAATGAAAACTACGTATTGACCGCCACAGACGAGCCTTATTCCAGGCAGTTTAGTCATGCTTCAGGGTCTGCTATATCAGATGACGATCATAAGCCCGGCCTCTCTTTGGCTTCTTATGAGAACCAGGACCAGCGGACTTTCGAGCCGCTGAGTCCGTCTATTTTTGTTTCTTGGCCAGAACCCCGACCTCATGTTCTCCATTTGCCAGCGCAAATTAAAAGTAGTGCGAATGAAGAGCTTGGGAGTTTGGATATTTTGGATAAAGAGATCTCGAGACCTAGCCTGTCACGTATTGTGCCAACCCAGAAAGGCGAAGATTACGACCAGGATTGGGAAGGCACACTTATGCTCACACAGCATGACAGCCAATTCGTTCCGTCATCCACCCATTCTTGGACATCAGTCGACACACAAGCAGGGGTACAAAGGAGCACAAAAACCGACCAGTCGACAACTTCCCTCTCGACATCTACCCAAAGGATACAAGAGGATCCCGCCATCAGTCGGATTAATTGGTCCATGCAAATGCCCAAGCAGGGTATAGAGTTGATCCTTGGTAGTGTAGTAGGGGGTAGTCTCGTTTTTGTTAGCATTGTACTTCTGCATCGTCTTGTACTTCAGTTCCTTTGCAGGAGAAGCGAGCGACTACAACCTCCTTTAGCGCAGAGAAAGAACCCCTCGCGTAGAAAATCAGGCACTCACGCCGCGGAGATTGCGGAAGTTTCGCATTTTTCAATGGAATCTTGATTGTACGAATTTCGAAGTACCAGTTATGAATACAGTATAATTTGATCGTGTTGTAGCTCAGAGGGAGACATTAGGCTATACAGGAACAATGAGAAGAACAATCTGATTTCCCAATCAACTTGGTCCTTCGTATAAATATTCTGGGATTAATTCCGATGCTTCGGCTTGGTATCTGATTTGCACCAGCCTCTTATCACAACAGATTGACTTGAATCTTTGTCAACGCAGCTTCTCTAAACCCGGAAAAACGGATATACACTTCTAGAGATACAAAACAGAGGTCTTTGAAATCAATTGTAATGGAATTGTAATACGGGTAAGGAATTTTTTTGGGTAATGTACCGTGTACATCGCAAGTTCGTAAATTTGCCTATTCCGGCGAAGCAAACCGAGTACGGCTGGAGGGTGTACCATGGAAAAATTCTTCGCTGCCTGAACTCTAACGGTCATTTTTTTTTCTTTTTTTTTGTTCTTACGTTGAATTGCCTGCAGAAGTTGAGTCCAAGATTGATTATCAACAGGAGCTGATGAGAGGTTCACCGTCGGAATCAATCGTGGAAGTCAGCCGATGAAGTCAACCACTGAAAGTTATGAATCGATCTTTGGAAAATTTGAGCTAAATTAATGATTACGAAAGATGAACTGGCGAAAAAAACTGGTAGTTATTCATTAAACTTACTGGTGAGACTGGTGAGACTGGTCTGATGACTGATGATATGATTGTTGAAATGATTGGTAAAGTAATTGACTGTATAACGGACATGGCTGGTAATATAACTGGTGAGACTGGTGTTGATGAGATGCAGGTGAGAAGTGATGGCTGTTTTCAACGGTGATCACCGATTCGGGGACCTGGTGAGAGGCACCAACGGTATGAACAACGGTGAGTCAACACCCTCAATTTTCCAAGCACTCTCCCAATTTTCAGAAACTGCGGCATATGGTCATGTGACCGATGACTCATCTCAGCTCACCTCCAGAATTGACTAGGCTCATATTATGGCACCCGCTACGCCTAAGACGCTTCCTAGAATTGACAATCCAGCATTATTTAAACATGGCTATCCTCGAGCTTCCACTATGCCTCAATCGTAATGGAAGTCGATTTACAAAGTCTCACGACATATTCACCAGCTGAAGCAACTGCAGGAAACACGATGCCCCATGCGATTCAAACCCGCTCCAGCGAAGTTTCTCTGCATCCCCCTTGTGGTAATGACGCCCATTCGGATGAATTGTGCATCAGAGCTATCGTTCTATTTCTTTGGATGCTGTCGCGCGGATCTACGTTGCCATTTCACAGCCTAGAGCAAAGTGAACGGCCGGGGGATAAAGTGATTCCACGCCGCTTGCCTGCTCCGCTTCGAGAATCTGCACGGACGACTGAGCGACTGCTCGTCCAATCTGGATCATCAGAGAATGGGCCGCGACACCCCGCTATGGTTGAGCCGAATTCTCGGTTGCTGGTGGATGCATCCGCAATCTTGATCGCGTGTCGTGGTTTGAGAATAAGGGGTGGGCCTAAACTGCGGCGACTGGGTCAATCCATCAGCCGCCGTTCACAGCGCCTCTCTCGAGCACTATGTCATTCACATCTGGCTAGGTCACCGCTAGGGATTGCTGATTGGAGCCGAGCCCTGAATATCTTTATCAACGCAGTCAATGGCAAGCAAAGCGGTCTATCTTCGCAATCGCTGCCGAACCACGTGTGCTCCGTTGGAACTTTCATACTGAAACGCCTCGCTAGGGATTCTGCGAAGGATGAGGTAGACAGAGACCAGATAGATGTTTTCGATTTGTTCACTCGAGCAGTGAATCGATACGCTGCAAAATACGATTATTTTTACCTTTCCTCTGCAAACTGGTCAAGCTCTGCACATGCTACTCTAGCTGTCCAGAGGCCCATAGACGAGGAAGGATTGTAGCTACAAGAAAAAAAAATTCAGCCCAGATCTAGAAAGGGATCATTCAATAAGCTCAAATCAAAACAGTCATTGCTAGGTACTTGTACATCTAATCACCAGAACGCATACAGGTATCGTGTCAGAGATATACATGAAGTATACAGGATTGATGGAGATACGATCTGTGCGGGACCCACATGGTGTATATGGGTTCCCCTGAACGCGAGGAAGCTACCTTCCTTTTTGCTTCCTCGCGCTACGTCTTGTATCTAGAGTCAACTACAGCTTTCTTTAATATTATTTATTCATCAGGAAGACACGCTCCTCATCAACAGATACGTGAGACCCTCACATATCGAAGGGTCGGTGCTAGGCATGTGTGCGTTACAAGCGCTCTTCCTGATCAATTCATGTCCGTTGCAGATGATTCGTACCTCCAGGCTTTTTCCTATCCCGAAGTAATGATTCTAGGCATCGGCTATCTAGACTGAAATTGCTACTTGTATGTCATTTTAGCATAACATAGTGCTGTATCAAATAAAAGGACAAGGATTTGGCAGTAGCGCTGTATCCTGCGAAGGAAAAATCCCACTCGGGGTAGGAAATGGTGCGGATTCAAAGCTGCTCCCAGGACTGATGTCGCTGATGTTTGAGGTTTGCACTGATTGTGTGTAGAGACTTGGGTCATATTCGACAGTGCGCGGAATGCTGTCTTGCGAGTGCTCGGGCCAGACCCGCTGACCACTATCGGGATCATGATCCATCAAATAGCCGAAGAATGCTTTGAATACCGATTGACGCAGAAAACCCGAGGTGACCCGTGTTGGCGTTCGTCTTCCCTGCAGCGATGCTGCAGATAGAGCATATCGATCAGCCTCCACCGTATCTATCGACGGTTTCCCACTCCTTTTCTTGACAGCAATCTCTTCTGATTCATCCTCGGGATACTCGCAAGGGATCTCGGAAGGGAATGCAGCCGGCAGGACAGAAAGGTCGACATGAGTGGGTATTCGGAATCCCCTTGCCATCATTACGCGGTAAAAATGTCCCCAGATATGGATCCGACTGGGCAGATGCACCGAGTGCTGCTGGCTACTGCTTGATCTGGACGCGGAGCCGCTCGGTAACTTAAGCCGCTTCCAATCCGTCATTTCGAACCCATACTGAAAGCTGAAACGCCAGAGCTCTAACATATGCATTCGGAACCTGCTCTTTCGGGTCTCGGTGTCAAGCATCGAATCTATATCCCACAGTCGGAACACGCCATCGTCGATCGTCACTTTGTCGTCGACGTGACTTGGCTGCTGAAATAGCTGCTTCATGACACTCTGCGGCACTTCCAGATAAAGCCGGTCTCTGAAAAAGGTCCTCAGGGATGGAATTGGATATTCGATCTCTTTCAATCGCCTCCAAATCTCTTGCCGGTCATTATATGGAAAGCTGGGAAACAACACGCCTTCGTCCATTTTCTTCTCTAAGAAGTTCTTGTCCTTCTCGGAGACTTTAGGGACTCGAGACTCTATCAGAGCAACAGTGACTCCGTCAATGAGCTGCAGGAGGTGGCGGCGATTCCCAACGAGTGCTAGAAATGTATTCCAAATATGCCCCCAATAACACGAAATTGCCTATTTGGTGCGATTCTTTAGTTCTCGCTGCACAGTGATTGTTGAATGTGGAATTCAACGTACCTCGTCGCAATGCATCGCGTTGACTTTGTGCAAATTCCCTATCTGCATACCATCCCAGAGCCCGGGAATGGCAAGCAATGAGTTCAATTGCCGGGTGAGGAACGTATTCCGGAAAAATAAGCGCAAATACTGCCCTTTCTTGCTACCCGCGACGGCTTCCAAAGCTGCCCACCAGCTGTCTGCTGCTTGTCGATCCTCGGGCCCGTCGAGATGGCCTTCGTAGTAGTTGATACGCTCGTATATCAGCCCGTCTGATGGCCGATGCTCGTTGGAAAATC
>Ga0209673_1001982_pt1 | contig 15873 bp, 10 predicted proteins | sample AraplaCol_mMS_r2_2_FD_184274 | JGI IMG/M metagenome (GOLD analysis project Ga0209673, IMG submission 184274) | Arabidopsis root microbial communities from North Carolina, USA - plate scrape MF_Col_mMS_r2 (SPAdes) (version 3) | ecosystem: Host-associated > Plants > Roots > Endosphere | place... | reverse complement strand
GTGGCCTTCCCACTCCGGCTCCAGCGGCGTCACGTTGACGATGATGCCGCAGCGCGCGTAGGTGCTCTTGCCCAGGCAGACGACCAGCACGTCGCGCGGGATGCGGAAGTACTCGACCGTGCGCGCCAGCGCGAAGGAGTTCGGCGGGATGATGCAGACGTCGCTTTCGATGTCCACGAAGCTGCCCGAATCGAAATGCTTCGGGTCCACGATCGTGGAGTTGATGTTGGTGAACACCTTGAACTCGCGCGAGCAGCGCACGTCGTAGCCGTAGCTGGAGGTGCCGTAGCTGACGATGCGGTGGCCGTCGGCGGCGGTCTTGACCTGGCCGGGCTCGAAGGGCTCGATCATGCCGCCGGGCTGCTCGGACATGCGACGGATCCAGCGGTCGGACTTGATGCTCATGCGGTGCGGGCGGCTCGTGCGTGGGAACGGGGATTGTGTCAGCCGGGCGGGGCCGGGGCCAGCCCGGCGCCTCGTCCGCGGGCCCTCACACCAGCGAGGCCGACAGCGGCGTGGCCACGCGCGGGCGGCGGGCCAGCTCGATGGCCATCCGCAGGGCCGTGGCGCGATAGGCCGCCGCCGCGGCGCTGGCCGGCGCGGACGCGACCACCGGGGAGCCGGCATCGCCCTGCTCGCGGATCGCGATCTCCAGCGGCAGGCTGCCCAGCAGCGGGACGCCATACTGCTCTGCCATGCGCCGGCCACCGCCCTCGCCGAAGACGTGCTCGGCGTGGCCGCAGTTCGAACACACGTGCACGGCCATGTTCTCGACCAGGCCCAGCACCGGCACGTTCACCTTCTCGAACATCTTCAGCGCCTTGCGCGCGTCGAGCGTGGCGACGTCCTGCGGCGTGGTCACGATGACGGCGCCGGCCACCGGGATCTTCTGCGCCAGCGTCAGCTGGATGTCGCCCGTGCCCGGCGGCAGGTCGACGATGAGGTAATCGAGGTCGCCACTGAGCGACTGGCCCCAGCGCGTTTCGCCCAGCAGCTGCGTCAGCGCGGACGTCGCCATCGGACCGCGCCAGATCATCGGCGTGTCCTGGTCGACCAGCAGGCCGATGGACATTGCCTCCACGCCGTGCGCCTGCATCGGCTCGATGGTCTTGCCGTCGGGACTGTCGGGGCGACCGGACAAACCCAGCATCGTCGGGATGCTGGGACCATAGATGTCCGCATCGAGCACGCCCACGCGCGCGCCCTCGCCCGCCAGCGCGAGCGCGAGGTTCACCGCCGTCGTCGACTTGCCGACGCCGCCCTTGCCCGAACCGATCGCGATGAGGTTGCGCACGCTCGCCAGCGGCGACACGTTCGGCTGCACCGCGTGCGACACGATGCGTGGATGCAGGTCCAGGCGCGAGAGCGCGAGGCCTTCATCGGCGAGCAGGCGCTGCACCTGCGCGTCCATCCACGGGCGCAGCGAGGCGCACGGAAAGCCCGAGAGAATTTCCACCACCGCGCGACCTTCCGCGACGGCGACACGAACGCGCACGCCTGCATCGGCGAGCGAGACGTCCACGTCGGGAATGGAAAGCGCACCGATGCGCTGCTGCAGAAGTTCTTCGATCACGTACACAACCTTCAGTTCTGTCTGATGCGACGGCACGGAAAAACCCGACCGTAATGGCGTGAATCGCGTGTTACGGTCCCGCTCACCTCGCCAAGCGTGCATCGCTGGCCGGTAACGCCGGACGCGTCCTTTCGATTCGCTTGAAGTCCGTTTAGGGGATTCACCAGATGCAATTATCCAACATTCGGCTGCGCCGCAGCCGATTGAGTGCCGCCTTGTGCCTTGTTTTCCTGTTGCCGGCCGCCCACGACGGCTTCGCGCAGGAATCGGCCGCGGAAAAGCCGGCTTCCTCCGGCAGCGCGCCATCCTCGGCCACCGACCTGGACCGCGTCACCGTCACCGGATCGCTGATCCCGCAGACGGAACTGGAAACCTTCACGCCGGTCACCACGATCACCGCCGAAGACATCCAGGCGCGCGGCTTCACCAGCGTCTCCGATGTCCTGCAGCAATCGACCTACCAGACCGGCGGCCTGCAGGGCGGCCAGACCTCGGCGGCGTTCACGCAGGGCGCCGAAGCGGCCGGCATGTTCGGCCTGGACCCGGGTTACACCAAGTACCTCATCAACGGCCGCCCGATGGCCAACTACCCCGCGCTGTACAACGGCTCGGACACGTTCAACAACATCAGCGGCATTCCGGTGGACCTGGTCGACCGCATCGAGATCCTGCCGGGCGGGCAGTCCTCGCTGTACGGTTCCGACGCGATCGCGGGCGTGGTGAACATCATCCTGAAGCAGAAGGCCGACGGCCTGTCGTTCAACCTGCGCGGCGGCATGTACAGCGAAGGCGGCGGCGCGAGCCTTCGCGCGACGCTGTCCGACGGCTACACGACCTCCGATGGCCGCTTCAGCGTGATCGGCGGCCTGCAGTACGAAACGCGCCAGCCGATCTGGGGCGACCAGCGCGATCTCACCAGGCAGTTCAACCCGGACGGCTACACCGCGGCGCTGGCCAGTCGCGATTACGTGGTCATCAACGGCTCGGCGCGCAACACCTACCTGATGCCCGATCCGGCGCGATGCGCGAACGTCGCCGGCCAGTTCGACGGCAGCGAGGCGCTGCGCACGCGCGCCGGCTTCGGGCAGTATTGCGGCTCGTTCCTCACGCCGGGCTACCGCACGATCAGCAACGGCAAGGACGCGGTGCAGGGATATGCGCACGCGACGTTCCAGGCGAGCGAAAACGTGCAGCTGTATGGCGATCTGCTCGCCAGTTACGAGAACGTCGATTACGTCACCGGTTCGACCTACACCTGGTGGGGAACCAGCGCCAAGTACGGCTACTTCTACGATCCCGACCGCAAGGCGCTGCTCAACCTGCAGCGCGCGTTTTCGCCGGAGGACATCGGCGGACGCGGTTTCCGCGACATCATGAACACCGACCGCAACCGCTCCTACCAGGTCACGCTGGGTGCGGACGGCGGCTTCGGCGCGAGCGAGTGGGACTGGGACGTCGGCTTCACCCGCTCGCAGTACCGGCTGACCGAACACAATTGGGCGCGCTTTTCCGATGCGATCGACGCGTATTTCGTATCGCACGTGCTGGGGCCGCAACTGGGCGTCAATCGCGGGCAGTATCCGATCTTCCGTCCGGACTACGCGGCGTTCTACACGCCGATGTCGCCGTCGGATTTCGCCAGCTTCACCGGTTACGTCGATACGCACAGCGAGACGACCGACAACACGCTGCGTGCGCAGTTCACCAACGCGTCGTTGTTCTCGCTGCCCGGCGGTGAGGCGGGCCTTGCGCTGGTGGCCGAAGGCGGGACGCAGGGCTGGGAATACCGACCCGATCCGCGCCTGCTGCAGGACGAGGAAACGCTGAAGTCGCAGGTCTGGGGCCTCACGTCCGTCAGCGGCGCGGGCGATCGCGACCGTTACGCCGTCACCGGCGAATTGCGCATGCCGTTGTGGAAGCCGCTGACGGTGACCTTGTCGGGCCGCTACGACGCGTTCGACGTCGCCGGCGGCACCATCGACAAGCCGACCTGGAGCCTGGGCCTCGAATGGCGCCCGATCGAGGAACTCCTGCTGCGCGGCAAGTACGGCACGGCGTTCCGCGCGCCGACGCTGTCGGACATGTTCCAGGGACTGAGCGGTTTCTACAGTTCCAACACCGACTACTACCGCTGCTCGCTCGAAGGCTACACGCCGGGCAACACCGAGGACTGCGCGTACGACAACACGCGTTACTTCGGCCAGCAGTCGGGCAATCCGGATCTCAAGCCGATCGAGGCAGACGTGTGGAACGTCGGCTTCGTGTGGGCGCCGGCCAGCAATCTTTCGCTGTCGGTGGACTACTTCAGCTGGGATATCCGCGATGAAGTCGACCAGCTGAGCGACGACCAGCTGCTGCTGGCCGAATACTTCTGCCGCACCGGCCAGACCAACACCGCATCGGCCAGTTGCGACAACGCACTTGCGTGGGTGACGCGCGGTGCGAACGACGAGATCGAACGCATCTACACGCCCAAGGTGAACGTCTCGCAGCAGAAGCTCGAGGCGGTCACGGTGAGCCTGAACTACACGCTCGACATGGACCGCTGGGGCACGCTGAACTTCGCCGGCAACTACACCAACAACCTCAAGCACACGGTCACGCCGTTGCCGGGCGACGAACCCATCGACCTGCTGAGCGAGCCGTATTACATGTGGCTCTACGACGCGTATGCGAAGACGCGTGCCGACGCGTCGCTGGGCTGGAACATCGGCAGTTGGACCACGACCGCCTACGCCAATCGCATCGGAAGCACGCCGAATTACCTCGCCTACACCTCCGATTCGTGGGATTACCAGACCAACGGCCAGCACGCGGGCCGGTGGGCGCCGTACACGACCTACAACCTGAGCGTCGCCTTCGACGCGACCGATTTCCTGCAGTTGTCGCTGATGGTGAACAACGTGCTGAACGAAATGCCCGACCACCAGGCCGCCAACTACCCGGGCACGTCGTCCACGCCGTACAACAATTACCTCTACAACCCGTACGGCCGATCGGTGTACCTGGAGATGCGCTACAACTTCGGCCGGTAGACCGCGGCCTCGCGCGACCTCCGGCCCCGCCCCAAGGCAGGGCCGGAGCGGTTGCGAAAATGGCGGCCGGCTGCCGCCTCCGTACGCCATCGGATGCGGTATAACGGGTCGGAATTCGATCCCTGGGAGGGGACACATGCGCACCAAGTTGCTCGCTCTTCTGTTGCTGGCCCTGCCGCTGGGCGCTTTCGCCCAGAACGCCACCACCGCGGCCTCGCCGGTCGGCCACTGGACCACCATCGACGACAAGACCGACAAGCCCAAGTCGGTGGTCGAGATCTACGAAGCGAAGGACGGCAGCCTGGCCGGCCGCGTGACGGAGATCCTGCAGTCCGACCGCGGCCCGAATCCCGTTTGCGACAAGTGCTCCGGCGACCGCAAGAACAAGCCGGTGAAGGGCATGGTGATCCTGTGGGGCATCAAGCAGAAGGGCGGCACGTGGGAAGGCGGCCAGATCCTCGATCCGGCCTCCGGCAAGGTCTATTCGGTGAAGGTCACCCCGGTGGAGAACGGCAGGAAGCTGGAAGTCCGCGGCTTCATGGGCTTCTCGCTGCTGGGCCGCACGCAGACCTGGAACCGCCGCTAAGGCGTTTCCGACGCCCGTAGCGCTTCATGACGCCCCGGTTCGCCGGGGCGTTTTCGTTTGTCGGGCCGCAATGCTTCCCGGGTGCGCGTCGCTTACCCGGGCCACAAACGCACGGGAACCGGGACTTGCCAGGCCCCATGCGATAATCCCCGGCTCACTTCGCTTTCCGGTTCGCCATGTCCCGCGAGTTCGTCGTTTCCTGCGCCCTGCCCTACGCCAACGGGCACCTGCACCTGGGCCATCTGGTCGGCTACACCCAGGCCGACATCTGGTGCCGCGCGCAGCGCATGGCCGGCCACAAGGCCTGGTATGTATGCGCCGACGACACCCACGGCACGCCGATCATGCTCGCCGCCGAAAAGGCCGGGCAGTCGCCCGAGGCCTTCATCGCCGGCATCCAGCGCAGCCACGAGCGCGACTTCGCCGATTTCGGCGTCGCCTTCGACCATTACGACTCGACCAACTCCGAGCGCAACCGCGTCCTGACCGAGGCGATCTACGCCAAGCTGGACAACAACGGCCATATCGCGCGCCGTTCGGTCGCGCAGCTGTTCGACCCGGTCAAGGGCATGTTCCTGCCCGACCGCTACGTGAAGGGCATCTGCCCCAACTGCGGCACGCCGGATCAGTACGGCGACAACTGCGAGAACTGCGGCGCGACGTATTCGCCGACCGAGTTGAAGGAACCGCGCTCGGTCGTCAGCGGCGCGACGCCGGAGCTGCGCGAGTCGGAGCACTTCTTCTTCGAAGTCGGCCAGTTCTCGGCCTTCCTGCGCGAATGGCTGTCGGGCGATGTCGCCCTGCCCGGCGTGAAGGCCAAGCTGGAAGAGTGGCTGGACGCCGAAGGCGGGCTGCGCGCGTGGGACATCTCGCGCGACGCGCCGTATTTCGGCTTCCAGATCCCCGGTCACCCGGGCAAGTACCTCTACGTCTGGCTGGACGCGCCGATCGGCTACCTGTCCAGCTTCCAGGCGCTGTGCGAACGCGAAGGGCTGGACTTCTGGTCCTACCTGCGCCGCGACAGTCCGGCCGAGCTGCACCACTTCATCGGCAAGGACATCGTGAATTTCCACGGCCTGTTCTGGCCGGCGGTGCTGCACGGCGCCGGTTTCCGCGCGCCGACGCGCCTGCACGTCAACGGCTACCTGACGGTGGATGGCGCGAAGATGTCCAAGTCGCGCGGCACGTTCGTCATGGCGCGCACGTATCTGGATGCGGGCCTGGAACCCGAAGCGCTGCGCTACTACTACGCGACCAAGACCACCGGCGGCGTCGACGACCTCGACCTGAATCTGGCCGACTTCATCGCGCGCGTGAACGCGGACCTGGTAGGCAAGTTCGTGAACCTCGCCAGCCGCTGCGCCGGTTTCATCGAGAAGCGCTTCGACGGGCAACTCGCCGACGCGCTGCCCGACGCGGCGCAATACGCGCGCTTCGTCGAACAGCTCGAACCGATCGCGCAGGCCTACGCGCGCAACGAGGCCGCCACCGCGCTGCGCCTGACGATGGCGCTGGCCGATGAGGCCAACAAGTACATCGACGAACACAAGCCGTGGGTGCTGGCCAAGCAGGAAGGCGCCGACGCGCAGCTGCAGGCCGTGTGCACGCAGGGCCTGAACCTGTTCCGCGTGCTCAACACCGCGCTCAAGCCGGTGCTGCCGCGCGTGACCGCGCAGGCGGAAGGCTTCCTCGCCGCGCCGGTCGCCAACTGGAACGACCTCAAGGCACCGCTGACTTCGCATCGCATCAACGCCTACTCGCCGCTGTTCACCCGTATCGACCCGAAACAGATCCAGACCATGATCGACGCCTCCAAGGAAACGCTGAAGACCGACGCTCCGCAAACCGATGCGAAGCCGGCCAAGCCTGACACGGCCGCCAAGGCCGAAACCAAGGCCGCTGCCGCCACGCCCGCGCCCGCAACCGGCGCTGCACCGAATATCGGCATCGACGACTTCGCCAAGCTCGACCTGCGCGTGGGCAAGGTGGTCGCGTGCGAGTTCGTCGAAGGTTCCGACAAGCTGCTGCGTTTCGAACTCGACGCGGGCGAGCTGGGGACGCGCCAGATTTTCTCGGGCATCCGCGGTTCCTACGGCGAACCGGAAAAGCTGGTCGGCCGCAGCGTGGTGTTCATCGCGAACCTCGCGCCGCGCAAGATGCGTTTCGGCATCAGCGAGGGAATGATCCTCTCGGCCGGTTTCGATGGCGGCTCGCTGCACCTGCTCGACGCCGACGCGGGCGTGCAGCCCGGCGCGCCGGTGCGCTGAGAGCCGGGATATCGGGATTCGGGATTGGAGATTCGGAACGCGACTTCGCTCCGACGTGATGCCATGTCATTTCGAATCCCAAATCCCGAATCCCGAATCCCGGCGTTGACCGAACGCCTCGACCGCCTGCTCCCGCAAACGCAATGCGGGCAGTGCGGCTATGCGGGCTGCCGCCCGTATGCCGAGGCGATGGCGCGCGGCGAAGCGGGCGTGGACCACTGCCCGCCCGGCGGCGACGAAGGCGCGCGCGCGCTCGCGCGGCTGCTCGACGTTCCCGCGCAACCGTTCGATCGTACGCGCGGCGAACATAAGCCGCCGCAGGTCGCGCTGATCGTCGAAGCCGACTGCATCGGTTGCACCAAATGCATTCAGGCCTGCCCGGTGGATGCCATCGTCGGCGGCTCCAAGCACATGCACACCGTCATCGATCCGCTGTGCACCGGCTGCGAACTGTGCGTGCCGGCGTGCCCGGTGGATTGCATCGTGCTGGTGGCGGCATGAGTCGAGGCATTGGCGCCGACTGACATGGCGCGTTGATCGCCTGCGACGATTGGCCTCCCTTACCGTCATCCCGGCGAACGCCGGGACCCAGGCCCGTAACGCCGATATGGTTTGCAAACGCGCCATCGCGCCGCCTTCGTTCTCACGAAGGCGGGAATGATGGAGTTGTTTACCGTCATCGGAGTGCCCGGGCGTTATCGGCCTGGGTCCCGGCGTTCGCCGGGATGACGGTGTTATTTGAGCCGGTCGGCCCGTCTCATTCGATCTGGCAATGCGCTCGCAGCGCTGCCACCCGGCTGCCGCTTACTTCGTCGGCACGCCCGTCTGCCCAGCCTGCGACGCGTCACCTGCCGGCTCCGCCACGCAAACCGAACACACGCGCTCGACCGTGTAGCCCTTCGCGCGCAGCTTCTCGACCAGACCGTCCTCGCCGAGCAGGTGCAGCGCGCCGACGACGACCAGCGTGTCGCCCTTCTTCTGCCCGTCCAGCATCTGCTGGATCTGCGGCACCCACGCGTCGTTGCGCTCGACGTTGACGATGCGGTACGTCTCCGGCGTCTTGTCGCGCATCTCCTCGCGCGTGAGCGTGTCCAGGCGTGTGAGGTCGCCGTTGCGCCAGGCGTCGTGCAGATCGCTCAACATCCCCGGCATGTCCGTGGGCTTGTCGAGGAATTCCTGCAGCGACTTCACCTGCTCGTTCATCGGAGTCGAGTCGAGCACGTCCAGCTGCAGGTCGATCGACTCCAGCCCGCCGGTGGGTTTCTTCTCCGCCAGCGCCTGCTGCATCAGCACCTGGTCCAGTCCCTTCTCGGGACGGAAGCCCATCTGCTGCGACACGCCGAGCATCAGGGACAGGTTCACGAACCACGGCTCATAGCCGTCGAACTGCGCGAGCGGAATGCCGCGCTGGGCAAGGATGCGCACGAACTTCTCGCGCAACGCCGGCGGCAGCACCTGCGTCAGCGTGCGGCCATCCGCATAACCCGCGGCAGCGAGGAATTTCTGCCCCATCGCCGGATCCATCATCTGCTCCGGCGGCACTTCGAAGACGACCTTGCCAGCGCTTGCGAACGCCTGGTCGATGTCGGTGGAGAGCGGGTAATCGTCCGCCTTCAACAGATGGAACGAGCCGAGCAGATACACCGCGTTGTCGCGATCGGACACCTTCCACAGCAACGGCACCGGCGGCGCCTTGGCCGGCACGCTCGCGGTCGGCGCGGACGCGACGCTCGCGGGCGGCGCGGGCGACTTCGCGGCCTGCGACGGCGCGCGCGCCTGCTCGACGGCGAGCGCCACCGACATCAGGCCGACGGCGGCCGCGAGGGAAAGGCAGAGGAGCTTGAAACGGCGGCGCATCGGGGCGGTGTTCCGGAAGTTGGCGGAGTGGATTGGCCGAGTGGATCAGGGAGCGGAGTGGGCGTAGGTTTTCTCGCCGGCCTGGATCGCGACATCCAGCCGGTTTTCCGGCGGCGGCAGCGGGCAGGTCGCGAAGGCGGTGAACGCGCAGGGCGGATTGCGCGACTGGTTGAAGTCGAGGATGACCGTGCCGGTGGTACCGGGCTTGGCGACATCGAGGAAGCGTCCGGCCGGATAACTGCCGTGGCCGCTGGTGCGGTCGGCGAAGACCAGGAACAGCGTTTCCTCGCCTTCGTCCAGCGCCTCGATGCGGAAGGTCTTGCCGTCGCGTTCGAATTCGATCGCACCCGGGTTCGGCACCGCATCGGTGGTGCCGATGATGTTGGCGATCTCCAGCGTCTTGCCCGCTTCATGCGGCACGAAGCGGCCTTCCACGCGCCAGTCGGCGGCGGTGGGCCAGTATTCGATGCCGCGGAAACCGGTGCGCGTGGGCGCATCGGCGTGCTTCACGCGCAGCAGGTAGCGGTCGGCGCGCTTGATCACCGTGGCCAGTCCCTTGCCTTTATCGAAACCGATGACGCTGGGACCGGTCGGCGCATCGTCGGCGCGCAGGATGGCTTCGGCCGTGAACGGCTGGCCGTCGAGCGTCAGCGCCGCGCCTTTGTCCGGCACGAAGCGCACGCGCCCCGGCGCAAGGTCGATCATGCCCAGGTGTTCCGGGCCGACCGCCAGCTTGATGCCGTTGCCGGCCGACGAGCCGATGTAATGCGAACCCGGATCGATCCAGTGCAGCCCGACCAGGCTGGTCCAACCATCGGGCTTGGTGAGTTCGGCAAGGCGCGCCTGGCGCACCACGTCGAGTTCGTGCTGGAACGCGACCTGCGCCGCCTTCGCCTTCTCGGCATTGGCGACCTGCTCTTCCTGGCTTGGCCCGCAGGCCGTGAGCGCACCCAGCATCATGAAGATCAGTGCCCCTTTCGCGACTGAAGCCATTCAACGTCCTCGCAGGAACCAGCGGTCGATGTCGGGCAGCGTGAAGCGTGCCCACGTGGGACGGCCATGACTGCACTGGCCGGAGCGTTCGGTGATTTCCATTTCGCGCAACAGGGCGTTCATCTCGGGCAAGGTGAGACGCCGGTTCGCGCGTACGGCGCCGTGGCAGGCCATGGTCGCCAGCAGTTCGTCGCGCGCGGCGCCGACGCGCCGCGATTCGCCGTGTTCGCGCAGGTCGGCCAGCACGTCGCGCAGCAGCGCTTCGACGTCGCCGTGCGCGAGCAGCGCCGGCACCGAACGCAGCGTCAGCGATTGCGGCCCGCTGCGCGTCACTTCGAAGCCCAGTTCGGCCAGCGTCTGCGCCTCGCGTTCGGCGACATCGGCCTCGCGCTCGGACACGGCCAGCGTCGAGGGCACCAGCAGCGGCTGCGTGCGCAGGCCTTCGCCGTCGTGCGCGTGCTTGAGCTTCTCGTAGCCGATGCGCTCGTGCGCGGCGTGCATGTCCACGACGATCAGGCCTTCGGCGGTTTCGGCCAGGATGTAGATGCCGTGCAGCTGCGCGATCGCGTAGCCCAGCGGCGGCAGCGTGGCGTCGTCGCTGCGCGGCAACGTGGCCGGTTGCGAAGACGGCGCGAACGACGGCGTGCCTGCGGTCGCCGGGCCGCCATACAGCGCCGCATAACCGGCGCGGGTTTCGGCGACCTGCATCGGCAGCGGCGACTGGGTGGCGCGATCCAGATACGTGTACGCGGGCACGGACGCGTTGCCGTAGCCGCCGAATGCGGGCGCCTCGGCGCCGTCGTTCGCCGGCATCCCCGGAACGCCCGCGACCGTGCCGGCACGCGTTTCGGCCAGCGCGCTCTGGAGCGTGCGATAGACGAAATCGTGGATCAGGCGCGAATCGCGGAAACGCACTTCGTGCTTGGCCGGATGCACGTTGACGTCGACGCGGCGCGGGTCGAGTTCGAGGAACAGCACGTACGCCGGCTGGCGGCCGTGGAAAAGCACGTCGGCATAGGCCTGCTTGATCGCGTGCGCGATGCTGCGATCGCGCACCGCACGGCCATTGACGTAGAGGTATTGCTGGTCGGCGCTGGCGCGGTTGTAGGCCGGCTGCGCGATCCAGCCGTGCAGTCGCAGGCCCGCGCCTTCGTGTTCGATGCGCAGCACGTTGCGTGCGAATTCCTCGCCGAGCGCTTCGTGCAGGCGCACTTCGGAAAGAAGGTCGCCCTCGCCCTTCCAGCGTCGCGACGGCTTGCCGTTGTGCGAGACGCGCAGCTCGACGTCCGGCCGCGCCAATGCGAGCTGGCGCAACCATTCCTCGATGTGGCCCAGCTCGGTGCGTTCGGCCTTCAGGAACTTGCGGCGCGCCGGCACGTTGAAGAACAGGTCGCGCACCTCGACCGTCGTGCCTTGCGGATGCGACTTCGGCACGACCTCGCCCAGGCGGCCGCCATCGATCTCGAGCGTCGCCGCGCGATCGCTGCCATCGCGGCGCGAGGTGAGCGCGAAGCGGCTGACGGAAGCGATCGAGGGCAGCGCCTCGCCGCGGAAGCCGAGCGTTGCCACGCCTTCCAGGTCGTCGAGGGATGCGATCTTGCTGGTCGCGTGGCGCGATACCGCCAGGGGCAGCTGGTCGGGCTCGATGCCCTTGCCGTCGTCGCGGATGCGGATCAGGCGGACCCCGCCTTCTTCCAGGTCGATGTCGATGCGGCGCGCGCCGGCATCGAGCGCGTTCTCGACGAGCTCCTTGACCACCGAAGCGGGACGCTCGATGACCTCGCCGGCGGCGATCTGGTTGATGAGGGTGTCGGGGAGCTGGCGGATCGTCACGGCTTGGCGATGCGGCCCGGCATCGTCGAAGGAATCGCGTTCATCATAGCCGAGACGGCGCCCGGTCTGACCGGTCGTGCAAACGAAAACGCCCGGCGTTCACCGGGCGTCTTCCTGGGCGGTGTCAATGCGATCAGAGGCTCCCGCCGGTTGCCTCGCTCGTGGCGTACTGCGCGTCGGCCCGCGCGGCGTAGAGCGTGCCCGGCGGCGGCTGGCGGGTGAAGTAGGTGTTGACGCCATCCAGCACCGCGCGCGCGAGCTTGCTCTGGTGCGCGGGGTCGTTGAGGCGCTTTTCCTCGTCCGGATTGGAGATGAAAGCGGTTTCGACCAGCATCGCCGGCATATCGGAGGTGCGCAGCACGGCGAAGTTGGCGCGTTCGATGTTCGGCTTGTGGTTGGCGCCGACGCGCTTGAGACCGTCCAGCACCTGTCCGGCCGCATCCTCGGAGGCCTTCATGTGGCCGCTCTGGGTCAGGTCGAGCAGCACCGAGGCCAGCGTGTTGCTGGTCTGCTCCAGGCGCACGCCGCCGATCAGGTCGGAGGCGTTTTCCTTGTCGGCCAGCCAGCGGGCGCGCTGCGACGAGGCGCCCTTCAGCGAAAGCACGTAAACCGACGACCCCTTCGCGGCGCGGTTCTCGGCGGCGTCGGCGTGGATCGAGATGAACATGTCGGCCTTGGCCGCACGCGCCAGCTGCGCGCGACGCGGCAGCGGGATGAACACGTCCGTGTCGCGGGTGAGATAGGCCTTCAGGCCGGGCGTGGCGTTGACCTGCCGGGCGAGTTCGCGGGCGATGGCGAGGGTGGCGTCCTTCTCGCGCTTGCCCGACGGGCCGATCGCGCCCGGATCCTGGCCGCCGTGGCCGGCGTCGATCGCGATGACCAGCGGGCGCATGCCGCGACCGCGCATCACGTCCTTCATGGTCTTGACCGGCGCCTGCGCGGCAGGCGTTTCGGTGTTCGCCGTCGACGCGCCAGCGATCGCCGCACCCGGCATCGGCGTCGGCACTCCGGTGGCGATGCGGGTCGGAACGCCGGTGGCGATGGTCGTGGCGACCGGCGCCTTGGCGACCGTGGCGGGAGCGAGGGTGTTCTGGGGCGGCGTGCCCTGCGGCAACGTCGACGCGACCGACGTCGGCGCCGAAGCCGGCGGCATCGGCGTGACGCTCGGCATCGCGGACGGCGGCACGGTCGCGGCTGTCGCGGGCGCGGAAGGCGTCGCGGCGGGCGCGCTTTCGTTACGCGCGACGATTTCGGAGATCAGGCGCGTCGTCGCCGCCGACGAGGCGGCCGGGTCGAACTTCTGTGCGATGGTCTCGGGAGCCGGAGCTGCCTCGGCCGTCGTCGTGGAAGCGGTCGCGGTCGCCGTCGTCGGCTGGACCGCAGCAGGCGTCGTCGCCACGGCCGGCGAAGCGCTCGCGCCATCGCCCGGCCATTCCAGCACCAGACGCGGACCGTCACCGGCCTGCTCGATGCGCGGCTTGAGCACGGCGACCGGCTGGGCCAGGTCGAACACGATCCGGGCCGTGCCGGGGGTCGGCTCGCCGGTGCGGACCGCCTTCACCACGCCGTTGGCCGCCGGCAGGCGGAAGCCGCGCGCCAGGGACGAAGCAGGAAGGTCGATGACCAGACGGTCGGGGCCCTTGAGGCTGATGACCTTGAACTCGGCGGCACGGTCGAGGGCGATCTCGGCACGGGTGCCGGTCGCACCGTCGCGCAGCTCCAAGCCCTTGATTTCACTGGCGTGCGCGAGATTCCAGGCCAGCGCGCAGAGCAGCGCGAGGCCGAGCAGACATTTCTGGACGGTGGCGGCCGTGACACGCATGGGCAGTAGTCAAGCACCGCGATATTAATTTTGCAAGCACTTTTCCCTTACGAATCCGGGACCTGGCGACTTTTCCTGTAAATCCGTTCAGGAGTCGTCCGCAACTTCCTGCCCGGGAGAGACCCGCCCCGCCCATGCCTCGCCCACCGAAGAGCCCGGATGCAGACGGGCGATCCGCCCCGGTCCGCGCATCGACAACTCGATGGTGAGGTCGGGCTGCGGCAGCGCGCCGACGCCCCGCTCCGGCCATTCGACCAGCCACAACCGCACGTCCGCGCCGTCGAGGCCGAGGAATTCCAGTTCGCCCGGATCGGCGATGCGATACAGATCCAGATGCCAGGCTTCGCCATCGCCGAGCGGATAACGCTCGACCAGCGTGTAGGTCGGACTGCGGATCGCGCCCTGCACGCCAAGCGCACGCAGCAGCGCGCGCGCGATCGTCGACTTGCCAGCGCCCAGATCGCCATGCAGATGCACCACCGCCTGCGCGGGACGCGTCATCGCAAGGCGCGCGCCCAGCGCGTCGGTGGCGTCTGCGTCAGGCAACCACAGTTCGGTCATCGCATCGTTTCCCTGCTGTGAGGTTGCGGATTGTTGGGTTCTGGATTCGAGAAGTGCCGCAGCCACGGCATCAGGTCGCTCGGCAACAGACCGCGTTCGCCGCCGTCGTGCGCGGCCGCATCGCCCGCCGCCGAATGCAGCAGCGCACCGCACGCAGCCGCATCGAATGCGTTCATGCCCTGCGCACGAAGCGCAGCGATCACGCCGCTGAGCACGTCGCCCATGCCTCCCACCGCCATGCCGGGATTTCCTGCCGCGATCACGCGCGGCGTTTCGTGCGCGGACATCACGATCGTGCCCGCGCCCTTGAGCACGACGACACAGGCGTAGCGATCGCTCAACGCGCGCGCGGCGGCGAAGCGATCGCGCTGCACGTCGGCCGTGGTGGTTTCGAGCAGGCGCGCCGCTTCGCCCGGATGCGGCGTGATCACCGCATCGGCCGGCAACGCGAACGGTCGCGTCGCGAGCAGGTTCAGCGCATCGGCGTCGAGCAGCAGCGGTTTTCCGCTGGCGATCGCGCGTTCGTACAGCGGCAAGCTCCATTCGCCGCGACCCAGGCCGGGACCGAGCGCGATCGCATCGGCGCGTTCGAGCGCGACGTGCAATGCATCGGCGTCGCCGACCTCATGCGCCATCGCTTCGGGAAGTCGCGCGAGCAGCGGCGCGACGTGCCGCTCGCGCGTGGCGACTTCGACCAGTCCCGCGCCGCAACGCAACGCCGCTTCGGCGCAGAGCAGGATCGCCCCGCCACTGCCGTGGTCGCCGCCGATGCACAGCACGCGACCGTTGCGGCCCTTGTGGCTGTCGCGCGGGCGCGGTGCGAGCCAGTTCGGAAGGTCGGTCGCGGCGAGTCGTTCGGCGACGGCTGCAATACCTTCGAACTCCGAAGGGTCGAGTTCCAGCGATGCGAGCGACAACGTGCCCGCATGATCGAGCGCCGCGCCCGTGCGCAACCCCGCTTTCGGCGCGATGAATTCGATCGTGCGCGTGGCGATCGCCGCCGTGCCTGGAGCGCTTCCGCGATCGGCGTCGACCCCGCTGGGCACATCGAGCGCGAACACGGCCGCGTCGTTCGCGTTCATCGCCGCGATCAACGACTGCGTCGGCGCGTCGGGCGCGCGTGCCAGGCCGATGCCGAACAGCGCATCGACGATCAGATCGCACGGCGGCAGACGTCTGTGGGAGGTCGCGTCGTCGAAGCTTGCGCCGTCGAAGATCGTGATCCTGCCGCCCACGCCGGTGTATTCCTCCGCCGCGCGGCGGGCGAGCTCGCTGCGCGGCGCGTGTTCAGGCAGATGCACGACGTGCACGTCGCGCCCGGCATCCTTCGCGTGGCGGGCCAGCAC
>Ga0209673_1001979_pt1 | contig 15929 bp, 15 predicted proteins | sample AraplaCol_mMS_r2_2_FD_184274 | JGI IMG/M metagenome (GOLD analysis project Ga0209673, IMG submission 184274) | Arabidopsis root microbial communities from North Carolina, USA - plate scrape MF_Col_mMS_r2 (SPAdes) (version 3) | ecosystem: Host-associated > Plants > Roots > Endosphere | place... | reverse complement strand
CCCTGATTGTTTTTGCCTATCTCGTCATTCCATTCATCGGCTCGACCTATCTCTATGAGGCGATCCTCGTACCGTTCCTGGCGCTCAGCCTGGCGGGCGTCGGCTTGAACCTGCTCACCGGCTATGCCGGGCAGGTCTCGCTCGGAAGTGCCGCCTTCATGGCGGTTGGTGCTTTCGCCGCCTATAATTTCAATCTGCGTGTCGACGGTCTGCCGCTGATCGTCAGCATTCTGCTGGCTGGTCTCTGCGCGGCGGCGGTCGGCATTGTCTTCGGCCTGCCGAGCCTCCGGTTGAAAGGCTTCTATCTTGCCGTTTCGACGCTTGCCGCGCAGTTCTTCGTGCAATGGGCACTGACCAAGTTCAGCTGGTTTTCCAACGACTCGGCCTCCGGCGTCATCGACGCGCCGCCTTTGACGCTGGCGGGCGTGGAGTTCACAGGTCCGGTCGGGCGCTATCTCTTTTCGCTGACGGTCGTCGTCGTGTTGACCTTCCTTGCCCACCGGCTGGCGACCTCGCAGACTGGCCGCAATTTCATCGCTGTGCGGGACAATGAGACAGCGGCGCGTATCATCGGCGTGCCCGTGCTGAAAACCAAGCTGCTCGCCTTTGCGATTTCATCCTTCATCATCGCGGTCGCAGGCGTTCTCTGGGCCTTCGCCTATCTGAGGACTGTGGAGCCGGCCGGCTTCAATCTCGACCGGTCGTTCCAGATCCTTTTCATCATCATCATCGGCGGGCTTGCCTCGACGCGGGGCGCCTTTTTCGGTGCGGCGCTGATCGTCGTCTTCCCGCTCATCCTGTCTCGCCTCGGCTCCTTCCTGCTTGGCGACCTGTTCGATTCCGGCGTTCTCGACATGAGCCAGCGGATCGTGCTCGGCGCCTTGATCATCCTGTTTCTGATCCTCGAACCGGACGGGCTTTCCTCGCTTTGGGGCAAGATCCGAAGGCGGTTTGGCACTGCCGTCAGCAGAGCCGCCTGAGTCACGCTGGAGCGCAAGCTCCCAAGACCAACAAACGCATCATTCACTCATTCAAACCAGATCCGGTCTTCGTACCGGACAACACCCGGAGTGTATCCAGACATGACCATGCTTGCGAAACTCAAAGCCGCTGTCTTCGCGGCCGGCCTGGCCGTCTCGGCCGCCATACCGGCGGCGCATGCGGACGAGCAATATTTCCCGCTGCAAAGCTACCGCGTTGGGCCCTATGCGGCTGGTGGCACCGGCTTCTTCGGCGGCTTCATCGACTATCTCAACCTCATCAATACGCGTGACGGCGGCGTCAACGGCGTCAAGCTTACCTGGTCGGAAGCGGAAACCCAATATGAGGTGGAGCGCGGCGTCGAGGCCTATGAGCGCCTGAAGAGCAACCCGAACATCGCCGCCTGGAACCCGCTCTCCGTCGGCATCGCCTATGCCATGATCGATCGCATCACTCAGGACAAGGTGCCGTTGATCACCATCAACCACGGCCGCACGGATTCCACCGATGGCCGTGTCTTCCCCTATGTCTTTCCGCTGCTCCTCAATCCCTATAGCGAAACCTCAGGCATAGTGAACTACATCGCCTCGAAGCTCGGCGGTGTCGACAAGCTGAAGGGCAAGAAGATCGTCGTGCTCTATCACGGCTCGCCTTATGGCAAGGAAACCATTCCGATCTACGAGCTGCTGTCGCAGAAATACGGCTTCGATCTGCAGCAGATCGAAGTGCCGCACCCCGGCAACGAGCAGCAGGCGCAATGGCTGACGATCCGTCGCGCCAAGCCGGATTACGTGGTGCTGCGCGGCTGGGGCGTCATGAACCCGGTTGCCCTGAAGACGGCGGCCAAGACCGGCTTCCCCGTCGATCACATCATCGGCAATGTCTGGTCGAACTCGGAAGAAGACGTGATCCCGGCGGGCGATGCGGCCAAGGGATATACCGCGATTACGACACAGGCCTCCGGCACGGAATATCCGATCGTCCAGGAGATCGTGAAGACGCTCTATGACAACGGCAAGGGCAATCTCGAGGACAAGAAGCGTATCGGCTCGGTCTACCACAATCTCGGTATCGTCAATGGCATCCTGAATGTCGAGGCGATCCGTATCGCTCAGGGGAAATTCGGACACCGCACGCTGACCGGCGATGAAGTCCGCTGGGGCTTCGAGCATCTGCAGCTCGATCCGGCTCGCGTCGAGGCGCTTGGCGCCAAGGGCCTCTTCCACTCGATCAACGTCACCTGGGACAACCACGAGGGCAACGGCTACGTGACCTTCCAACAGTGGGACGGCAAGAAATGGAATGTCGTCTCCGATTGGATCGCGCCGGACTGGGCGCTGCTGCGTCCGATCATCGAAAAGTCCTCCGAGGCCTATGCCAAGGAAAAGGGCATTAAGTTGCGCACGGCCGAAGACGCGCAGACCGTGACGAACTGAGCCCAGTGGCCGGGCGTTGGCAAGAGGCGGGTTCTCCCTTCTTGTTGGCGCCCGGCTGCCCTGCAAACCACACAGAGATCGGGTGGACCATGGCTGGAAAAGACGTCCTCTTGAGCGTCGATGGCATCAAGGCGACCTATAACGGAGCGATCACCGCGCTTCATGGCGTGAGCTTCACGTTGCGCCGCGGCGAGATCCTTGCCCTGCTCGGCGCCAACGGCGCCGGCAAGACGACGACGCTCAAAGCCATTTCGAACCTGCTGCCGGCCGAACGTGGCGAAATCACCGCCGGCAGCATCCTTTACGAAGGCCGGGATGCCACGACGGCAACGCCTGCCCGGCTCGTGCGTGCCGGCCTGGTGCAAGTGCTGGAGGGCCGGCATTGCTTCCGCAATTTGACCATCGAGGAAAATCTCGTTTCCGGTGGTCTCGGGCGCAGCGGTTCGCGCGCGGAGATCGCCTTCGATCTGGAGAAAATCTACGCGCTTTTCCCCCGGCTGAAGGAAAAGCGCCGCGCTCTGGCGGGTCTCACCTCCGGCGGCGAACAGCAGATGACGGCGATCGGCCGCGCGCTGATGTCGCGTCCGGCACTGCTGGTCCTCGACGAGCCTTCCATGGGCCTCGCGCCGATCGTCGTGCAGGACATTTTCAAGACGCTGCGGCGGCTGAATGCCAAGACCGGCCTCTCCATTCTGGTTGCGGAGCAGAATTCTGCGATTGCGCTGCGCTATGCCGACCGGGCGACCGTCCTCGAAAACGGCGTCGCCGTGCTTTCGGGAGAGGCAGCCGAACTGCGCCAGCGCGACGACGTCAAGGCGTTCTATCTGGGCCAGAAATCGGCTCCCGCGCCTGCGCTTACGCCAGCAAACCTTCCATCCGCCTGACTGTCCATCTTCAACGAGGAGAATTCAGCATGACGCTTTCACAGGTTAATACAGAAAACGCCGTTCAGGCCGTACCGGCCATACCTCGCCCGACCGCACCTGCCCATGTCATCAAGGGTGATGCCGAGGCGATTGCCGTCGCCAGAGGGCTTGCCACCGAGTTCGTCAAGGAGTCGGCCAAGCGCGACCGCGAGCGGATCTGGCCGGTTGCCGAGCTGGATGCCTTCTCTCAAAGCGGCCTCTGGTCCATCAATGTGCCCAAGGCGTTCGGTGGCCCGGAGGTCTCCTACGCCACGCTCGCCAAGGTCATCGAGATCATATCGGCAGCAGACTCCTCGATCGGCCAGATCGCCCAGAACCATCTGGGTGTGGTCGCCGCCATTCGGACCGTGTCGGATCCCGAGCAGCAAAAGCTTCTTTTCGCCGAGGTTCTGAAGGGCACACGCTTCGGCAATGCCTTCTCGGAGTTCGGCTCAAAGCGGGCGGTCGATTTTGAAACCCGCTTCACCGATGCCGGCGATCATGTTGTCGTCAACGGACGCAAGTTCTATTCCTCCGGCGCTCTGCTTGCCCATCTCGTGCCGATCGTGGCGCTCGATGATGAGGGGCGGGCCTGGTATGCGATTGCGGAGCGCGACGCGCCCGGCCTCACCGTCATCGACGACTGGTCTTCCTTTGGCCAGCGCACGACGCTCTCCGGCACCGTGCTGCTCGACAATGTCAAGGTGCCGAAGACGCATCTCGTGCCGGGATACAAGGGATACGAAGTGCCGACCGCCGATGGAGCGATCTTCCAGATCATCCAGGTCGCGGTCGACACCGGCATCGCACAGGCAGCCATCGATGAGACGGTCTCCTTCGTACGCACCAAGAGCCGCGCCTGGGTGGATAGCGGTGTCGAGAACGCATGGGACGATCCCTATACGATCCAGGCCGTGGGTGACCTGACGCTGCGGCTGCATGCGGCGCAAGCGCTGCTGGAAAAAGCCGGCTACGCGATCGACCGGGCGGTGCTGAACCCGACGGCCGATACTGTTGCCGAAGCGCAGATCGCGACGGCGGAAGCCAAGGTGCTGTCGACGGAAATCGCGATTGCGGCCACCAACAAGTTGTTCGAGCTGGCGGGCACGCGCTCGACGCTCGCCGAACACAATCTCGACCGCCATTGGCGCAATGCCCGCACGCACACATTGCACGATCCGGTGCGGTGGAAATACTCGATCCTCGGCAAGTTCTTTCTGAACGGCGAGAAACCGCCGCTCCACGCCTGGAGCTAGTTCCGAAGCCAACTGTGGCTCTCCTGCGCAATCGCGGGCGAGCCACAAATGGGGCGAAGAAACCATTGCCTCTATCCGGTTGTCGAAGATGGTGGCCTGCTTGCAGATAAGTTTGCCATGTCGGTTTCGATCGATCCGGCGATACTGCAAAGTTGCGGGCGGTTCAAAACCGCCGGGGCTCTCGTCGCCGCTGGATGAAAGTTCGGTGGCAGGTCAACGGATTCGGTCACACGATGGTCGGCCAGGCCCGACACCTGGAAATGATGCTTGCGGCATTAACGATCCAGCGAGCAAGGTCCCTCCGTGTCGGCATCTCGAAGGCAAGATGATAAAGGCCCGCCGTACTCGCCGGAGCAGGCGTCCCGCTAGGGTTCCGCACGAGTTCGAGGAGACCGGCGCGCCCTATGCCGAGAGTAGCATCTTGCTCGGTCCGGCTCTTGATCTCCAGGCCTATGACCTCTTGGTAAAACAGGATCATTCCTTCCAGATTGCTCACCCGCAATCCTGCACGGTCGATGAACATCGGCCGTCTATGGGCCGGAAGACGATCCGCTCCACCCGACCGGGCCTTGCCCGTTTGTGTTTAAGCGTCAACCTTTGACCCCTTTCGGCGCCGAAGGTTGACCCCGGTGGGCATATGCTAATATGCAGCAAGACTACAGGTTTGTTGCGCGAGACCGGGGTCAACGTTCAGCGCCTACGACGGGGTCAAACCCCACTCCGAAACACAATCAAGCGCCAGGTGCAGTTTCCGCCATCACCGACGGGACTTGGCACCATGCCTCTCTTCCAGCCACTAGCCGGCGCCGTAGACCTCCAACCCGGTGCTGTCGACGAGGACATGGGCCCTTTTCCTGGGAGTCGATGACGTTGCCGTTTGTCCGGCGATCGCCATTTGTTTGCCCGACGGCTCAGCGTCGTATGGTCGGGAACGGCGAGATCCAGTCCCATCAGAGGCCGTAGCGTTGGTTTCCCGCTAAACAACGCTACCAGACATTTAAGCGCTAGCGCGTAGGATCGATGGTCTTGCGAATTTTTGGATTCGGCAACACGACAGCTACTCCCAGAGGGATATTCCCTCTTGCGTTAAGGCTCGTTGCACAGCCGCTCGCTCCTCCAACCGACGAGCATGAGAGGTCCAAGCGGGGTAGGTATTTCGCATGTCAATGGCCATACGATTTCCCCACCTGTAGAATACGAGCAAATACGGATCAACGATTGAATAGGACTCTCCTACGGCCCAATCTCGGTCCGTCAACTTGGATTCTATAAGCGCAAACGCGGAAGCCAAGTGCTCCTTTCCTTTATGAACCAAGGGCTCGTACATCGATTGATCCGGTAAAAAAAAGTCGGCGCGCCAGATCATTCGGACGGCGACCGCATGAACTGCACTCGATAGCCAGTTAAACCATTCGACGGAACGGATGATGTTTTCTGCATCCGCTCCCACGAGCCGCGCATCTGGATTCGTCAGGCCCAGGTGAAATAAGATTGCCGGCGCTTCAGTGAGAGTGAAATTCTCGGCAATGAGAACAGGGATTCGCCCTTTCGGGTTTAAGCGGTGAAATTCGTCGGTCTTGGCTTCGGGATGGCCTGGCGACATCAACGCCAGCGAATAGGGCCTTCCAATCTCCTCCATGACGATGTGAGGTGCAAAAGAGCAAGAGCCTGGCGCAGCATGAAGTGTGTAATGCATCAATTCTTCCGAAAACCGAATCTTACTTGTTTCAATCTGTACTGAGTTGCCAACGACGTCATGCTGGATTTGAAGGACGCTCAAGTTGGGCGGCTGATGCCCAGCCGGCGCATTTCCCGATAGACGGTGGAGCGCCCAAGCCCAAGCTGTCGGGCGGCTTCAGCCGGAGTTGTTCTCGCCTCGATGAGTTTAATCGCCGCCTCGACCCTCTTCATGTCGAGGGGCTGCCTACCAGGCAACTTTCCTTTTGCCCGCGCGGCCGCGATGCCGTCTTTCGTCCGCTCCGAGATCAGCCGACGCTCGAAATGCGCGATGGCACCGAAGACATGAAATATCAGCTCGCCGGCAGCCGACGACGTGTCGATCTTTTCTTCTAGGCTCAGCAGGTCGATCTGGCGTTCGCGCAGCATCTTCACGGTTTCGAGCAATTCGGCCAACGACCGGCCAGAGCGGTCCAACCGAACGATCGCCAGTGTGTCGCCGGCACGAGCATAGGAAATAAGATCCGCAAGACCGGGCCGGTCCATGCTCTTGCCTGACTTCACATCGGTGAAACACCTTGATCGCGCCAGCTTGCTCAAGGCGCAACGTCTGACCCGAGACATCCTGATCGCCAGTCGATACGCGCGCATAGCCAAGAATTGCCCCCATGATGGCGTCTCCGAAACGGTCGTTCTGTGGACGGCCACGAACGAACCAGCGACCCCTTAAGAATACGTCCACAGATACGTCTCTTTACTCCGCCCTGTCCATAGATTGAATTGGCCTTCTGTGGACAGAGGAAATGTTGAGGTAGCGCGAATAGCCCGCCACAGCGTTCTTCCCGAGATTGGTGTGTCCGGCATTGTGCGTGGTGCGATCGCCTTGAACCGCAGGCCCAGCCCGAGGCGATCGGACTCTTTCTGACTGTAATTTGCGATGAACAATTGCGTACGCTTCGCCCCGGCATATCGGCGGGAAGACACCAGCGCCGAGGACCAGCACGTCAGGGCGCAGGGTGTCAAAAACCCGTTCGTGTGCACGGTCCCCGGTCGCATCGCAAGCGAGGATTTCAACGCCCGAGACCTCCTTTGCCAGCTGCTGGAGCGGACCGTGTTGGCGAGCGACTGCAAGAACCCCGCGCACCTTGGCCCGCGCTTGCCTCTACGACCCGACGTCCGACACCACGGCTGCCGCCGATCATAACAATGTTCTTACCTGCGAATTGAAGCATTCTACCCTCCTTGCACCGAATCGTGCTGCGAATATTGATCTGAAGGGTAAGACGGCTACACTCGATCAAATTCATCGGTGTCGGTCTTTTCTTTCGTCACCGGCAGTTCTTGAGCAACACGCCTATCTGTTCAGCAGATGAGGCATCTGATCGGCGAGCATGTCGATCGCAGCTCTGACTTTGGCGACGACGTGCCGCGCCTGTTGACGAATGGCAAAGACTTCATTGCCTATCGCGCGGTACTCCGTCAGGATCGGTCGGAGGCTCCCTTCGCGAATGCGAGTGTTCACCAGCCAGCTCGGCTGGCAGGTAATGCCTATGCCGTCTACGGCCGCATCGACGATGGCATCGAGATCATCGAATCGAATTCGCCCCGCTGTTGCAACCTCCGTCTCGAATCCATCTGGCGCCGTGAAGCGCCATGGTTCGGGCCGGCCGTCCGGCCGGTAAAAAGGAAGGCAGTCATGGTTGGGCAGATCTCCTAGCGTAACTGGACAGCCGCGCTTAGAAAGATAGGAAGGTGCCGCGCATGCGATCATGTCAAAACCTCCGATCTTGCGCGCAATCTGTCCGGCCCTGTCGGGCAACGGGCCGATGCGTACCGCAACGTCGATGCGATCTTCAATCAGATCGACGAACCGGTCAGAAAACCGGACGTCCAGCTCAAGCCTCGGGTGGCTCTGGCTCAAAGCGATGAGGATAGGGGCGACGCACTGTCGGCCCAGTAGAGTAGGTGCAGAAACGCGCAAGATGCCTGACGGCGACAAGCCGGCTTGATCGAGGGCCGCTTCGGCAGTTTCGATGTCCGCCATTATGACAAGACAGCGTTCATAGAACGCTTGACCACTGTCGGTGAGACTTTGTCCGCGCGTGGTGCGATGGAACAGACGCGTCTTTAGCCGCTCCTCGAGCCGGGCGACGGCCTTTCCGACTGCGGATCGGGTGAGCCCGAGCTGGTGCGCAGCCTTGGCGAAACTCCCCGCTCCGGCCGCCTGCACGAAAATCGTTATGCCACTTAATCGATCCGCCAAAAGAGCCTCGTAGATATTTTGGCTACACTGAGACGACAGCGTGCACTCTTATGGAGACATCTATAATGCAGTAACAATGTGCCCCTCAACAACAGAAGGCACGCAACATGAAAATTTGGCATGTGACTGGACCTGGAGCTGAATCCCTGCGGATGGCCGAAGCCGACGTACCGACGCCGAGGTGGGGAGAAGTGCTGGTCCAGGTAGACGCCGTATCCCTAAATTATCGGGATCAGCTTCTGATTGCGAATGATGGTTACGCCCGTTTTGGCCTGCCTTTTACGCCCTGCTCGGACATGGCGGGCAAGATTAAGGCTCTAGGGGAGGGAGTTTCGCGCTTCGCGGTCGGAGACCGGGTCATCAACAACTTCAACGGCGGATGGCTGGATGGCGAACCGCCGCGCCGCGATGGCGAGATTGCAAGTTTCGGCGGCCCGCTGCCTGGCACACTCGCGGAATATATGGCTCTGCCGGCGGAATGGCTGGTCAAAGCGCCGTCCTCCTTATCGGATGCTCAGGCAAGCGCTCTTCCTTGTACCGGATTGACGGCCTGGACGAGCCTAATTGAGATCGGCCGCCTGAGCCCCGGCGAAACGGTCGTCGTCCAGGGAACGGGAGGTTTTTCGCTGTTCGCTCTAGAGCTGGCACGCAAGGTAGGGGCCGAGGTGATCGTCACGACGACGAACGCTGCCAAGGCTGAGCGTGCATACGCGCTGGGAGCAAGTCATGTGGTTTGCCGCAACGATGGAAAAAATTGGGCTGAACAGGTGAAGGCGATCACCAAAGGACGCGGCGCCGACCATATCCTCGAAGTGGCGGGTGGCCACAATCTTGAAAGCTCTGTTGCGGCACTGGCCCCGGGCGGCCGCATTGCCCTGGTCGGTGTTATTGAGGGCTTCGATGCGACGTTCCCTTCAGTGTCCGCAATCCACAGTTTCGCGACCATCCAAGCGATCTATGTGGGACATCGCGCAGGGCTTGAACGCTTGGTGCGTGCAGTGGACACCTGCGGCCTTTCTCCAGCCATCGATTCCGAATTCGATTTTGCGGACTTTCCTAATGCGCTTTCACGGCTACAGCAGGGGCCATTCGGAAAAGTTGTGGTAAGGGCTTGAGCATCGCGACGTCGGCGTTCAGGGTAAATCCTCCGGCCCCCATAATCAAATATGAACCGACATGCACTGAAACTGAGATCAGGCTTTCGGAGGCATGAGATTCCTTGGAACGACCCCTTTCGCGAAGGAATGCGATGAGCACACGCAATTTGGCGGAGCTTGGCCGATTCCACAACATTTGGACGCCGCCGGTGTCCGCTTGCTAGCAATCGCCAAGAGATCTGAACCGCATCTCCTTGGCGATAGCCCCCACGGGAGATGCTCAACGCCCGCCCTGGAGGGCGTCGTCGCCTCGACGGCTTGGTGTGAACTGACCGTAACACTCGAGAGCTTTCGCGCTGTCAAATCGCCATGCCCCGCGACGCGTCCCGCAATGCTCACAACGATGTAATCTCCTCCAGTAAGTCCCCGGGCACAGATGGGCCCTCGAAAATGTAAGTATTCCGGACTGACGCGTGTGATTCGATGAAGAGAAGCTACGACGTAGCTGACTATCTAGCAGTCGCCCGATTCTGATCGCCACTTCAGCTTCGCCTGCGGCCAGCTTGACGCGCTGATCCTCGAGACGGGACCTACGGATATCGACGCCTAAACTTCGCCAGGAAAGTGCAACATAGCGGCCGCCAAATCCGACGGATTCTTGAATTTGAAGATGCCGGTCGACTCCTCCTGCGCTTGGATCAACTCGTCACGCGATGCGTCGATATCACTCACGATTCGCCTGCAACGCGTCAGCACAATTTGACAGGCTGTCGTGTTGGATGGTTGGCGCGTAGCGCGGTCAACAACTTCGCGCCAAATTCCATGTCCAGGGCGCTTATGTGAGACATGATAGACGGCGTCCTTCTTTCGCGCGGCCGCAGAGCGGTCACCCGAGCAATTTGGTGGTGTAGCAGATAGAGACCCCGAGACAGCCGCCCGCATTTCCTGTGACGGGGTCTGCAGCGATGCCAATGGCAGGAGCGAACATTCGTCCGTGGGAAAACGCACCTAGATCGGGCGAATCGAGCGTGAAGGGGTAGAAGCCATTGCAGCCGATCGCGCCACTTAGGCGCTCCAAGGCACCCAAGTCGGGCTGCAACCGTTCGAGCGTGGTGCGGCGCAACAAGGGGATGATTACTTTAGAATGGCCGGTCGAAACGATCTGGACTGGCCCGCGCGGATCCAATTCTTCTTGAGCGACTCCGAGCGCAGACAGAAGCCTTTCAAGCTCCTGCTCATCCAGACCGGTGGCGAATGACCCGGGCTGCTGGTGCATCCACACCCGAACGAATCCGTTATCGTCGTCATCCACTTCGACCTTCAAGATTCCGGCGCCCGTCAGTTGTCGCGTTACTCCACGGGCGAGGGTACCCTCCTGCGCCCGCACAAAATGCGTAGCGATTGTCGCGTGGCCACAAATTGGCACCTCGGCACGTGGCGCGAAAAAGCGAACTCGCAGATCGTGGTCGTTACCTTCAAAGGGGAACACGAACGCAGTCTCCGACAGATTGAGCTCGCGAGCTATTGCCTGCATGTCTGCCGGACCTAAGCCTGTCGCGTCGGGCACAACGCCGGCAGGGATTGCCCTTGAAGGGCTGGGTAGTGAACGCATCGACTTGATAGATACGGAAGGTGGGCATTCTCGTAATCCTTTTGCCCTGTCGGAAGGTTAAGCGGCTCTTGATTTATGCGGGACGGGCCGGCTGTTTGCGCAGCGCATTGCGAAAGTCTTCGGAAGTACCAGGCCCTGACCCTGAGGTCAGATCCAGGTCCGCGGCGAGATACGTCGGATCAACGGATCCGCGTCTTCAGGTGAAGGTCACCGGGCCTCGTCTCTCGCCGGTGTGATCGTCTACCCAATTCCGGCTGTACGAAGGCGTGGATCGCCGCAGCATTGGGCAACGGCTCTCTGTGTCTTCCGCAACCGCAACTGTACTCATTTTAATCCGCGCAAGGTGTCCTCAAGCATCTCGTCCAAATCGCTCGCGGTGACGTTCAACAGCTTTTCGGTCTCCGATGCATCGATGAGCAGCGGTTTTTCAAACTGATAAGACATTTCAACCATTTCCCCCGCACCGATGGCTTCGAGGGTGGAGGGGGGGAGGATTTTCATGTCCGGGACGGGAAGGTTGCGGATTGCAGCAACCTTAGTGACGAGTTCCCGGACCGTTGCATGTTGAACGGGGGCCATAAACGCGCGATCCCAGGCGCCCTCATATTTCGAAGCCGCAACGAGTGTCCTCGCGACGTCCTTGGTGTACGACCATGCGTGAGGTTCATCGAACGAGCCAAGGAAGCCGACGTCAGTGCCTTTAAGAAGCGAAGGCAATGCGAGGAGGCCAAAATAGGTCACCGCACCGGAGCCTAGATAATCGCCTGGGCGAATTTCAAGGGCGGGAACTTTCGAGCGAAGTGCTCGCTCCCACATGATGGCGCGCACAGTTCCCTTGCGCGTGCTCGGATCGAGCACACCTTCGGCTCTCAGCGGATTAGGCGCGCTTTGGCCATATCCGTACACGTTGCCAACGATCAACAGCTTTGCGCCCACGGTTTCCGCCGCCTGAACAGTTCCGTCGAGGATCGGGAAGAAATCGGCTGGCCAGCGATGGTAGGCCGCCATCGCGCACATGAAGATAGCGTCCGCCTCGTCACTGAGGCGCGCCAAGGCTTCCGCATCGGTTGCGTCCGCCGAAACGGTGCGTATCCCCTCAGCATCTGCCGACCCCACGCTGCGGCTAGTCAGAGTGACTTGGTGGCCTTCCTCAGCAAGGAGTCGAGCAGTCTCACGACCCACGGGGCCTGCACCAACGACAATATAAGAACCCATTCCCTATCCCTTTTCGAACCAATCTCGGTTGCGGCTTAATGTGATTGGGCTTCGGTTGAAATTCGCGCCGGAAGCACCATATTTTGCGCAGATTCCGCCACGAAAATCGAAAGTGGGCCATGCAGAGTGATTTCCCCGTCGCGTGGCCGCCAGCCGGCGTCAGCATAGTGTCAGGCGGATCGGGCAGCTCGCTGGGGCCTGCCAATTACCACCGAATTCTTGTGCATCTCAGTCCGGCGACCCACACTTTCTGTCGAGAGTCCGGCAGGGATTTCTGGCGCTATGAAGGTGACATCGATCTTATACCACGCGACAAACCCGGTGGGTTCGATGCGTTATCGCCCTATGAATCTCTCGAGATCCGTTTGGCTCCCGGAGTGATCGACCGGGTTGCGGCTGAACTCGGGCATCCAACCAACGCGGAGCGGTTCGACGTGCGGCACAAGCTTCGCGACGAAAGGATCTATCATCTCGCGCGTGCGCTGGAGCAGGAACGGCTAGCGAACTTGCCAACAGGTCAGCTCTATCTCGACAGCATAGGCGTAGCGCTGGCAGCTAGGGTGCTAGGCCTGACCGAAGCCGAGCCTTTCGAGAAGAACCGATTGTCGAACACGCAATTGAAACGCGTTATTGACTATATCGATGCTCATCTCGAATGCTCTCTGACTATCGACATCCTAAGCCGAGAAGCCGGCGCCAGCAGCTCCCACCTCAGAACTTGGTTCAAAGTCGCTACTGGGTTGACTCTGCATCGTTATGTTCTGCGCCGCAGGGTTGAGCGAGCGCGAAACCTCCTTCTTCAGGGAGGCATGAGCACGACCGAGATCGCGCTTGCGGTGGGCTTTTCCCATCAGTCACATCTTGCGCGGTGGATGCGCCGGGAGATGGGTGTGACACCGAAGACCGTACGACGTTCGGCAGACGAGACCTGATGGTCGACTCAGGAAGATTTGCCACGGCCAATCCAACGTTGCGTTTGGACAGCATCATCGCCTGTTTGTGGATGAGCTCGGCCAGCAGGTGGCCGGATTTGGCCGATTGTGTGCGAGTGTTTGACCGCCTCCGGGCATAGGCCGCGAGGCACGGCGACGAAGCTATCTCCTCGTCCGCGACACCAGCACCAGAGAGTAGTTTATGGTTTGCCAGCAAGCATGAACGCGCGCTCTGATCTCCCCGCCACGGAGGGCAGGTCAAGCTGATCCCATTGCAGAGATTCCCCTTCGCTATTGACAACTCGTGCGAATTTGTTTGGCGGAAAATTTGAGATTCCTGACGAAGAGAATCTCAATTAAATGCAACTACGAGGACGTTCGCGGTTGGCTTGAGTGCTCCGGGATGTTCTTGAAAATGCTGCCAAAGCCATTTTCGTTCTCGCCCGTGGTTCGTTGGAAATGGATCGCTCATTGCAAAAACACCGTCGATTCTGTCGACGACAAATTCTCACATAAGTGCCACGCTATCGTATTGAAAATGTTGAAGTGAGAGTCTCATGATTAACTGGAAAACGACACCTTGCTCGAAGTCCAGCAAGCGAACCTCGCTCTGATCGAAGACCCGAGGATCGTCATCGGTCGCATCCTCCGGCAGCGTCTCGACGTCGCCATACCGCAGACCACCGATGCGGAATTCGTAGAGATGAGAGTTCCACCAGTTGAATGCGGCCTGAATTCCGAGATGCAGATGCTCCAGGTTCCAATGGACCGGCAGGACCAGACGGCGCCAGACGTCCGACTCGATCCCGTCGATGGAAACTCTGCACGGCGTTTGCGGCTTTGAACATCGGACGAATGACCAAGGTTGGGAAAAGATCGTCAAGAAGGCCGGTCGATTGTGGCACTGTATTGGAATTGGATCGTCTTAACGGCGATCTGACGGCTTGTGCAGCCTTCGAGGCATACTATCTCTGCTGTAACCCCGAACTGGAGCGTCGCCATGGATCGAAGCGTTGCCGATACGCTGTGGGAATTCCACATTGAGATTCTTCCGCCGGACCGCGAAGAGGCCTGCGCGTCGGATGCAATGACCTGTCCGTGCTGTCGAAAGATACGACCGGCATCGAGCATGGATGACGATCGCTGCGGGATCTGCGACGAATGCCTGGCACCATGACGGCCTGCAGAGAAACACCGCCACCTCTCCTGGCGACGTTCGAAGACGCGCTTGCGAAACTGCCGGAAGGCTATGTCGACGGACATTTTGGTAATCGATCATGGGGCGTGACTGTCAAGCGGTCGGAGGATGGCAAACGAACCTGGCTCTATGGCGAGGAGCTTGGCGGAGGCGATATCGTCAGCTTCCACCTCTATCGACTGGCTGGGCCTGGGTCGATCCTGAGGCCGTGTGAAATGTCCACGGGCAAGGTGATCGAGTTCGTTCTCGGTTTCGAGCCCAGCACCCGAGAACGCTGCGTCTCGACTACAATGGCCGAAAAATAAGCGGAGGATTTATGTTGCATTGCAGCAAGCGCATGGCTGCCCTGCGATCTGAGCGCTGGCGATGTGAGCAGCCTCTGGTATCTTCAGGTCATCGAAGCAATGCACCTCCTCCCGCAAAGCTTCGTGTTTCAGGCGACCCACTCCTCCTCCCAGGGGCGCCTGACGGAACAGCGGCACTCCTCCTCCCAGCCGTTGTTCAAGTCTTTCGAAAAGCCTGCCGCACCTCCTCCCGCGGCAGGCTTTTTCGTTTTCCGCTACATTCAAGCTCTGAGTTCAGGCGTCAAAGCAGACTGCCCTGTTCCACCGGTTCTCCGGACGTGAGACGATCGTGGAGCCATAGGGTTCGCGCGACGAAATGAGCAGCGCATCATTCGGCAATGGGCGGGGGCCAGATCCTTGGCCTCTTCCCAGGGCGCCCGCATCCACGTGTCGGTTTCCTCTTATGCCAGCAACAGAACCGGCATCGCCTTCTCATGGATCGGCTTCACGAGATCGTTGGGATCGGTGGTCAAAAACCCATAGAGGTCATCCGTGGTCAGACCGTCCCTGACCTTTCGGACACTCTGCCACCGCGGCACAATGGATGCCGGCAAAGAACATCGGTGACTTTTCCTCGTCGCGTGCAAACCAGGCATTGGGCACCTTGCCGCCTTCCGTCTGGCTGGCCGGACGTCGGATACGAGATCTCGAGAATGAGATCGGTGCAGCGTTGTTCAATCGCCGCAGCGGTGGCGTGACACCGACGTATGCCGGCCAGAAATTTCTCCTAAGAGCGAGTGCTGCGGTCGGCCACGTTTTGTGACGCGCAGACTGACGTGCAGGCGATCGGGAGCGGCGCGATCGCCACTTTCTTCGTCAGCCTGCCGGACCGGTCCCGCCGATGGCTTCTTTTACCCGTCCCGCCGCTCGCCGTCTGGCTGTCGATGATCGGCTATCAGTGCTTCGCAGGCTGGGTGCCTGTGCCGCCAGGCGCAATCACCGTTGAGGCCGCATCCAGTTGCCTCGCGACGCTTGTGCTGACCAGCCTACCACTGTCGCTGCTGATGCTGGCG
>Ga0209673_1001978_pt1 | contig 15929 bp, 14 predicted proteins | sample AraplaCol_mMS_r2_2_FD_184274 | JGI IMG/M metagenome (GOLD analysis project Ga0209673, IMG submission 184274) | Arabidopsis root microbial communities from North Carolina, USA - plate scrape MF_Col_mMS_r2 (SPAdes) (version 3) | ecosystem: Host-associated > Plants > Roots > Endosphere | place... | reverse complement strand
ACCTCAGCAACCTCAGCAACCTCAGCAACCTCAGCAACCTCAGCAACCTCAGCAACCTCAGCAACCTCAGCAACCTCAGCAACCTCAGCAACCTCAGCCATCTGGATCACAGCCAGCTACCCTGGGCTCTGAGTTCAATTTCTCGCAGGTCGATCTTACACAGGTCGATCTTCCACAGGTCGATCTTTCGCAGATTGATCTTTCGCAGGTCAATCTTCCACAGTCTGCGTGGTACAATCCTCCAATTTACGATCCTAATGAATTTCTTGAGGAAGGAGAGCAGCTAGTCCAAGAAACTCTTGAGCCAGTAACCCAGCAACCCCAGCAGACTATTCTTGGCTCTGAGTTTAATATCAATGAATTCCTTAGCGAGATCGCAGATGAAAATGACGATTCTGATCTTCTGAGGCTCGCTAGTCTACCTGGACAAGCCACAGATCCAGCGTATGAAGAGACTATGAGGGAGTTGTTGTTTGAGATGGAAGAAGGGGATGCTCGTCGAGAGACGGAAGCCTTTTTTGGAGCGGGAGACCAGACCGGTGCCAATCCTGAGACAGGAGATCAGCAGGGAGAGAAGCGGAAACGTGATGCCTATGAATTTGACAGCTCGGATGAGCAGGTAGAGAAGAGACTGAAAAACTTCCTGGAGACGGGTCAGGAGTGAGAGACTTTGTTAACCGTAGATCTTCAATGGTTCCCAATCTGAGAAGATACAAGAACATATACAAGAACCATATATTTTCATATATCATTTTCCCGTTCGGCAAGTCTGGAAGGATTCGTTTTCTGAAATTTTTATTGATTTCTTTTTCAAGTTGTGTATTAAGTTGCTACAAATGATATTTTCTACAATTGCATATTTATCAACACACCGTACAGGTAATAGGAAATAAGAGCTAAATAGTAACTCAGGATTAGATGGATTTAACAGCGACTTACGACTATTCCATTAAGTATCAACATTAAAGCAATAATAGTCTCCAAGAAGACAGATTTGGCCATGTAAGGAACTGGTAAAAGTGCACGCTCGAATCTCGAGTTAGGGCTTGCATTAGTAAGCAAATTGCCATAGTTAACTAACTAGTTCCCAGCGAATCAATAACCCTAGCACGGCAATACCAGGTCATCAAATTCCAGAGCTGCAATTTGGTCTTCCGCGTTATAAACAAGCGCCATTAACATCACATATTCTCACAGGCTGTGTTATGAAGCATTCTGCAAGACTTCCTCTCCACCCTCCTCCAATACGAGGTACAACAGGTCTTCCTCGATGGCCCCAGTAAAAGCCGATCTCCCCATAGAGTATGCGCTGAGAGAATAGCTCTGAGTTTCTTCTTCCCAGAGGGTTTTGCTCTGCCTACACGAAATCCGCAAAGTACATCATTAGTGGGGAATTGATAATGAGAATTGATGGTCAGACATATACGCAGCCCGTACTTTAGAGTATTGGATGACTTTTCGGCCACATACGCGCTTTGAATAGGAGGGATATTGTTGTTTCTGGTGGTTGAATCAGAGATAAAAGAACGTTGCAACATTCAATGAACATGCGACCAACTCCGTCGTATCATTGGGTATGGTAATATCAGCTATAAATGAGTAGATACACAATAATGAGTTTGAAAGAGGACTTAGAGAATCCATAAAGCTATATTCAGAGCATGACTTATACCTCCTTCCTGTCCAGCTGTTAGAAAAATTCTGTATAACGACTGTGTCAAGGGAACTCACCAGCTATACCCAGCCTTCTCAGCCCTAGGTGTCTTGATCGCATTGTGATTTCCGAATGGGTTGTCTTCATCTTCTTCTTCCTCTTCAGACTCGCTCTCACTCTCGCTATCGACGATTTGATGGGTATGCTGCGATGAGGAGGCAACAGGCCTTGGGGGTTTGGGTGGGTTGATGCTCAATCCATTGAAGCTTTCACCCATCTCCTCTTCAATCTCCGCCCTCGATCTCCAATTGCCTGATAGAACATCGTCATCACTGTCGCTATCGTAGTCATAACTCTTGTCCAAAACCTCAAAGGCCATCAAGGCCGTGACGAGCTCCTCATTGGCATGAATGAGACCACCCAAGAACTCTTCGCTCTCAATATGCTGGATGTATCGCAAGATTTGATGTCTGAGCTTCTTACAGATCTCGAATCGGCTGATGCATTCAGCATCCTCACTGACACGGGTGGATTCACGGTTGACTAGCTTGAGCGCATTCAATAGATTGGTGCTTGCCACAGATGCTGAGGCGAGGGTCTGTAGAATCTCTGGGCGCTCTTTTTCCAAGTTGAAGTTCCTGCTAAGGGAAGACTTCTTATCTTTCTTATCCTTCTTGGATTTAGACTTTTGCTTGGGGCTACTCAGCGTCGTTGATGGCCCGTTTCCTGCCGAAACAGATACTGTATGGCCCATAACCGGCTCATTGATATTTGCACCTTCACGCAACACCTTGGCCTTGGCCTGCGTCGCTGGCTGTTTTCGTTTCGGAAGCTGCTTGTACAAGGCGGTAATCTTAGACATGCCCGGCGTATCTTTATAGGTAACCGCCCATTGACCAAAGAGAACTTTGCATTTTTGCTTCACCAAAGGATCCGAGACCGAGTCTGTACCCGCGATTCGAAGTCGTTCCAGCAATGGTTCGTCGGCAAACTCGCGAAGAAAGCGATCGCCTGCGTTTTGGATAAGGAAGTCAAGAATGGTAAGGGCGCGCAGTTGCCGGTGTAAGTTTCCGTATTTCCTATTTCCTTTCTGTCAGCTGATATCGAGTATAAATCAACTTTGGTGCACATACAGTTTCTTGCGCAGTGCCCGACTGGCTTCGGTTGGCCCACTAGCCTGGATGCGGACTACCTCCACCAAATCGACAATGCCACTTGAATCTTCCACTTCATATTGCTCACTCGTCAGGACCTCTATTTGCACGGTCACGGCGGAGTACGGTTTCTATTTGGAGCGTCAAGTTAGCTTAAAGTCACGGGACAGCTTATCGCGCGCCGAAGCCGACTCACCGATGACTGGAACATGATTGAGCACAACTCAGTGGTCTTCCCTAGGTAATAAGCTGATTGTTGGTAGCCCTATCTCTCCAGGAAGGCCAGTATCACTTCTTTCGCCAGTTCAGTGAGTCGCGAAACCCTGCACCACGCGTAGATTATCTGTACTGGTATCCAACCAAAAGAGACCCCGCACTACCCCAGAACTAACTTGGAGGTGACGAAGAAGGAGTGTATAAATTTGACTATAGGAAGAGGAAATTCTCAGTCCTGGCTCTTATGTGCACTGCAATATTTCCGAAGGACTGTGAGGTTGTTTCAAAAGGTGAAACTCGCCGGGGTTTGGGTAGTGAGTGGTGTGATAAGGAGTCGGTGACGTCGGAGAGGATCCGCGGGGCGATCAACGGTGCGAAGAGGGGCAGGGCAAATCCAAACGAGCAAAGATCGATCCCCACAAACTCAGTAAGTGGAAAATGGACAGAAATTAATACAGTACACGAGGAGGAAAACAAGGAGAAAGAAGAAGAGGAAGAATGGCAGAACTTCAAAGTTTCCCAAAGTTGAGAATTCCCCCGTGACAATCTGGCGGAACCAATTGGGACTAGGGCGGGGGGGGGGGAAGAGTCGCATATTCCAAAGGGCCAATTTGAGCTTAAATCTTTTATTTGATCATTTTGTACTTTTGGAGATTGATGATTATTTCTATACTAATTGATACCATTGAACTTGTCAAGTGGAACTCAATTGTCCATATAAGATTTATACATACTCCAATCACCTGGCGGATGAAGCCCCCGCGCGTACGTGGACTGTTGCTGTTCTGCTCCACCATCGTCCTGGCTCTCAGCGTGGCCTACCAGACCCGCTCCCGTCTTGCGCTGCTTATCCCCTCCTTCTCTTCCTTCTCTCCCCTCTCATCCTTCTTCTCCTCATCCCACCCAATCACAATGTCTTACTCTCAAGAACGCTATATCGCCGAACTCGCCGTTCAACGGGCCTCTCTACTCACCCAAAAGGTCTTCTTCGAAAAGGCCAAAGGCACCGTTTCTAAGGATGACAAGTCCCCTGTTACTATCGGTGACTTTGGAGCCCAGGCCCTGATCATCCAGGCCATTCGCAAGAACTTCCCCAACGACGAGATTGTTGCAGAGGAGGAGGCTAGCTCTCTGCGTGAGGACAAGGACCTTAGCGCCGAGATCTGGCGTCTGGTCAAGGACATTAAACTAGAGGATGAGGAGAGTAACAACTTGCTCGGTGGCTCCCTGGCCAGCGAACAAAGCATGCTGGACATTATTGATGAGGGTAAGAGTGCTGGTGGTGGTAAGGGCCGTATCTGGGCCCTCGACCCCATTGATGGTACCAAGGGTTTCCTCCGAGGTGGACAATATGCTGTCTGTCTGGGCCTGATCGTTGATGGCGACGTCAAGGTCGGTGCTATTGGTACTCCCAACCTGCCCGTTGATGCGTCTACCATTGATGCTAGCACTGGTGCCCAGCAGGAGCAGTCGACTTCCAACGGCGTCCTCTTCTCCGCTGTTCTAGGTGAAGGGGCCACCAGCCGTCCTCTGACCAATAGTACCCTTGCTCCCAGCAAGCCCATCTCCATGCGTCCTGTCTCCGACATTTCCCAGGCTGTCTTCTGTGAGGGTGTAGAGGCGGCCCACTCTGCTCAGGGTGACAATGCTGCCGTTGCTGAACGTCTCGGTATCACTGCCCCTAGCGTTCGTCTGGACTCCCAGGCTAAGTACTGCTCGATTGCCCGTGGTGCTGGTGACATCTACCTCCGTCTTCCCGTTAAGAAGGACTACCAGGAGAAGATTTGGGACCACGCTGCTGGTGACATTATCGTCCGTGAGGCCGGTGGTCAGGTCACCGACATCTACGGTAGCCGTTTGGACTTCAGCAAGGGCCGGACTCTTGCTGCCAACAAGGGTGTCGTTGCTGCTCCCAAGGCTCACCAGGCCCAGGTCATTGATGCCGTCAAGACTGTTCTCAAGCTGTAATCATCTCGCCGGCTTGATTCGCTGTCATGTCTTTCGTGATCTGAGACTTGAGTCATGAGTACTCTTAATCTTATTTTGTTTTGTTTCTCTGTCCTGGCTAGGATCACGCTTGATGCGTCCACAGTACATTTGTGATACCAATTGAAGGGAAAATAGTTGAAAAATGGATGGAAGTAAAAAAGTACATGTGTGATGGAGAGATAGAGTATAAGAATACAGGGAACCCAAGATGCAAAGTTCCAAAATTGAAGAAATGAAAAAACACGAGCGCCCAAACACTATTTGATTTTCTTCGCCTTGAGCTTGATAGTCTCTCCGTTGACGAAGATACCCTTGCCCTTGTACGGCTCTGGCCGTCTCCACTCCCGAATCTCCGCGGCAAATTGGGTCACCTTGCGCTTGTCGACGCCCTCCAAAAGAATGCGAGTGGGCTGAGGTGTGCTGGCCTGAACGCCTTCGGGAATACCGAGCTCAATGGGGTGGGAGAAGCCGACCTTCAGCGAAACAAATTGTTGTCCGGGGTAAGTCGGGGAAACGGTTGTGGCCTTGGATTCAATGGTGGCTCTGTAACCGACACCAACAAGACTCAGGACGCAAATGTGGCCTTCGGAGACGCCGGTAACGTGGTTCTGGAGAAGGGCGCGAGTGGTACCTATAATTGGAGATTGTTAGATTCGACATTTTGGCCTATCGATACACCATCAAAGCAACACATACCCCACATCGCACGCTGGTGCGGAACTTCCCTATCTTGAATCGACAGAGTTGCCTTTGAGGTCGCCTGATCATGACTGACAGTCAAGAAAGAGGGGATGTTGAGAGTCATCTCGCCTGGAATCGCGTTAGTACTGCGTTTTGAATTCTGCGATTGCCAATCCATTACATACCCTTCGGACCCTTGATCTGCGCAGCGTGAGTAGGGACATCCTTTCCATGACCACGGTTCAGAGTCTTGGGCAAGTCAACAAGAGTGAATGACACCTCGGGGGGGACGGAGATGGCAGCGCCTCCGACACGAGATTGGACTGGGGCGGTGGTTGAGAAGCATTGCGCGCGCGACGGGGAGAAAGCGGGTGTGAGGAAGAGAGGTAATGAGCCACGTTGAAAGGGCTCCCGTAGGAGCTGCCGGGCGCAGCGTTGGGGTAGACAAGACATGATGTTTGGCGTGTTGAACGGAGCTCCGCTGCGGCTTCGATGATTTTGTCGGAGGAGAAGCCCGGCCCGATTGGGTTAGTCTACACGTGATAAAATCTCTGCCTTAACCTTCAGGCCTTGAACAGCATTCACCTACTGTCAGTTGCACTGCATTGGATCTAATTCCCCCAAAGAAGATACGAACACTAGTATGAGAGTAGAAAATGAAGAATGGGAGAAATAAAGGTTCTCTTCTGACTTTACAACCTGCTAATTCTTCCTGAGTCAAGACTACATCGAAGTAACATGTAATAAGATCCCCTGTGGTACAAGGATATATTATCTGTCTTGGACTACTAGATACCTACCAATACACGGCATACTGGATGCGATAGTCGAAATCCGGCTTTAGAATGAGGGCTTTATTTTAAACTGGTTTAATAGCAAACCCATGATTTGCGGAAACTGCTATCGATGTGAAAATGTTGAGTCTTGAACTAAGATATACTAGTAGGATGATATCCAGCCTCAGCTTGCTGATGGTGCTTTCGCTGGCAATAATCTTAAAGATCGCAAAGTTGGATCCGAAAACCTCAATTTCAAATAAGTAGATACTATCTCGACGATCAGATCCTCTATGAGCGATAAGATGAGCCCCGAGCCTTGGAGGTTCAGCGTTGATGTTCGACGCGGGAAGTGAGCCACTTCAACTCATCACCGTTCCATCCTTCACCGTCACCTCGATAGTGCTACCTTTCATTTCGCAGTGAGAGTTCTTGAGAATCGATCGCAAGTGAACGGTCAGATTTCAACATCTTCAACCCTCAAAACTCGATGATCGCGACATCATGGCCAGATTCTCTACAACCCAGATCTTGCTCCTTCTGCTCACGGTTCAGATGCCATGGGCTCAGGCTGACCATTTGAACAGTGAGAACTCACCCATTATGCCTATTCAAGTCGTCTGAGCTGGCTTAGTGACTTTACTGATCGTCTTAGGCAATTTCTCAGCTACGCCGATAATCGCAGGCGGCAGTCAGATGCTGCATCACTTAGGATCACAGGCTCACAAACACAATGAGATCTTCAACGAGGCGGTCATAATTCTCGACGCAATGAAGTCTTCGCCATCCTGCAATCGTGTGGCGGCTACAAGACTGGTGGAATCATGTCAATCTGTTGGGGGTAAACACACAGACGATGCACAGGCAGACGAGCATGAGACTCTAGATCGCATTCGGTCTATGTACGCTGCACGACTAGCTATATGTGAATTGGACGGTGCTGGCGCCTCAGTTCCTGCCCCATGCTTGCCTATCACGGTCTCGCCACCAGCAACACCAAAATTCCGGTTCTCTTTCGTGAAAAAGCCACAGGTTCTTGATACTGGTAGTGATTTGCTGCCGAAGGAAGTCATTGGCAATTGTTTGAAGGCGCTGGAATCACGGCCTCAATGGTGGACGTCCTATAGCAATAATCGACAAAATGCAATTGTGATATGTCAGGCAACTAGAATTGAAATGGAAAGGGAAGAGCTACTGGATCTTCACCGGGCTATCGTGGAGACAAGTTCGAAACTGCATCAAGGACTAGAGGAAGCGCTATATAATTCAGCACTGGAAACATCGCAACATCATACTTTCCTGGAAGAAGTCAGAGAACTACAATTGAGACTAGCTGAAGAAATTGAGGGCTCAGCATCTGTTACACAGAGCGCTTTTCACACGCTATTTCGGCAGATTCAAGCTAGTCTAGATGGGATCTCCACCTCGGTGACTTCGGTCATGGATCAACTTCACGGAGAGGCGGGAACACTGGAAAAGGTCGAACTTCTCATTTTCTCGTCAGAATTTCGATGGAAGGCGAGCTTACAATTCACAGGAAATCAAACACACTGCGGAGTCCGCCCATTCCATACAAGAAACACTACGGGAAACGCAGGGCCATGCAATTTCACGAAGCCAGGAGTTAGTTCACTTGCATGAGGAGGACGCTCTGGCGTATCGAGATGTGGCATCGTTAATACAGATTTCTCTCCAGTCCATCGTGGACAAGGACATAGCTCGCCTTTTTCAGAGGATGATGACATTCGACGCTTCTTTGGTATGTAATTGAGGTCACTGACTATGAACATGATGCTGACCGTTCTAGGAATGGCTTAACAGTCGACTTGTCCTAATCCTAGAGCAGGAAAGCAGAATGACGCAGGTGAGTCCTTCAAGCCACGGGCGGCCATGGTCCTCATTCTCACTGAGATAGCGTCTACAAACTATGGAAGTCTCTATGGAACAGTCGTACAACAGGGCCAATGATCTACAACAAGCCCAGCAATCCCAGGCCAAAGCGCTAGCAGCCCAGTCTAGGGAGCAAGAGGAAATTCGATATAAGACGCAGAATGCGCAAGCTTTGCTGGACAAATTCACTACAACTACCGCAAACTTACATTCGATGATGGATGAGGCGACGGTGAAATTCAAACGAACGCCTGGGTTGCACTCCGGTGGTATCTCGACATGGACTTTATGCCTACTTCTTTTTATTCTCATTGGCGTACAGAATGCAAACATGGCCGTTGCACTTTTCTTTCTGATCTTTGGTGAGCACGTTCTCTGTGGCTAATTGACGGAGACGTCGGCTAATACTCGGAATTCAGGCCACATCCTCGCAACTTTTTGCTTTCATTTCTTCTAGTTCGCTAGTATATTGCGATTTCGATATCGCTATTCATTTCCTGCGCTGGTAGTAGTTATTGGTCTTCATACACATATAATGACATGAGATACCCCCTTTATTTGGTATATCGTTACAACTTGATTACCATTCAATCTTGCAGACTTGCTCTCAGTCTTTCCAAATGATGTAATTTCCACATTTCGATCAATAAGCCGTCAAACCCCTCCACTTCATCAACTGCACTCGAGTCCCCGGCCTATGCATAATCATTTAAGCGCCCGCTTGGTGGATCCAACTTGAATGACCGTGTTTCACCTCTCCCTCAGATGAAGATGTGCAGCACCGCCACGGCGAGCTGTCAGAGCCAAGTCTCTTAGCGGGTCGGGCCCCCAGATTTGATCCACTGGAGCCAATGGTCAGCCCCTAGTTATCTGCACGGGTGACACCTGTACGGTTATCGCCGTTGGTCCCCAACACCCCTGAAGAGCAAACCTTCATTTGGCTCCAATCAAATGAAAGCAAAGGGGGAAGAAGTCAAATATCCAAATTCATCAAAATGGGCCTGCCAGGCGTCACAGCCATGTCACGTGGCTGCGGGAAAGGAAAAAAAAAGGCAGCTGCTTCTTTTTTCTTCTCCTCAGACATCAACAAACATCTGCACTGCTACTATACTCACGCGTCAGCTATCTCATCAAAGCGTTTGCCAAAATGCCCGGCGTTCGTAAGTACAGGCCAAATCTGGTGTCATCATCCTGAACTTCACGCGGCATCTTCGTTTCAGGGATCATCTAGTCTAACTCACCCTAGCTCCCGATGCCTTCGCCCAGGTGAAGAAGGGCCTGAAGAACATTTTCCGTCGCAAGAAGGAGAAGAAAACCGAGCAAAAAGCGGAAACAAAGCCTACTGAGACAGCTACCACTCCTGCTGCTGAAGCTGCACCCGCTCAACCTGCCGCTCCTACTGAGGGCACTGCCCCAACTACTACTCCGGCTCCCGCCCCCGCTGATGCTCCTCCCGCTGCACCAGCTGCACCAGCTACTACTGCTACTGCACCTGAAGCCAAGCCTGCTGAGCCTGCTGAGCCTGCTGAGCCTACTCCTGCTACCTCTCAGCAACCTCCGGCTGCAGCCGTGGATGGTCCCGCCGGTAAGAGGACCACGATCCGTTTCTAACAGACCTGCCACACTCGGCAGCCAGTCTTGGTTCATATCGACTAATTTACGATCGTCAGACCCTGCTCCTGCGGCTCCTAAAGCTGAAGAGCCTGCAGCTCCAGCTGCCGCTACTCAAGATGCTACCGCCGCGACTCCTGCCAAGCAAGGTCAGTCATACTCTATCAACTATGTCACTCTTTTCTCCAAAGTCTCCTATACTAATTCTCAATAGAAACCGCCAAATAGGGCGAGCTGCTGTTTACTATACTCATAGCAGAGGCCTGTCTGATAAAGGTGCTGGCTGTGTTTGTACGGAGTTTGTGCGTTTGTTGTTTGTTCTTGTTGGGCTATGCCCCCCGGCTGCAGCATACCCCTAATAGTCATGCAGAACCTCTGGGACGTTTTTCCTCAGCGCTCACATTTGTTTAGTTAGCCACATAATACCCACTCATGCCGAGGTTTTGGTTACTCCAGGACTGCATTTGAATTTTAGTTATCACACTGGAAATCGAGGTAAAGGGCATAGAAATCGTAGGGTATCATTTTTGCTTTCAAGTAGATCGATCTAGGTACTGGAGCCAACTACTCCTCACCACCAGAGGATCCATCTCCATCAGCCATAGCAATATCTCCATCAACGGCCTGACCTGCGGCAGCCTTCGCAGCCTTCTCCTCGCGGGCCTTTTGCCGTCGCTTAATCTTGCGCTCGCGATTCTTACGATTTCTCTTCTCCGCCTCGTTCTCTTTCGCAATCTCAGCAGCCTTCACGCGGTTGCGAAGCTGAACACGCCGCTTTTTACCGGGTTTCTTCCTCGTCTTGGGCGACTTGGTGGATTGTTCACCTTCGACCACGTAAACGGGAAGCTTCTTATCTGCTAGAGGCAATTTTGTTTGATGTCTCTTGAGACGAATGACCCGCCATGACAGATCACAACCAGGCTGAACATAAGAAGAGTCAGTACTTCCTTCCAAAGCTGGGATTGTTCGGATTCGATATATCCAGCGAAGTGGCCCTACATACCCATGGCTGAGCCTTAGCCCAAGATGTTATATGGTCCCCAGTCACGGCGGTATCCTCATATTGCCGTCGCATTTCTGATAGTCTTGCCTCGGTGTCGGAGTCATCCTTCAAGCCGTACAAACTGGGCGTAGTGAAATAGTATTGCCAACCGCGGAATGCCTTGACGAATCGACCGTCCTCCGGTCTAGCAGATACAGGAGTAGGTGAGCGCAATCGAATGCGCAATTTCTGGGTACCCTCGTTCCCGGGGGTTTTCTTTTTCTGTCCCTCTTCTCCTTTAGATGTGTCTTTCTGCTCTGTTGGTGGTGCTTTCTCGGTGGTGTCTTTGGATTTGGTAGGCGCACTGAACAGCCGAAATTCAAACTCCTGCTCGTCGTCGTCATTATCGCCGGCCGTGGATCCTTCACGACCTTCTTGCTCTTGAGTCTCATTTGTCCCAAGTATACTGTCTAGATTGAGTAGTTTTCCTAGGCGATCGTGTGCATCCTGGAGCTCGGCTTCGTGCGCGGGGGATGGCGAGCGTGATGAAGCTGGTGACTGAACCTCGTCGCGGCGAACCCTATGAAACACGATGAGTGAACGAATTGATACTGTTTAGTTAATAGCGACATACCGCTTCGCCGTGGGAAGATCGAACATGTCCTGTTGTTGCATTCGCGTGTAGTCGATGGAGATGGAGCAAGATGAAAAAAACGGATGAAGGATGTCAGTGTGCAATTTCCACGCTGCGGCCACGCACTTGCTTATCGATGACATCGCACGGACGCCCCAGCCTCACCTGATGAACTGCGCCCGACTCGATTACATCCAGCAATTTTTTCCCCTCTGCGACTTTTCATTACATTCTCGGCTCACACTTCTGTACACCTTCACACTCTTTACTTTCCTCTGAACTCTTAGCTACATTTTTCGCCTCCGCCGCAGCCCTCCCCCTAGAGTGAGCGCGGTGGAACCGCCAATTGCTTCGATAATTGGGGGTTGTTCGATACCTCGTGGACTACCCTCTCGTGCCTCCCTTTACTACGACCTTGATAGCGACATCTATAAATGGGCGTCTGTGCTTCTTGCCTTGGTGGCGCTCGCCATGAATCCCCCGAGGTGAGTTGCTTCTGGCGAACTTGGTGGAGAGTTTGATATCGGGCATCATTTTCGACGCGCATTACCTCGGTCAAATGCGCAATGCGTGGAATACTACGGGGAAAGAAGATAGGTCTAACATTTCTTGTCTACAGCCGGAATCATCGCGTCTGCTAGACGATGACCCTTATCAGGCGGGATATGGCTATGGTGCCTTCAATCAGGCCCAACAAGCCAACCAACCGGATCCGGAGTATGTGAGGCGCGAAAGGGAAGCGCTGGATGCTATCTGTCAACGAACATCAGAGTGAGTTTCTTGGATTCCCACATCTGCACATTTGGAAATAATGTAATATCAAAGAACTCGTCTCTAATTTCCTCGGCTATAGCTCCGTCATCGATATCTGGTCCCTCCAACCACAACCTCATCTCCAACCTCAAGCGACTCTTCATACCTCGGCGTCTGCTTCGCCTTCGCCCAACCCCGACGAATCACACCTCACAGTCACATCTGATCACGGCTTACACACAAGTCGCCCAACCTCCGATGGCACTGTTCCTAAACATTGGGGCGAAGTTGTCGTCAACCCCAAGCGATCTCGCTCGGATATCAAAGCTGAGACCAATGGTACCCGTGATGTTTTCGGGGTCTTGAAGGTCAACTAGACCACCAATCGCAGCCATTATTCCTTGATTTGAAAGGATTCCACGCTTTCCGCCATGCCGATAACGAGAAACGCCGGTGGAAAAGGCGTCGATTGAACTGATAATTACCGCGACCTCTCAAAAGAATGGGGTATGGAAATACTCTACGCAAGACGTCCGAGTTCAACTGTTGTATGCTGTAAACCTGATTAGGTAGGGTTTATGTTCTGTTTGATGTTGCATGGATCGCAGGTCGACTGTCTCGCACATACATAGCCACTCGCTTATCTCTCCTTGATTGATCTGATAATACCCACGATGCAGGACTTTGATCATCAGACTTTTTTTTCTTTTTTTTTTCTTCCGTTTTCTACTTCTCCGTCATCAATTTTTCCCTTTTGCGGAATTGCTTGAAGCCAAGCAATTGACACCCTGATGTTTCAATATCTGTTGGTACCCATCTGATGTTTTTACTTACCTTGACATTATTCTTAAGACAATAGAGCAACTCAATTACTTAAATTACTCAATAAAGATTTGCGTCCTTTTATGTAGGTATCTACACAGTGTATTTGTACACTTGATATCTCTAGGACTTCTAACCAATGTGTGGTAGGTAATACCACACTAGCGTAGTAGCATATGGGCAATAGTTATACCGAAGAATCTTCCAAGGTTGCCCCGTCTAGGTGGCACTCGAAGTTGATTCAATTTACTTGCCTAACCTACATCAATCGGCTGAAATAAGATTCTCCAAATGCTATCTCATGTGAAACCTATATGTGTTTAAATATACTAGAGTATTGGTAGTACTTGATTCAAAAATGGCGCAGAATCTGGAAACACCAGAACTAGCCGTCCCACTATGCTATGGCATACCTCGTGGAAAAATTGACCATCGGTCCATCCTCGACTCCTTCAGGAAAATGCTCATATGCACCGTGCACCAATAGAAAAGGAGACAGAAATTCAAAGAGAATGAAATGAAAAAGAAGGAAAACTCCGTGAAGAAAACGAAACGCCCGCTGTCCTATCCATGGTAGAATCAAAGGTTATAAGGGTAGAGTTGAGATGTAATGTTTCGGCGCGTGCAAATTGGAGCCCGAACAGGCAGTATACGCATACTTGATGGATGCCATAATTCGAAATGATCAGACATCGTCCATCGTGCCAGCGGGCTCTTCGCCACCAGACTCGTAACTGCCTGCGGAACTGAGTTCGTCTTCCGACTCGGTATCTTCACCCGCTTCGTCCACAGCTTCTTTGCTGGCATATTTAGCGACGTATTCTGAGAAATTTCGGTCAGCAAATTAATTCTTGCGATGGCCCTTTGGAGCACAAACCTTTCACCTTTGCCTCGTAGGCCTTGGGCTCCCGCATCATCAATGCAGCGGCTTCACCATTGAGCGGATCGGATGGGTTAGGATAGCGGAGTAGCTGAGGCAGGAAGACTTCGAAAATGTTGATCATGTCGTACATGGGTGACCATGTCTGATTGATGACGTCGAGACAGACCGAGCCCGATCTGATGTACGAAATGAGAACCCGGCAATCGATGTGAATGGTGGAGACAACTTACAATTCGTCAATGTTAGGGTGGAATATCCGGTTGACAAATCCAATACTTGGGCTCTTGTATGGGTACTGGTCAGGCAATTCCACGTGGATCTTCCAATGACCGCCGGTAAACGGTGCTGGCCGAATTAGCATGGTGTGATTCTCATTAATTATGAGCAATATCATACGTACTCTCTTCCGGGCCCTTGAAACGGACATAGAATTCCTGCCTGGAAACTAATGTGAGCCGGTTCGTTCTTGGTATTTGGAGTAAGAACCTGGTACATACACTGCCGAAGAGTTAGCAAAACCGTGAATGCAAGTCATACATGATCATAGCGAGATCTTACTGTTGTCGTTCACCAATGTGACTTCATAATCACTCATTAACCTAGATTATGCCGTCAGTTATGTTTTCCGAGTCTCAGCTAGTGGTGCTTCTATTCAACTAAATGAAGACTGGGAGGAGGAGATCGGCAGGCGTACATCCTAGACCACAAGTTAGTAAAAACATTTCTAGAGCTTGGAAAATCTTTTGGAAACATACTTCATCACCTGCAGAGGTTGAACAGACACTCATTAGCTATTGCGGGGACCGTGGGAGCTTATCTCCAAGCGCTGAGGGGTACTCACATCAGTCTCGATTCTTCGCTTGGGGCTACTCATGGTGGCGGTATGAAGGCCGAAAAGGTCCTTTTATAGGCGGAGGTTCAAATAGAAATATCGAGGGTATTGGGCTGCGAGTAGGACGGGCTCGGCGAAGGGCTAATCAGGAGAGATGGGGAATGAGGTCACCGAGAGATGATCCGAAGGCGGAGCGGGGGAGCAGAAGTAGAAATGACGATAAAAGGAAGTGAGTCCGGAAGATAGTCAGAGGTGCAATAAAACAATCGTGCACCAATCGTGGATTTCGAAAGGGTTATTTGAGAGGTTTCACTGGCGATGAGGAAAAGAAAGAGAAGAGAAGAATAGAAGGGAAGAGGGGAAGACCGTTTGAAGAGCAGCAGGTGCACGATGAGTCAGCCAGGATCCATGGATCACCGTATAGCCAAGACCACTCTATTCTTCCTTATGTTTCATTGCATTTCGCTGAATTTTTTTATTATATTTCACGATGATACTCCTAATCCTCCATTCAGGCCCTGACAGTGCCCGACTCGTGATAGCTGGGTAGAAAAATGACCTACGTGGCGACCTCATGAACCATTCCATGCGGGTGGCCCAATCTTCCGCCGAGCCGATCTGTGGAAGCTGGGAAAGTGCCTTATTACTTTCTTCGACCCTAGATGATCAGTGTTATACTTCGAGAGGTGCTTTGCAAATTTGTCCCGAAACTTGACTATCGTGCGAGAGCTACAGCTTCAGTTTAATATACAAATTACTATTGTCGCTTTCAAGTTCCCAGGGCTTTTTGTACATCATAATATAGACTCAGTACATTGACCGGCCACTGGGGATACTATAGAGCTACTATTTAGGAAATAAGAAGACTTACTATCGCTTGGGCGATGCCACGTAGTAACTAGTTCTCAATGAGGAATATGAAGTAGAAGTATGTTCATAGTGTTGGAAGTTGGTCCAATGCATATTTTTAACGAAGTACCATTCTGTTCCTGGGCCGCCCAGATATCTAATTATTTGGGACCTGGGCATTTGGCATTTAGCACATCAGAGGT
>Ga0209673_1001976_pt1 | contig 15996 bp, 13 predicted proteins | sample AraplaCol_mMS_r2_2_FD_184274 | JGI IMG/M metagenome (GOLD analysis project Ga0209673, IMG submission 184274) | Arabidopsis root microbial communities from North Carolina, USA - plate scrape MF_Col_mMS_r2 (SPAdes) (version 3) | ecosystem: Host-associated > Plants > Roots > Endosphere | place... | reverse complement strand
AAGACGGATCAAATCGTACCGTACGATCATCATATCGTCGAAGGTGTTTGATTCAAAATAAATTCGTTTATCGAATAGTCAGCTTCAAACCTCGACAAAACGATGCGATTACGATAGAGGCCAAATCCGACAATATCGCATCATGGGTAGTCCTAGATTACCAATTAAACACCCTTATATCTCATTGTAAGATACACTTATAGAGACCAAAGCCTTTATAAGATGTTCTAGTAGGTGCTTGCTTGATATGACCTTCGTATCGATATCTGCCAGCAACATATCACAGCCTCTACTACTACTACTACTACTACTACTACTAGTAATTAGTATAAGAGTTATCCGTGGTAACATCGCAAGCCTCGAAATCCTGTTTGGTCATCGTAATAGTTCTGCACAAGCTGATTATATTCCAACATGGAATGGGAGGAATATATGTCAATTAAGAATGGGTAAAATCCAAGAGCATAGCTTTCGTGCTCTTGCCTCTGGGTAGGGTATGGCCCCCATGCACATGCCCTCAGCTCTTGACGGGGGGCCGCTTATTTAAACCCCAAAAGCATATCTTTACTTCTTGATTTTATCTCTCCATCATATCAAACAGGTTCGTATCCAACATGTCCCATTCAGAATCCCCTCAAAGATTATGTCTATTCTGTCGTATAGTTGAGCCAAGTGATCACCTTTGCCCTTTGACTCAAGGCCCTGGGTATCATGTAGTGGATTGCTGTTCTTATTGGAACAAGGACAATAATCCAGGAAGAAAGGAAGAAAACAATGTGTGCGGAAAGATAAAATTTATCCATGGAGAACTACACTCGTATGGTAGTGTATGAAAAGGGAAATTCTCGTATTGGGAATCAAAAAAGGTTGTAATAGACATGAAAAATATTCCCAGCGCCACTCTGCAAACCCAATAAGTAAACAACGCCAGGATCTACAAGATCCAGCCCATTACTACCATGAAATTCATGACCAAGACATGTTCCGATCTACTCGAGAATCGGCATATGCATATTCTAGTTTAGAGGACAAGTGAAATCACATTCCACCACCCTCCTCTAAAACGGCGTGAACATCCCGACTAACGAAGATCTCTTCCAAAGTGGCCGCGCCACTAGCGATCTTGTTCATGTCACTTTCAAGAACGAGACCCTGTTCGTTGGCGAGATGTAACAAGCAGATGAATCCGAAGGAGGTACTGATATCCCGTAGTGTCTCGGCGGGGTAGACCGACTTCAAGTTATTCATGATCTTCGTGAATCGAAGTCGGCCATCATCCTTGACGTCCACCGGTTTCTCGGGGCTGCTTTGCTGGGGCGTAGGTGTAGGGGGTGTTGGGTCAGCTTCACTCTCGGGTTCGGCTGGTGGCTCGCTTGACACGGCACCTGGTTGTGAAGCAGATGCGAAATCGCTAGCAGCGATTAAACGCTCGCCCATACCCTTCCACATCTCGGTCTTGAGTCGTCGAACATCGACCTTCTTCGCCACACGTGCATAGTTCACGTAGTCTGGTCGTGCGCGACGGGCGCCCTGGGTGACCAATTGTGACCCGTATCCGCCCTTACTGGGGGTTGCGCCAACCATATTCAACAAGGCAGAAAGGCCAGTAGCTCCACCAGCATCACCAGCAGCCGCCCCAGCGGAACCGTCACCGGGCGGAGAGAGCATCTCTCGGGCGTCTGTGAAAGGCAGGTTTTCATCGTCATCATCAAGGTCCATGCCGTTGGGGAAAGCAAGACCGTCGTCGTCAGCGAAGAAGTTGGCATCGTAAGCACCAGGTACCCCTTCTTCATCTACATCTTCCGTCTTGTGGTTTGCCCAGAATGCCTCGTCCATATCATGGTTGCCCGTGGGTTGGTCGGCCTGGTTATTGTTGGCTCGTCGGGCTGTGAGTTTCCTTGATCCCATTTGAGCCTTGGGCTTTAGGAACAACCGAAGTAATTGACGAGAGTTGAAATGCTTATCATCAGGGAGCAGATTGCGTCCTTTGGTCTTCCATTGAGTTTTGGGCAAAGAAATGGCAGAGTTGGAGCTGGCAGGCGTGTAGATAAGCTCTGCGATAGATGGATCGAGAGGCGCCGAGAAGTCAATCTCAAAAGGCTCTTTCTCTTTCCGTTGCTTAGGGGCCGCGTTGGCATTGACAGCTGTGTGGTCCTTGATTCTTCGGATCTTCCAGTGCTCAGGACCAGCCCAATTTTTGGAGAGCGCGTTGTCAAAGTAACTCAAGATATTCTCGTGGTCTTGCTTGCTGGGTTGATGGGACATTGAAATGGCGTAGGCGTCTTCGTTATCAAGCTCTTCATCGCCATCGGCATTCACGCCATCCTGGTCCATCCGATGAACCTTAAGCATGGGTTCTAAGGCAGCTTCTCGGGCCCAAGCCTCTCCTCCATCACCGAAGCCAGTATCACCGCTTAGGTCGAAACCTGCCAAAGTGCCATCGTCATCGTCGAAGCCAACCGCATTGTCGTCGTCAAGCATGATACCCGAGGGATCTTCGACTCCATCTTCAGCATTTTTGTCCTGCCGCCATTCCTCGGGTGCCTTCAGGAGAGGGATATCCAGTGATCCATTGGGGTCACCCAAATTGAAATTCTTGAGGGATGGGCAGATGTCTTGCTCCATCAGACTATCCAGATCAGGGAAGAACTGGTTGGCTAGAGTGGCAAGATCGATGTTTGGGTCATCCTCGAATGTTTCACTGGGCTGCGACTGAGAGTTCTTCGCTTGGTCCTCGGCCTGTAGCTGCTCTTCAGCTTGCGCATCCGGATCCTCAGACTCTTGTCGGTCACCCTCGGCTGTCTTTGCGTTGTCATCCACCGCGTCGTCACTGCTATCGAAGACAATCCTTCCATGTCCATCAATAGCAAGGTGGTTCAGAAGTAATCCCTTAGCACCACCTTCGTCGAAATCAGCAGACGCTTTCTTGAATAGCGGGTCTACCGCAAATTCTAGCTCAAACTTCTTCAATTGTAATGATGCGAATGAAGGGGCCAGTGTAGCCTCGTGTGAGCGGTTCTGTGGAGGCCAGTCAGCGAATGTTCAATCTTATCACTGTACCGAAGCGTGGCGAAACAAACCTTCTTGCGCGATTTCCGAGTTCCTCCATCTTCACCCTCCTCATCCTCATCACCATCCTCCCCTTCAGCATCAGCTTCGCGGCCTCGCTTATCACGACTATCAGCCAAACCACTCAGAAGCTTTCCAGTTTCAGTCGCGACACTGTCCACACGGCTGGTGTAAATCTTCACACAACCATCAAGGGTACAACTAGCTTTCTGGAAATTGACGCCGTCGCCCTCCTTCAGCAGTGACATATCGTGGAAGTAATCGATCAGTGCGAAATTCCAGGAGTTGTTCGCATTGATCTTGTTATCCGTCGCCATCTTCATCCACTCTTCAAAATTGGCCAAGATAGGCACACGTTTCATCGGAGTAACTCCCCGGCCACTGACGTCGCTGTCGCGACCACGGTGACTAGATCCTCGAGGTGTTGCGGGACTGTCGCTCCCTTCGCGATTGTAATTCGTGTATCGGCGAGGAGGCATCGGTGTTTTGACGGCGGCCTTGATCTGATTCATCTGGCGGTCATGAAGGGCTTGACGGGCTTCCTTCCGAGCCGCTTTCTCCCCCATATCATCATTTAGAGGAACCCTGATGGCTTTATTAGATCCCGGTTGCTCCACAGTTCACCACTCTGAATGATGCGACATACTTGATAGGAGAGTGCTTCTGAGGTGTAGAGGCGCCGTTCGAACGGCGATGATGCGCCTTGTTTACTACACGAGGCATGATTGCGGTTTCCCCCAGCCGGGGAGATCAAAAGGATGGCGTGTTGGTCGTCGAGATGGGCTGGTCGTGGTTGCAGGCGGAGGGGCGGCGACAAACAAAGCAAGGCGTCAACAAACATTGAGCCACGTGACCGGGGATAAGAGGGCAGCGACCCACGCGCCTTCCGTGACGGGGAATCACGTGTTTATAGCCTCAAATTTCAGGTGTCGAAGGCGGTCATCGCCGGACTTTGGGTCGCTGGAGCCTACTTGGTCGAAGTGAACTTTCATTTAAGACTTGGTTACTGCCCAGTTTTCTCTGATAGATTAGCATCTTCAAATTTCCTCGATTGTTAAACTTATTCATCTTTGCATGGTCAAGCTTCAGAACATGCAATAGAGAGTGTATTGGCCCCCTCTTTGCTGTCCACGTTGACATCACCAAGCTCACCGCATTGGTAGCTCCTCACGTCCACCCCAGGCCGATAGAGGGGGGTTGCACGCGACCCAACTAACCTGCTGCCACGCTTGTTTTTTTTTATTGAACGAACTACAGGCCAAGATCTAAATTCAATAATTAATCGATCCACTCGGTCCACAATGCAGCAGCCGCGGAGGTCATAATGCTCCATCCATCATCATTGCTGCGGCCAGTCCGCAAAGTGCCTAGGTACTCTGTACGGCCTTTTTACGCTACGATAGTCGTATTCACAACTTTAGCGACTTTGAGCACTTTGATAGCTTGGCTTGGAAAGGAACATGTGCATCCTACTTCTACTGGAACACTCCTGTTCAAACGAGAGGATGAACCAGAGGTATGACCAAGATACTGGATTCGCAACGTTGTTCAATACCGATGAGAAGCTAATTTGTACGCTATGTGACTTGGATGTAGTGCCGTCTAGTTCGTGAAGTCGCAGATCAATGTGCTTATGTCCGCGAAAATTGTCCAGACCACCAAGATGGATTGTTCTCGTATTTGCAGCTCTACTACTGCGCCCTGCCGAATGCGAAACCGCTTGCCTTTTTCATCTTGATCCTTTGGTTATCACTCCTATTCAGTACGATTGGAATCGCAGCCAGTGACTTCCTATGTATTGATCTAAGTACACTGGCAAGTATATTAGGTCTGAGCGAGAGTCTGACGGGCGTGACATTCCTTGCATTCGGCAATGGCAGTCCCGATGTTTTCTCGACTTTCGCTGCCATGCGCTCAAATAGTGGCAGCCTAGCCATTGGTGAGCTGATTGGAGCCGCAAGTTTCATCACATCTGTCGTGGCCGGCTCCATGGCACTGGTGCGGCCGTTCAAGGTCGCGCGACGAAGTTTTGTCCGGGATGTTGGTTATTTTATTGTTGCTATTAGCTTCAGCATGTTTTTGTTAGCCGATGGACGGCTTCATGTCTGGGAATCAGCTGCAATGGTTGCTCTGTATGCATTTTACGTTGTAATGGTCGTGACGTGGCATTGGTATCTAGTTCGGCGTCGGAAGCGCCATGAAAGAGATATGGCGGCACGGACGCACGCTCATATTCCTGGTAACCAAGAGCTGGACTACGAAATACCCGTGGATGATGATGATCCAGGCGTCGCAGACTCACGCGAATCTCGAAGTCTTCTCCGCGGCACGTCCACAGATGATTTCAATCTACTGGAGCGCGCCGAGAGAACCCCCAGCTGGAAGGAAGAAGAGGATGAAGATGACGAAACACGAAACCGGTATTTAGCTGAGATTCGCGATAACATGCATGTGTATCGGCCTCCCAATCGGTCAAGACGGAATACCATGAACCCCATCCGACCAAGTCTTGTTGGTGCCCTGGAGTTTCAGTCTGTGCTTCATTCCCTCGAAAAATCGAGAAATATCAGACACAGGCCAACAATAAGTTTAGGCAGCTATTCCGACGATGGCGATGCTTCTTCTCAGACTTGGGACACTAGGTCCGTTGCATCTCATCCTCGTGCAACTCGACCTGCTGGATCCAATGATCGTTTGTCACCGCATAGCGCAGAAGGATCTAGGGCTCGCGCAGTGTCTGCGAATGATGCTGATAGACTGGAACTCGACCCTAGTATTTTGGGACGTCACCAAGGGCAGGCACCTCAGCTTACTGTGAGGCGACCTTCGGAAGAATTCAACGATCGACCATTCATACAGCCATCACGAATCGATACCAGTGTAGCGATAACGGTCTCCCCCTCGGAAAGTACGCAGGCATCCCCAGGTGGGAGCCCTGTTGCTGCGGCGGCTCCTCAAACTCCCGATCTCTTAGCTCCACCTGGTACATTTCACTCCCCCAACTATCAAGCAGGTGCAACACAAGATAGATCACCACAAGCAGTCTCACCACGGGGCACCAGTGGTAACTCTACCTCTATGCTTGGGCTCTCTAGCCCATCAGCGCCTTTCCCCTCATATGTTGAGGAATTTTCCGCTCCATCATCGCGTGCCTCTAGCATTCGTCTGCCCAATCCAGTTGCCAGTCCATCAGAGCAACTTCTAGTCCATGACAATTTTGATGACATGGTTACAGAACGTTCGTCGCTCCGGGATTGGCTGAGAAGATGGTGGCCTGGCTCTGTCCTACCACCTCCTCGGCAAATCGGATGCACCCTCTTTCCAACACTAGTTGGCTGGAAAGGAAAAGGTATTACGGGGCGTTTCTTAGCAGTTGTTGCTGCGCCTAGTGTCTTTCTTTTGACTATCACTGTGCCAGTAGTTGAGCCACAAGGTCCAGAATATGCCGAGCCAGATCCCTTGCCATCTGTTGTCATCGAACAGTTTGATACCGACGAGCCAGCCCCAAGAGTTAGACTGCCGGCCGATAGCCCCGTCATGCACTCCATTGGACATGGCCGCCATGATTCTATTCCCGACATATCTATAGAGCACCCTCATCTTCACAAGGCATCACACCAGGACCCCCCTAGTAGGCCCCGTTGGGACTCGGAGCTCCCTGCGGCACCCCCGCATCCTACAATCGAGCCAGAAACGTCAGCAAAGGATTCGAACCGCTGGCTAATCTCAATCCAGCTTTTCACTGGTCCTTTTTTCTTTACCCTCATCGCCTGGATTACCGCAGATACATCGCTCAACCCACGTAACTTCATACTTCCATCCTTGATATCCCTGCTATTCTCTTTTATCTGTCTCGCATTCCTCATTATAACCACGCGCCAACCCTCCCAGCATCGACCTATTCCAACAAATCCCTCATCCGAGTATAGTCATTACGAGCTTTCGCTACGACCTCTCCCATACTCATGGCGACCTGTGCTTTCTCTTCTCGGCTTCCTTGTTGCCATATCATGGATCGCAACGATAGCGACAGAAGTCGTATCTCTCCTGAAGACCATTGGTGTCATCTTGGATATATCTGACTCCCTTCTCGGACTAACAGTCTTTGCTGTCGGTAATTCACTCGGCGATCTGGTCGCCGACATCACAGTCGCAAGGCTCGGATATCCGGTCATGGCTCTCAGTGCCTGCTTCGGAGGCCCCATGCTCAACATCCTACTTGGTATCGGTCTAGGTGGGTTATATATGACCCTCAATAGACCGGTGCCATCACGCCGTGACGAAATCTTCCCCGGCAATGTGCAACCGGCTGAGGTTCTTTATGAGATTCAGATCTCCAAGGTCCTGGTGATCAGTGGGGCGACACTACTCATCGTCCTGGTTGGCCTTTTGATTGTCGTCCCGCTGAACAATTGGCGCATGGACCGTAGGATCGGTTGGGGGCTTGTTGTTGTCTGGTGCATCAGTACAATTGGGAATGTGATTGCGGAGGTAAACTCATGAACGAGTCTCTTTGCCTCACTACAATTGGCAGGTCTACTTTGACATGATGGAATTACGTATCTCTTTTTCTTATGTCCCATCTAGGGGAAGGCGACGTGGAGTTTTGTCCTGACATGATCATTTATGTACTTTGAGAAGATTGCGCATTGTATCTTACATTCCTGTACTTCTGAGCCTCACTTCTGGTGTGATCTGGTGGGCGGCTAAGCTTCTTTCTCTTGTACAGCGCAGTGGCGAGTATATTTGCATTTTGCATTTTTTTCACTTTTCAGAGGTAATTGGCACTTCATACACGAATAACATTGTCACGATTAACCCAGAATTTCCCTCACTGCTAAGTCTCCATATCGTACTGGTTTGAACTCGGAGTTGTCGCTTCGAAGTCCCCTCCAGGTCTGACATGATTCCTTCCGTTGCAAAGATTGCACCGCCCCGTGCTGTACCAGTAGATGGAAATATTATGATTCAAAGGTTTCAAGAATGTAAGCTAGAATCGGACCAGGTGATGTCCTCCAGGGATATCGATTCATTAAGGTATCATACGGATATTAGCAATACTAGTACTTCACATCCCAACCTTCCCAATCCTAATATGTACATCCCCCAGACAGAACTTGAAAATCAACTCCTATTTCCTCTCATATCCCATCCCATCATCATCATAAACAAATAATCTCAAAATAGCCTTCGCAACCTCAACCCCATCATGCTCCAAATGCGCCGTCTCAGCCGCCCGATCCGCATGCTCAAGGTCCTTAATTCCACCCCCATCAACCCGAATCTGAATCTGTCTCTTAACCATATCCTCATCAAACGCTAAATGCGCCTGAGTAGTAAACAACCTATTAGGAATATACAATCCCTGAATCTTAGTATGTTCACTCTGTCCCCAACACTCAATCTTCGTCCCCGGTTCCAATAACCCATTACCACCCGGTAAATCAACAACCTGATCCTGATGCATCTGATGAAGAAAAACATAATTGTCCCTCGTCCGGAAAAGTCTCTGTCCAGCCCCCGTAAGCGTAATACGCGAATGACCCAATTCCCAATCCTGCGTCGGCGCAGGTCCAACTTCCCCGCCCAACATTCGAGCAAGAAGTTGATGACCGAAACAAACGCCCAAGAAATGGAAGTCTGGACGAGTTACCCAGAGTTCTTTTAATAGGGAGAGGAGTTCGAGGATCCAGGGATTATTCCCGTGTGCGTCGTAGACACTGCCTGTTATTAGGAGGCCGTCGAATCGATCGAAGTCGGATACTACGGGCATTTTGCCGCCATATTCGGTTACCACGAAAATTTGGTCTGTTTCCACGCCCAGTGGTGGGTGATGTGCTTTGCCGGCTTTACTGAAGTGTTCGTGGACGATTTTGCCGAAGGAACCTCGTTCAGAGTATGTGTCTGGGTGTGGTTTGTCGGTTTCTAGGACCATGAGTCGTACGACTGGGGCCTCTGAGGAGGGTTGAGTTGTTTTGTCCATTTCATTCATTGTCATTGTGAAGACGCGTTGGCTGGAATTTCTTGCGGGGAACTATAATCGATTCAAGTTCTTGATTGATGTATTGGTAAAAAAAAAATATCCAGAGGTTGTCGTTCTGTATATAAGAAAAGAAATTAGATTCAGACGATCAGACAGCCCAGACGAAATTGTTTCTACCTAGACACGCCAAGTGACTTGGCTCTTATATATTCGTTGAATCTATCAGTGTAATGATGGCATTTCTTTTCAAATGGCCCACTGCCAAGAGGAGTGGATGTCTCGGCTCTTATGGTTGCAACATCTCGTTGGCCCCATTCTATGGGTATCTTGACGTCAGGATAGACGTCGTGAGCTCAGACCCACCAAGATCCAAGGCGGAAGAGTGATATTCACTGTTTCTAGTGGATCTGATGCGTTCATGGGTTGGATTGTACCTGGGCCTAAATCGAGGCAGATTGTACCTTTAAGTAGGGCCGAGGCATATCAGTCACGTGGATATCAAAGATCCGGGGTGCATGAACAGTCAACGGCAGCAGGGTCAATTCGGATAATCTACAATGCATTACCTTCAAGTAAGTAGAACAGCATGACGCTGTATAAGTACACTGATTGAGTGGCTAAGATAGAAGACGAGAAACTATTGGGTAAACTAATGAGTATTGTAAAAGATTAGAGAAACAGTCAACTACCACCGTCCACGCAAATACCAAGCCTGATCCATCCTTCCACTAATCATATTATGTATAGCCGAAGTCCATTCAAGCTCATTCAAAATCGAAACCAACAATCCTCTCTGTACAAATATATTCCAAGGTTTGATCAAGGTTGTTTAAAACGCCTACAACACACGACCAGCAGAGGAGCTGGTACTGCGGTCGTTGGTCTGCACCTTCTTAAGTCCCTTGCCTGCTTGAATAGAAGCTAGCAGAGCAGAGCGGTCACCGGGGGGGCCCGCGGCAGCTGGAGGGGGAGGGGGAGGAGCTGCAACTCCAGGGGGAGGGGGAGGAGGTGGAGCACCAGGGGCACCTGCACTAGGGGGGGGAGGAGGTGGTGCAGCGGGTGCAGAGCCCATTCCAGGAGGTGGCGGCGGAGGAGGTGGTGGTGGCAGACCAGCTGGCGGGGCAGGAGATGATACCTCGTCACCAGTGGGTTCGACAGCAGCTGCGGGCACAGGGGGAGGGGGTGGAGGGGCACTAGGGCTGTCCTGGACTGGGGTAGCGGATTGAGAAGCGGGCTTCTCTTCGTCCATTGCGCTTAGAGGACGGGGAGGGGCCATAGTGCCGAACAAGATACTGGCAAGCTGCTTAGCGCTACCGCCACCCGCACGTTCATCCTCATCGTCTGATGAGTCGACATCCGATCCGGCAGCAGACCAGTCATCGTCTTCCTCAGGACGAGCACGCGTCTTGCGCTCCAAGGGACCGGCCCCAGTGAAGGTTGGCTTAATAGCTTCCTGTTGTTGGAGGCGGTGGAAGGGGTTGGTTGACTGAGCGGTAGGGGGCGATGTTGTCGGGGTTGAGTCTGCAGGTTGCTGACTCAAAGATTTATAGTATGGATTCTTGGACTCGGCATCAGGTGTAGCCGCTGGCTGAGAGCGAGAGCTCTCAGGGGAAGCTGCGTGCTCAGGGCTAAACGCCTTCTCAACTTCCTGGGCCGGGGGTTCGGGGATAGAGATTGTTGGAACAGGCGGGGGAGCATGAGTTGGAGAATTCTCCCGAGGGGTGGCATATTCAGGGCCCTCGTCATCAGATGAGCTCTCCTCGTCAATGCCCTCAAGCTCTAACTGCAATTGCCGTTCGCGTTCTTTCGCAGCTTCAAGTTCAGCACGTTGGGCCGCGAGCTTAGCTTCATTATCCTTCGCTGCCCGGGCAGCTTCTTCCTTGCGGCGCTTCTCCTCTTGCTTCTTCACCTTGCCCTGACGAACCTGCTCCTCGAGAGCACGGAGACGAGCAGCTTGGGCATCCTTCTCTTTTTGAAACTTGTCCTCTTGTTGCTTAGACTCGTCCCTGGAATTATGTTAGCATGAACATTCGGGTATAAAGTTGAGGTCAGGTCTGCTTACTCAAGACGCTTAGTCTCTGCCTCTTGCGCCTCCTGTTCTTCCCTGATAGCCTGCTCGCGAGCAGCCTGTTCCTTAGCGGCCTCTTCAGCCTTCTTCGCGTCACCTTGTCCGGCACTATCAGCTCGGGCTCGGCGAGTGGGAGGTGCAGGTGGAGGCTTCTTGCCTGCGGCCTTGGGAGCTGCAGGCGCGGGGGCAGAACCACCCTTCTCCTCTGCCAAACGACGCTGTCTTTCTTGCTCCCGTTTAGCATCTTCCTCCTCAGCACGACGCACACGCTCTTCACGTTCCTTCTTTTCCCGTTCCTGGCGTTGAGAAAGGGTTTCCTCGGAGGTAGCAGGCTTCAGACCAGCAGCGGCCATACGCTCAGCAATGCGCTTCTGCGCACGTTCCCGAGCAGCTGCAACGCGGTCTTCATGCGTATTTCCAGTGCCAGAGCCTGATGATCCGGTAGATTCAGGCATAGATGGACGAGCCGGGGCCGGCTCGGCTGCAGGAGGGGTACGCTGCTCTTGGAGTGATCGCTCACGGCTGGAAGTTTTGTCAGTAAAATATCGTAGAAAATTAGAGCTCATTCAACTTACTCGTCTTTGCGCACGTGTGCAGTTCGGCTGTTACGGCTCAAGTCGTAGATAAAGTCACGAATGATATCTTCCACGCCAAGGGCATCCTCCCAACGACGCTTCTCATGTTCACGAGTAGAGTTCTCGCCTTCGCCGCGGAGGCTGTCTTCAAGGCTACGAGTAAAGTCTCGGACGCTCTCCTCCACGTCGCGAGTCATGGCATCGTTACGCTCTCGCTCCGCCTTGACATTGGCACTCTCGCTCTCCAAACGGCGAGCGGCCTCGCCGTCATCGTTCTCCGCAGCAGGCGCAGGACGACCAGACAGCTCCGCAGCACGAGCTTGCATACGTGCGCGAGCGCGAGCCTTGATTCGATCGGCCTCGGTAATCGCGCCTCCGGGACCAGTGCCAACAATATTGCCCGCACTACCGGGGTGCGCCTTAGCATCCTTGAGACGGAAAAGTTCAAGCTTGGCCTCAGCAATTTCCCGCTCGACACGTCGAACATCAGAAGCTACTTGCGGGAGTTGGTCTTCATAGCTTTGCAGCTGGCGACGGAGAGATCTACGCTCAGCTCCACTATCAAGCTGACGGAAGCTAGCGTTGGGGTGGGTATCAATGTCATCTTGCACACGTCGAATTCGGTCCATGAGGCTCTCTGCTTCACGGCGGTCACGGCGGTCGAGAGCATCATCATCCTCGGCACGGTTCTCATCTTGGAAATCAACAGCATCCAGCATGACCTTGGTTTCACGGATCTTCTTCTTAAGCTGATCCACGGTGAGTTCGTCACCTTCCGAGTTTTGGGAAGATGCTGCTGGAGATGGGGTACGGGCCTCGTTGCCAACACGACGACGGGCACTTGAGCGATAGCCGCCTGCCGAGTCATTATTCTTGAACATTGTTGCGTCCTTGCGGCCGAAACCAGGTGTGTTGTTACCGCCGCCACGGAAGGAATGATCTTTCAAGTAGCTGACTCCGGTCTTCTGGGGTTGCAAGAATGCCCCAGTAGTCTTGCGAGTCTCGGCATCTTGAGACAGAAGCGACTTGACTGTGCCAATGGAGTCATTCAAGTTTCTAGTGGAAGGAGGAGTGAGCTCTGGGGGCAGACGAGCAGGGACAGGATATCCATTCAGGGCTCGGTAGATCAAGTGCATGCCAACGGCGAACTCGTCCATGTTGAGACGGCCACGGTTGTTGGGATCGGCCAAAGTCCAGATCCGCTCAAGATCTTTTCGGTTCAGACCACTCTGGCCCATGATCTCAATAGCTGTCTCACCACTGATGAAGCCTTTACGGAAGCCATCCCAAGCGCGGAACAGATCGTCATAGATCTTCTTCTCCTCCTTGGTGATAGCCCAAGCAACTGTAGCATTACCAGAAAGATTGGCCGTTGTGAAACCTCCCTCTCGGCCAGGCTGCGGCATGAGCTGCTGCTTCATGGCTTCGATATTGGGAAGGCCCTGGGCGGGAGTGTTAATGAAACCCCATTGTCCAGGGATACCCGTAGGCTGCGCCTGCAGGCCACCGGTCTGAGCAGGGCTAAGGTTGGAGGCAAATCCGGTGGGCATAGGCGGCATTGGGGGTCGGGGTCCACTGTAACCTGTAGCCTGGGGGTTTGTCATGAATCCGGTTTGCTGAGGCTGAAGGAATTGCGACTGGTTTTGACCGGGGAAACCAGTTTGCTGGGGCTGCATACCAGTCTGCTGGTTGAAGAAGCCAGTGGGTTGCGCGGTCAACTGGTTCAGAAGCTGGGTGTTGCTTGGTTGTTGAGGCTGAGGTTGCTGAACGATAGGGGGCGTTGATTTGTTCTCGAGAACAGAGCCATCGAAGTTGGGAACATTGGTTCGTGGAGCCGGCTCAGGCTGGGTATCCGGAACGTCGAATGAAATAATATCGACCATGCTAGAGACCTCGTTCTTGATATTCTCGGGCAACACGGACGGCAGCTCACGACCGGTCAGGCGTAGATTACATAGATACATTGCCAATGCGAATTCGGGGAAGAAGAGCTGGCCGGACTTGGTAGAATCCGACAGAACCCAGATCTTAGAAAGATCACTACCCGGCAGCTTCGAGCGCATCAAGAGATCTCTCGCTTTATCACCATCCATTGTCTTGCTGTCTGTGACCGCAGACTTGAACAGCTGCTCGAATTTGGCCTGATCCTGGGCAGTGATGAACGACAATCGGATACTGGGGATTCGGGAGCCATTCTTCGGTGGTACTTGAGGAGGCGGACCGGAGGCGCCGGTATCTTGGAAGGAATTCGCGACTTCGCTCGAGGTCTTAGCCCGATTGGGGAGACCCGTCGGTTGGGCGACCTGCATTTGCGGGAGAGGTGGCACGGGCGGCACAGGCGGCTGCGACTGAGTCTGAGTCTGGTTCTGAGGCGGAAATCCAGTATATTGAGGTTGTTGAAATCCCGTTGGCTGAGGCTGCTGGGGTTGTTGCGGCTGTCCGGGGTATCCAGTGAACTGCGGCTGGAGCTGTTGTCCCGCGGGGAATCCAGTGGGCTGAGGTTGGAGCTGCGCATTACCAAATGGCGAGGGTTGACCAGCAAAACCAGTCGGCTGCGGTGCGAATCCCGTCGGCTGGGGCTGCATTGGTTGCTGCTGTTGCCCCTGAGGGAATTGCGAGTATTGAGGTTGCTGTTGCTGCTGTTGCATGAATGGTGCCTGGCCGGGTCGGCCACCAGCACCACCGCCGAGGAAGGAATTCGACGAGGAGAACATTATAGACACCGCGCTCGCATGGACAAAACAGATACAGAAGAACCGATGAGAGATTGATGCGAAGAAAGAACGAATGCAGAGAGAGGGGGGATGTTCAGGAGGGCAACGTAAATGACGCCGTAGCAGGGACGCGGAGGCCCGCCCGGATTATGCTTAGTAAGGGGGTCCACCCAAAAATAGCAGACAGCAGGACAAGATGGTAACAGTTATATCTGGATGGAATACGATATTCTTCGTTTCAAGTATATATTTTCATTTTCATTTGCATTCCAGGGGGACCACTATCCAAAGATATAGGACTCTCGGGAAATGCTATTCATAACTATCATGAGTCCTCGCCGGGACTGCTGGAACCACGAAGCAAAACAAATTAAGCCTAGCATTGCAATTTTAGCACCGCTCCATGCGCCAAATAAAGAATCAAACGATCATTGCGCCAGCAATTGTGAGTCTGCGGGAAGAGTGATCCCTAAATCCATAGAGCCGGAAACACTCGTGTCCATCTACTCGACAGCAGCCTGTTGTTGGTTGGCCGCATTGGCCATTTTGCGAAGCTCATATTCCTTAGTGAATTCCCGCGACAGAATACCCAGGTCTTTGATCAGGGCTTGGGAGGCATTGACCACTGCATCCCGGGGAGTTATCTCGCCATCCGTCTGCACTCGCAGCTGGAAGTTAGGAGTGAGAGGGTGGGGGACCTAGACAACCAACATTAATTTTGAATCCTTTGAAGGAGATACGCAAGAACTACTTACGCGGTAGGCGGCGAAGATAACATGAGCGGTCTTCAGCAGACGAGTACGGAGCAGGTTGCCAAGAGTATGGTCTTCTTTGTGGAATGTGAAAATGGCAGCAGAGGGAAGACCTGGTAACAAACTATTAGTTTCAACTGTTGTTGGAATTTCGAGCAAACATCATTGGGCATAACTCACGGGTATCAATGTCGACATCGATCTTGTTCTCTCCAGGGGCAAGCAAAATAGCCTCATAGCTAGAGAAGAAAGGTTAGCGCGTGTGCATTAATCAACCGGAATGCACATATGACATGAAGTGTGTTCGAAATGAAAGAGCAGAACAAATGGCAATGACTCAAGGCCTGGGCATTCAAAACTCTGCCACAATGACTAACACATCAACGCCGTTGTTCTGGAGATTCGGTGGACCTGAACGAGGAGCCGGGCGGCTTGGACGTCCAGCAAGCTCCCGCGCAAAGGTGATACTGCTCGGCTCAAATGGGATCTCCTCTTCAATGCCTGACATGGATTTTTTCGTAGCACAACTTGCAACTTCGAGAGATTTTGGACACGTTGGCAGGACTTGAGAAGAGTTCATTTTTGACAAGAACAGCCAACCCTAAGAAACACAGGGATCGCCAACCTAAGATCGGGGAAAGAACGAGGATGAACAGGTTGAGGAAAGGAAGGCACGATGCAGGGCAAAAATCAACGATGTTCCTGAATTGAGAAAGAGGGGCAAGAACGAGATTGTCATTCATGCCTTCCCCATCGTGACTGAGATCATTGGGATAACGCATACCCCAGGCAGCCAAATGGTGGAGGGTTGAGGGCTCAGGCAATAAAAAGGATG
>Ga0209673_1001970_pt1 | contig 16034 bp, 10 predicted proteins | sample AraplaCol_mMS_r2_2_FD_184274 | JGI IMG/M metagenome (GOLD analysis project Ga0209673, IMG submission 184274) | Arabidopsis root microbial communities from North Carolina, USA - plate scrape MF_Col_mMS_r2 (SPAdes) (version 3) | ecosystem: Host-associated > Plants > Roots > Endosphere | place... | reverse complement strand
CATCGTCCAGGGCAACCGGCGGCCGATACCAGCCATGTCGCTGATGTTGCGCTTGCCGGACGCGCAATAGATCGACCCGGCGCAGAAAAACAGGGTGATCTTTGAGAATGCATGCGCCGCGATGTGGATGATCCCGCCGACCATCGCGACCGGCGAGAGCAGAACCGCGCCCAGCACGATGTAGGAGAGCTGGCTGACCGTCGAATAGGCGAGCCGCGCCTTCAGGTCGTCCCGCGTCAGGGCGTAGACCGACGCCATCAGAATCGTGAACGAGACCAGATAGGCCGTGGCGATGCCCAGTCCTAGCCCGTCCACCAGCCCCGTGCCGAACACATGGAACACCAACCGCAGCACGCAAAACACGCCCATCTTGACCACGGCCACGGCATGCAGGAGCGCACTGACCGGTGTCGGCGCCACCATCGCGGCAGGCAGCCATGCGTGCATCGGCATCACCGCAGCCTTGGCGAAGCCGAAGAGGTAGCAGAAATAGACGACTGTCAGCAGCGCCGCCGAAGCATCGCTCCCTGCCAGCAGGCCCCCCGTGACAAAGTCGAGCGATCCCGCAATGTGGTAGGTCAGCGCCAGCGCGGCGAGAAGCACGCTCTTTGACGCTCCCATCAAATAGACCAGGTACTTGCGGCTGCCCGTCCATCCCTCTTCGTCTTCGTGGTGGTAAACGAGCGGATAGGTAACGAGGGTGAGCATCTCGTAGAAGAGCACCAGCGTGAACAGATTGGCGGCGAAGGCGCCTCCGACCGCTGCCGCGAGACTGGCGGCAAAGCAGGCGAAGAACCGGGTCTGCGCATGCTCGTTCAAGTGCCGCATGTAGCCGATGGAATAGATCGCCGCGACAATCCACAGCAGCGACGAGACGGTGGCAAACACCATGCCGAGCGCATCGACCCGGAAAGCCAAGTCAATCCCCGGCAGAACCTCAAACAGGCGCAATTCGACCGTCCCGCCCGCCAGCACCGTGGGCGCCATCGAGACGACAATTGCGAACATGGCGATTGCCGCCAATGGCGAGACGATATCGCGGACTTTCTCGCGGTTGTTCAGGAGAAGAACTGCAAGGGCCGCCAGGCCCGCGACGGCGACGGCAAGTAGCGGCCGGATCGATACCACCGGGTCCAAGCCTCTATCCTTTCATCATGGTCACGTCGTCGACCTTGAGGGTAGATTTGTTCCTCACGAGGGCGACCAGGATTCCGAGGGCGACGGCAACCTCCGCCGCGGTGATTGCGATGACGAAGATCGCGAAAATCTGACCGCGGAAATCGGCGTAGTAACGCCCGAAAGCGATGAAATTGATGTTGACCGAGTTGAGCAACAGCTCCAGCGACATCAGCACGACCAGAATGTTGCGCCTGAGCAGCACGCCCGCCGCTCCGATCACGAACAGCGCCACTCCGAGCAAAATATACCACCAGAGCGGAACCATCACCGCTGCTCCTTCTGCGCCAGCACGATGGCCCCGATCAGGGCGGCCAGCAGGATGACGGACGCAACTTCAAACGGCAGGAGATAGTCGGCGAACAGCGTTGTGCTGAGCTGCCTGACCTGATCGCCACCGCGCACGGTGACGGGCTGCGTGAGCGAAAAGCGGCCGCTCCAGAGCACCAGCGCAACCATCTCGATCCCAAGCAGGACGAGCAACACCAGAGCCGCCATGTTGCCGCCCGGCAAGAACCGTTGCAAGACCGCTTCGCGCACATCGATCATCATGATCACGAAGACGAACAGGACCATAATCGCGCCGACATAGACAAAGATCTGGATGACCGCGAGCAGCGGCGCCTCGAGCAAGACGAAGATTGCCGATATCTGCAGGAAGCACGCCATCAATGCCAATGCGCTGTGAACCGGATTCCGGGCCAAGACCAGCGTCAAGGCGGTGATCACGGACACCGTAGCGAACAGAAGAAAGAACCCCTGATCCATCGACGCCGACCCTCCGACGCGAACTGCTACCCGGCGCGAGACGGCCGGATTTGAGATTGCGCCGCAACTTCCGATGCGTTCAAAAATTGTGCCCTAAAATCGGATTTTTCACAAGATTATTGTCATTGGCGGAGCAAGACCGGGTCGGTCCGGATGTGGCGAAGGTCGCTTGCGAAGCGCGCGCTTTCGATAGCGTCGTACCGATTTTATTGTTCCATAGGCAAATGGCTTGAGCCGGTCGGTACCGACGTTTTGTTACGGCGTAGTGGGAAATTTCTTCCAAATAACACCGGCTGTTCCGCCGAAGTTACAAGTCTCTGTGGCTTCAGGCCCCCGCAACCAAATCTTTCCTTCCAAAAATCAAAACGCTCCTCGTGGAGCAGCCCGCTCGGCGGGCAATCGAGTCACTGGATCGATTGCTTATTGGAAGCCGCTGGCAAACACGCATGCCCGTAGGGCCGCCGGCAATGAGATCGAGGACGAACATCGCTCCGCCGCTGCGGCCCGACTTTCGGAGATCAATCTCGCGAACTACCGCGTCTTTGCCTAGCCAGCCGTCCGGGCGGCCATTACGCCGCCGGTGGCCGATGCGGCATCCCCACCCCTTGCGCCTCGGCTACGAAAGTCGTGCCAGCGCAGGTCGATTGACGCTGGCTGGGTTCAAGACGATGATGCGAGAACAGTATTTCGTCCTCTTGATCGACGAGCCCGGGTCCTTGGGACAATTCCGGCACTCCTGCCGGCGGACATGGACGAGCGCCGAAAGGCCATCGAGGCCCTGCGCGAGCTGCTGGTGTCGTCGGGCGTTGGAAGCCGGCGGGAGCCGATTGCCTCGATCGTGTGGCCGAGCTGTTCAGCCTCGGCAAGGAGGAATTCGGCAGCAACCCAGTCCGCGGACCGGCAAGCAAGAGCGCTCGCGTTCGCAACGCATCCTGATCGAAGCAGAGGGAGCTTCCCAATGACCGACCTTTCCACGACCAAACCTGAACAATCAAAATACGACCGACTGATTGCCGCTGCACGGGAGGTTGCGCCTGCCGTCACGATCGTGGCGCATCCCTGCGACGAGACGTCATTGCAGGGCGCGCTTGACGCCGAGAACAGACTGATCGTACCAGTCCTGGTGGAGCCCGCCGCAAGAATTCAGACGGTGGCCGCGGAGAATGGGCTTGATCTGAAAGAGCACGAAATCGTCGACGTTCCAAATAGCCACGCCGCTGCGGCGAAGGCAGTCGTCCTGGTACGAGAGGGAAAGGGCGAGTTCCTCATGAAGGGCAGCCTCCATACGGACGAACTGATGCGCGACATCACGGCCCCCGCCACCGGCCTGCGCACCGAACGCCGCGTCAGCCATATCTTCGTGATGGATGTGCCTGACCACGCCGACACGCTCTTCATCACCGACGCGGCGATCAACATCTCTCCCGACCTCGATGTTAAACGCGACATCGTGCAGAATGCAATCGACCTCTGGACGACGGTCGGGCTCGGTCAGCCCCGTGTGGTGATCCATTCCGCCGCCCGGCGGCGTGTGACACAAGTGGCGGCCTGAACCATGGACGCGATCCTTGTCGTCAACGCCGGCTCGTCAAGCCTAAAGTTCCAGATCTTTGAGATCGCCGACACCGGCCCCAATTGCCGCATTCGCGGCCAGATCGATGGCATCGGAGTACGGCCCCGTCTAGCGGCGAGCGCCGCCGACGGAACGGTCCTGGTTGATCGTCGATATGCGCCGGAGGTAGTCGACCACCTGCCGGCGGCAATCGCTGAAATCCGTGCGTGGTTGCTGACCCTTAAGGGTTTCACGCTCCGTGCCACTGGTCATCGCGTCGTTCATGGCGGCCCGGACTATGCGAAACCGATCCTCATAGACCGCGACACACTCGACAAGCTTGCGACTTTCCAGGAGCTTGCTCCGCTGCACCAGCCGAACAACCTCGCGCCGATCCGCCTCGCGATGGAAATCAATCCGGATGTGCCGCAGGTCGCCTGTTTCGACACCGCTTTCCATCGCGGCCACGCCCCGCATACTGATTGCTACGCCTTACCCTGGGACTACTACGAGCACGGAGTACGACGATACGGCTTTCATGGCCTGTCCTACGAATACATTGCCGAGCGGTTGGCCGAAGTCGCGCCCGGAATCGCCGGTGGACGCATCATAGTTGCCCACCTCGGCAGCGGTGCGTCCATGTGCGCGCTGATGGACGGACGCAGCCTTGAGACTACGATGGGCTTCACGGCACTCGATGGCTTGCCGATGAGCACCCGCCCGGGCCAGATGGATCCCGGCATCGTGCTATACCTGCTCGATCACAGAGGAATGACCATGGGGGAGGTTACTGACCTTCTCTACAGGGCGTCCGGTCTGAAGGGGCTGTCAGGCATTTCGGCCGACATGCGCGATCTTCTTGCCAGCGATGACCCGCGTGCGGCCCTCGCCATCAATCACTTCGTCCATCGCTGTGCGCTCAGTGCCGGCATGCTTGCCGCCGCGCTTGGAGGTCTTGACGCTTTCGTCTTTACGGCTGGCGTCGGGGAGAATTCGCCGCCAATCCGCGCTCGCATCGCCGAACGGCTTGCCTGGCTGGGAGCCGAACTCGATCCCGCGGCCAACGAAGCGGGCGCGGTGCTCATTTCCACTTCTGCGAGCCGCGTCGCGCTCTACGTCCTGCCGACGGATGAGGAACTGATGATCGCCCGCCACACGCTTGCACTCATAACAGCACCCTGAAACCGATGTAATGCGCATGATCAACCCTTTCGGCCCGAGAAGCGCCGCGCGCCCAATCACTGGGTAGGAGCTCTATGTGGACGGCGGCTATCATATTGTCGACTGAGCATGCGGCGAACAAAACAGCCGCCGACCCCTTGATCCCGCCAAGTTGAAGTAATCCAGCTCGCCTTCGCATGCCCGGAAGATACCAATTGACAACGAAGGCGAGAGTTGGCATCCGCGGGCGTGAGGCGATAGAATCCAAGCGGCATCCAATCTAAAGCCAGCCCCCTGAAAATCCCGCACGTCTCAACCCGGTCACGATGGGCTTGCATTGGCGCATGATGTTCCAGAGCAAGCCGGTCCGATAGTTTTCGATCATCAGCACCACCGGTCCTTGGTCGATGCCGAAGTGATAAGGGCTTACCCACCATCCGGCTTGACTGTTTTCCACCGCATATGTCTGGTTAAACGACGGTTTGAAGCCGTAAAGCCGCGTCATACCGAGCTTCATCCGCGCAAAGTTGCGGACAGTTGGCACGACAATCTCCGGCGCGAACGGCAGCGAGGCGACAACGACCCATGGCGCGATAGTCCCATCGTCAGGTCCGAAAGGAGCCCCGCGGGCTACGTAGTCGAAGAACTCCCGATCGACCCCATCTATCGTCCGCTTACCCCAACCCGGGCCGTCGCATGCGGTGAACCCCCAACAATGTTCGCCATACCCTACAAAGTTCATCGGGTTGCGGATTGCGTATTGTTGCTGGATATATGTCGCATGCCGACTGTTTTCGAAATAGTCGGTGTCATGGTGGCGCATGAACGCATCGCGGATGCCTCGAAAGTCTATCCACATGTGCGACAGTTGATGGGTAAAAAGCGGTCCTGAATACAACAACTCGCGGCCGTAGATATTCCGCCATTCGTAGGTTTCGGTGTAGGCGGCATAGCACTCGGGCGGCAAAGGGTGAGTTGGGGATCCCAGACCAATGATGTAGAGCAGCAGGCCTTCATCATAGCCACGCCATCGATAGGGAATGAAACCGCTCTCCGGACGCCAGCCATGCGTTAAAGTTGCACCGCCATCGCAGGCCCAATTCCAGTCGGCACGCTCGTAAAGCGCCATCGCGAGCTGGCGGATTTCAGCCTCAGCGGCCGTGTCGCCATCAAAGTAGGTGGCAACGGTCAAGGCACCTGCGAACAGGAAAGCCGAGTCGATTGTCGACAACTCGCATTGCCAAACCCGGCGCCCCGTTTCGATGTCTAGAAAGTGATAAAAAAACCCTTTGTAGCCGGATGAATCCGGCTCCGGCCCCTGCGGGCATGCCATCAGGTATCTCAAGCGATTGCGGGTGATCTTTGCCGCAAATTCGCGGATGAGGACGCCGCGTTCTACAACCACGGGGATGGTCGCCAACGCCATGCCAATCGCCGCGATGCTTGCCGGGGCGTTCGGTTCTGTCTTGTCGCGCACCAGGCCGTTGTCCGGGTTTGTGCATTGGAGATAGTACAAAAGAGTGGTGAATTGCAGCCGAGCGAGGTCCTGGTCCGTTGGCATGCGGTCGAGATCAGCGTCGGTTGAGAGCATTTCGGGCATGGCCGCTAACCAACTATGATGTGGACGTTATGCATGCGTCCGTCATCCACAAGCGAGACGGCTTCGTTCGCGACTGGTTCACCGTCCAGAGTGACGGAGTGCACGCCTCGGCCGATGCCCTTCGCGTTGTCGAAACGGATGCGGTAGGTCGCTGATCGATATCGGTATGCGATCTCATAGGCCGGCCAGCCTGCCGGAACGCACGGCTCGAACCGCAGAAACGGCCCTTGCTGGCGAAAGCCGAGGATTGCCTCGAGCGCTACGCGGTAGAACCAGCTGGCCGATCCGGTGTACCAGGTCCATCCACCGCGCCCAGTGTGTGGCGGCGCGCCATAGATATCGGCGCTGACCGCATATGGTTCCACCTTGTAGCGTTCGACTTGATCTCGCGTGGCGCCATGACAAATCGGATTGATCAGGTTCCAAAGCTTTAAGGTGAGATCGCCGTCGCCTTGCAAAGCGGTCGCCCAGACAACCCAGGTTGCCGCATGCGTGTATTGGCCGCCATTTTCACGGATGCCCGGGACATAGCCCTTGATGTAGCCGGGCTGTAGCAAGCCTTCGTCAAAAGGCGGGTCGAAGAGTTTGATCAGCTTGTCCTCTTGGCGTACCAGCCGGTCGTGGACCGCACGCATCGCGTTTGAAGCTCGTCCAGCATCGGCTTCGCCCGAAATGACAGCCCAGGCCTGCGGGATGGCGTCGATCTGGCATTCGTCGTTCAGGTCCGACCCGAGCGGCGTGCCATCGTCAAAATAGGCCCGGCGATACCAACCACCGTCCCAGGCGTTGGCCTCAAGGGCTGTGCGCAGCGCCTCGACTCGCTCGCGGCACCAGGCGGCTCTGCTTTGATCTCCACGCGACACTGAAATCTCGGCAAATGATTTCAGGACCGTGAGGAAGAACCAGCCGTTCCAGACGCTCTCTCCCTTGCCTTCGGCGCCGACCTTGTTCATGCCGTCGTTCCAGTCACCGGTTCCCATGAGAGGAAGGTCGTGGCTGCCCAATCGATAGCCATGCTCCAGCGCACGGATGCAATGCTCGTAGATGGAGCCGGACTGTTCGCTGGTCGCCGGCTGGCTGAAGTCTTCCTCCTGGTCTTCTTTCAACACCGGCGACGTGATGAAGGGAACCATCTCATCAAGCAGTTGAACGTCGCCCGTCGTGGACACGTAGTGGTGAACGACCAGAGGCAAGAAATAGAGGTCATCGGTGATCCGGGTACGCACGCCGATACCGGATGGAGGATGCCACCAGTGCTGGACGTCCCCCTCCTCAAATTGCCGTGCTGCCGATCGCAGGATCTGGGAGCGGGCCTCGCTCGGAGCGCTGTAGACCAGAGCCATCACGTCCTGGAGCTGATCCCTGAAGCCGTAAGCGCCTCCGGACTGATAATTGGACGTACGCGCCCAGACACGGCACGCCAGAACCTGGTACAGCAACCAGCGGTTCATCATCAAGTTCATCCCGACATCGGGCGTGGTCACCTGGATCGAGTTTAGAATATCGTCCCACTGGCGGACAACAGCCGACAGGCTACTGACCGCACGCTCGGAGTCGGCATGCTCGTGGACCAGCCTGCGGACTTCATCGAGGTCGGTAGTCTCTCCCAAGACAAAGACGATTTCTCTGGTTTCGCCGGGTGACAAGGAGATATCCACCATCAGCGCAGCGCAGGGATCCAGCAATGGACCGAACCGTTCTGCAAGATTGGTTCGCAGCATAGCCGCTGGCTGAAATACGGAACCATAGTTGCCAAGAAACTCCGCGCGGTCAGATGTCGCCGAGCGCGCCGGCTGACTGGCGGCTGCGAAAGCCAGCTTCCCGGCAAAGGCTCCGCCCCAGGGGTTTCTGGCGACGATGGCGCCCGACCGCGTATCCCGCGTGCAGACAATCCGCGTCGCCGCGTCTTCGCGGTGGGTCCCAAGTACCCACTCAGCGAAATAGGTTGCTGTGACGTGCCTAGCCCGAACATCATTGTTAGTAAGCCTGAGACGAATGATCTTGACCGGATCGTTGAGTGAAACGGAGACCGTCAGCTCTTGATCGAGGTGACGGCAGTGACCGATATAACGGCTGTAGCCTTGGCCGTGACGAACGGTCACCGCCGCACTAGGACCGATAGGCAGGGGTGTCGGCGTCCAGATATCTCCGGTTTCCTCATCCCGCAAATAGAGGACTTCGCCCGGCGCATCCGTAACCGGGTCGTTCGACCACGGTGTTAGCCGGTTCATCTGGCTATTCTCCGACCATGTGTAGCCGAGACTGGCTTCAGTCGTCAGACAGCCAAAATGCGGGTTTGCGATCACGTTGCTCCAAGGCGCCGGCGGCAGGGCGGCGGCTTGGGGTTTGAGCGCGCTCACGTGCACCACATACTCCTGTCCATCGGCTGTGAAGCCGCCGAACCCATTCCAGTATTGCAAATCCTCGGCTGGTTTAGGCGGAGGGGCTGTGGGTTGCTCGCTCAGCCCAGTGGTGATGGTGGGCGAAAGAGGTGACGTGGCCGGGAAGGGCCGGTTGAGTTGATCGCTGAGTTCACCGCCGGTTCCCAGCAGGACGATGCGCGCCGCCGCGGCGATGGCAGCCAGGTGGTCGCTTTCGGTGCCGGGCTCGGAAAGGATAAAGATTCCGCCGGGTTTGCCGATCATGTCCGCTTGCGGGCCTGATTGCAGCTTTTCGGCCAGCCGCTTGGCGCTTTCTGCACCGCCCCCGTCAAGCAGGATCAGGTCAAATCTCAAGCCCCTCCGTCGAGCGAAATCATGGCCCATCGTCACCTGGCGAACGAGCGCATGATCCCCATCGCCATCCGCGCGGACCAGCACGATCGGGAGGTCGCCGGAGATACCTTGAGCCCAGAGAGCCGCTTGATCCCATCGATCTCTCGGGATAACGGGCGCCTGCCGCATGGCCTGGTTCGCAAATGCGACGCTCCCGGCCAGCCGATTGAACAGCGAGATATCGTCGGGCTTCAGGTTCAGTGTCCGGAGCTCGCTTTCGTATTTCCTTGACGCATCGGAGAAAGCTCGTTCGACCGCGTCGAACTTGGCGTATCTCTCGGCGATGCGCTGCACGGCCGACTGATCGTCTGCCGCTCCTGTGACGAAGGCGACGCGCGCGTCGGCGCCCGGCGCCAGACGAACCGTTCGCCGCAGACAGAAAATCGGGTCGAGGACAGGGCCGGTTGTTCCGGAGAGCGATGCGCCCACGTCGAATACCGAGGGGTTGGTTATCGTCCGGCCTCGGCCAAGAAATCTCAGCCGATCGGTTTCATATTCGGCCGCTTCGGCAGACGGCACGTTCGATGAGGAAACGTGAACTGCCCAAGTGGCTCTCTCCCCGGCAGCACGTGGCCTGCGGCGGGCAAACAGAGCGCCTGTCGCCTCGTCAAACCGGGTTTCTATAAATAGCTTGGCAAAACCCGGATGTGCCATATCCGCGCGACGATTGATCAGGCAGACCTCGGCATAGCTTGTCAGTTCGAGGGTTCGTTCCCGTGTACCATGATTCATGATCATGAGCACACGCACCTCCGCGTCCACATCGGACGCGACACAGATCTTCGAGACGATTTCAATGTCACCGGCGTGACAGACAAATTCGGCCCTGTCTCCGTGAAAGGCGTGCTTGTAGACATTTAAAGGGCGAAATATTGGCTGCTTTCCGATGGACCAGAGATCGTTGTCCGTCAGATCCCTGATATAACAAAATTGGCCCCAGCAATCGCGGGTGCTGTCCTCGCGCCACCGGGTAATGTCAAGGCCTTGCCACATTCCGTAGCCGGCCCCGGCAGCCGTGACCAGCACACTATACCGATCGTTGCAAAGCAAGGCGACCGTGGAGCCGGGATTCGCCGGCTCCGCGATATTGTCATGTCGTGCTGCGTCCGACGTGCTCGTTGCCACTGGAACCTCCGTTCGATTGGACGCCGCCGCTCAAGCATTATCCCCTTCGGTCGAGGTTCTTTGGGACCTTCCCGGCTGGCCTTTCGAGCCCCATTTCCAGCCGCTGATTGCTGGCATGTCGTCGCCGTATTTCTCGATGTATTGCCTGTGTTCGATCAGCTTCTCGCGAATTGCCTGTTTGAAATAGGCAGCGCGCGCACCGAGTTGCGGCAGCCGGTCGATGACGTCCTCGACCAGATGGAAACGGTCCATTTCATTCAGGACCACCATGTCGAACGGCGTCGTCGTCGTTCCTTCTTCCTTGTAGCCGCGGACGTGTAGATTGCCGTGATTGGTACGGCGGTAGGTGAGCCGGTGAATGAGCCACGGATAGCCGTGGAAGGCGAAGATGATCGGCTTGTTCTTGGTGAACAGTGCATCGAAATCGCGATCCGGCAGCCCGTGTGGATGCTCGGATGGCGGTTGAAGTTTCATCAGGTTCACCACGTTGATGACGCGGACTTTCAGTTCCGGCAGGTGCTCCCGGATCAGCTCGACTGCCGCCAGCGTCTCAACTGTTGGAACATCGCCACAACATGCCATCACGACGTCTGGCTCACTTCCCTTGTCGTTGCTTGCCCATTCCCAAATGCCGAGACCCTCGCTGCAATGCTTGATGGCCTGATCCATCGTGAGCCACTGCGGGGCGGGCTGCTTGCCTGCGACAACGACGTTGACGTAGTTGCGGCTGCGCAAGCAGTGATCTGTCACCGAGAGCAATGTATTGGCGTCCGGCGGCAGATAGACCCGGACAACCTCCGCCTTCTTGTTGACCACGTGATCGATGAACCCCGGGTCCTGATGGCTAAAGCCATTGTGGTCTTGCCGCCAGACGTGGGAACTCAGGAAGTAGTTAAGCGAGGCGACCGATCGCCGCCATGGAATGTCGTTGCACACCTTCAGCCATTTGGCGTGCTGGTTGAACATCGAGTCGATGATATGGATGAAAGCTTCATAGCAGGAAAAGAAGCCATGCCGGCCGGTCAGCAGGTAACCTTCCAGCCAACCTTGGCATTGATGCTCGCTGAGCACCTCCATCACTCTGCCATCGGGCGACAGATGATCATCTTCCGGATAGATCTCCGCCATGTAGCAGCGGTCGGTGACCTCCAATACATCCTGCCAGCGATTGGAGTTGTTCTCATCGGGGCTGAACAGTCGGAAGTTCTTGCTGTCCATGTTCATCTTCATGATATCACGGAGAAACTTACCCATCACCCGCGCCGCCTCGGTGTGGGTTTGCCCGGGCCTTGGAACGGAGACTGCGTAGTCGCGGAAGTCGGGCATCTTCAGGTCCCGCAACAGCAATCCACCATTGGCATGCGGATTGTCGCTCATCCGACGATGCCCCACGGGGGCCAGCGCCGCCAGCTCTGGCTTGAAGCGGCCATTGTCGTCAAACAGTTCCTCTGGGCGGTAGCTCTTCATCCATTCCTGCAGGATTTGGATGTGCTCCAACTTGTCCATGTCGCCCATCGGCACCTGGTGCGCCCGCCAGTAGTCCTCGCACTTCTTACCGTCGATCTCGGGGGGGCAGGTCCAGCCTTTCGGCGTGCGGAAAACGATCATCGGCCACATCGGACGTTTCACGTTGCCCTTGGTGCGGGCTGCTGCCCATATTTCCTGGATATCCGTCACTGCTGTGTCGAGCACGCCGGCCAATTGCTGGTGCACGCTTTCTGGGTCACTGCCTTCGACGAAATATGGCGTGTAACCCATGCCTTCGAAGAATTTCCTTAGCTCTTCACGGGGAATGCGGGCCAGGAAGCACGGGTTGGCGATCTTGTAGCCGTTCAGATGCAGGATCGGCAGCACGCAGCCGTCGCGAGCCGGATTGAGGAACTTGTTGCCGTGCCATCCCGTCGCAAGCGGCCCCGTTTCGGCTTCCCCGTCGCCGACAACGCAAGCGACAATCAGATCCGGGTTGTCGAACGCCGCCCCGTAGGCGTGGCTAAGGGCATAGCCCAGCTCGCCGCCCTCGTGGATGCTGCCGGGGGTTTCCGGCGCAACATGGCTGGGGATGCCGCCGGGGAAGCTGAACTGCTTGAACAGCTTCTTCATGCCTTCGTCGTCTTGGCCGATATTGGGATAGACTTCGCTGTAGGTGCCTTCGAGATAGGCGTGTGCAACCAGCGACGGTCCGCCATGTCCGGGTCCGATGACGTAGATCATTTCAAGATCATCGCGTTTGATCACGCGGTTGAGGTGCACGTAAAGCATGTTCAAGCCCGGCGACGTGCCCCAATGGCCAAGCAGCCGTGGCTTTATATGCTCGCGTTTCAATGGTTTTTTCAGCAGCGGATTGTCGAGAAGATAGATCTGACCCACCGACAGATAGTTCGATGCCCGCCAATAGGCGTCCATCGACTGTAATTCTTTTTTCGAAAGGGGGCCGCCCGTTGCTATCTTCTTGTGTATGGCGACCTTTGCGTCTCCAGTCGTCTTGAGCGAAACCATGGTATCTCCTCCTCTGAGCCCAGATTGCTACGGTAAGATCTTCCAAGGCGAGAAATCGTCGAGTTTTTAAATGCCAGGAGTTTTTAAATGCCAGCGATTGAAGAGGGCGGTGCGATGCTTGGCGGAAGGAATGCTAAGCGCGAGGCATAATCTGCCCCGCGATCGTTATCGACCGAATATGCGATATGGTGCCCGTTTCAATCAGCCTAAGGCGCTGGCACGCCGTTGCGGCGGTCCATCACCAATGCCTCCAGCTCCTATGTATCGCCCTGCCGTCAAAAACGGCTTCGTGTCAGGCTGTCTATGCGTAAGAGCTAATACTCTCACGAAACGCGTCTGAAGCACAGTCAAATTCGAAGGTGTCTGAGGTTTAATCCGAAGCCGATGGCAAAGAGCCCGCTGACTCTCACGGACGATCGCCGGAGAAGTGTTCAACCACTCGCGTCACGCCCCTGACACTTTCGGCAGCGACGCGCGCTGCCCTCTTGCATTCCTCCGTGTCGATGCTTCCCCACAGGTGGGCCACACCGTCAGTAACCGTTACGGCCATGTCTTTTCCTAGAAGACTTGAATTTTCGCTGAGGCGTATCGCAATGCTGCGACGGATGGCCTCGTCACCTGGTGCGGTTTCATCACGATCGGCAGCAACGATCGCCTTCAGCAGATCTGCACGACTGATGATGCCAATCGGCACGCCATCTCTCATCACGGGAATACGTTTTATCCGGTGTTTCTGCATCAAGGCTGAGACCTGGCCCAGAGACGTGTCCTCGCCTACGACGACCGGGTCGCGGCTCATGACGTCGGCAACTTTCCACGCGTTGCTCTTGACGTAAGCCGTGGCTTTCTCTTCGGCGGTAAGGGCAAACGTTCCGAGTTCGGCGGCGGCTGCCCCTCCTAACTCCGTTCTCCGCAGCAGATCACCTTCACTGAGGATCCCGATCAGGCGACCCGCATCGTCGATGACCGGGACGCCACTAACCTGATTTGCGAGCATGATTTCGGCGGCTCGCCGAACGCTGTTATCCGGTGATACACCGACAAGCTTCGTGGTCATCACATCTTTGACTAGCATCTCCGCACGACCTTCCCCCAAAGAGGGCAACGAGGATTTGCTAAATTAAACCTGTTGCGGGTGTACGACAACCAAATTAACGGCGTTGCCGCGCCCTGTCTCAGGCGCGGTTCACCGTCCATGTCCAGCTGCCATCCTCACCGCATTCCAACACCGCATCGTGGCAATCGCGCAGGACGTCAGTTTCCGCGTTGTTGATGCAGGTGATCGAATTTTCAGAAAGTATCTGCAGGATCCTGGGAAATTGTTCGAGACCGAGCGTCGTGTCGATTCGATCCAGGAAGACGAACTGCGGGGCCGCGAGAAGAATATTGACGAGCGCGAGGAGCTGCTGCTCCTGCAGCGAAAGCAACTTTTCCCAATCCTTCTCGGCATGTAGCCCGCCCGCTTGTGCTAGCACCCGTTCGAGATTGAGCTCGTGCAGGAGCTGGATGATGCGGTCGTCCGGGATTTTGCTCGAGCGTACGTTGCGTACGAGAATCTGGTGCAGCGTGCTTGTCGGCAGATAAGGCCGCTGAGGGAGAAAGAGTATATCGTCGGGACCTGGGCGAATGATGCGCCCGGAGCCCTTGAAGGAAATGCCGGCTGTCGCTCTAAACAGCGCGACGCGTGCAGCTTGAGCCGGCCCCGTGATCAAGACACGCATCCCGATGGGGATCGAAACCGACAAGTCTTTGACGAAAGGAACTTCGCTCGCCGATGACAGCAGAGTCAACGTCTCATAGGCCAGACGCCCTTTTTCTTCGACAATCGCGATACCTGATCCTGCGGGTGATCGTACCTGTTCTATAGCCTCCATCAGCGAGCTAAGCCGCGCCACCACCGCAGCGAACGTCGAGATGGACTGGAACTGGGTTATGATCAGCGAAAAAGCTCCCACCAGCATTGCGAAAGCTGCGCCGGACTGGGTGATCACGCCGAAGTCGATGTCCCCTCTCATGTAGGCAGGAGCAATGATTAAGGCGGGAATGATTTGGATCAGCCAGTTGTAACCCGTGGTGAAGAATCCCACGTTGCGATTGATCGCGGTGACTTTGCGAAAATTGGTGACCGCATCCTCGAGTCGCTGCAGTAGACGAAAGCTCTGCTGTTCTTCGCAATGCGCCAGCACAATGGATTCGGCGTTTTCTCGAACTTGAATTAGGCCGGAGCGGAAGCTGGCCTCCTTGTCGAGCTGATCGTAGTTCAGTTTGATGAGCGGTCGCCCAAGCGCGATCGTCAGGTACGACCCGCAAGCGGCATACAGAACGGCCACCGCAAACAGCATGGGACTTATCGACCACAGCACACCGGAAAAGGCTATGATTGTGAGGCTGCTGTTGAGTACCATCAGAACGAAGGACAGCGTAGTGACCGTGAATACACGCATGTCCTCAGTGATCCGCTGGTCGGGGTGGCTAAGCTGTCCCGACACATCCAGCTGATAATAAGCCCTGTCGGCGAGATAGAGATTGATGGCCCGCCGGGTGAGGAATTCCCGCCAGAGCAGCGCAAGGCGTTCCTCAATGAACCGGGAGACGACCGCGACGATGGTGAATGCCGCAAAGACCCCGATATAGAATATTGCCTGCCGGATGAATTCGGGCGTTTCGCGATTGGCGATCGCGGTCATGAAGTTACGGCCGACGTAACTGTTGACGACGTTCAGGCTGCTGAGCGCGAACAAGAGCGCCACGAGCCCGGCAAACATCAAGCCAGCTTTGCTGCCGACCTCCGATGTCATGAAGACCCTGACCGCTCGTACGAAGCGAACGGCGGTCACCTTGAAGGGAATTTGTCGCGTGTCCATGGCATCCCCTTTGGCGAGCTCGAGTTACGAGTAGGAATGGCCTCTTAGTCGTTGGGCAGCGCCAAAACCGAACGTCTATGAGAAGGCCGTAAAGTGAAGATCTGCGGGATAATCTGACCAATATACTCCCTCAACCGGCGGCCTGCTCACACTTCCTGTGACGTCGTCGGCGATGAATCGGCAATGAGGATCGCCTCCACGGCGAGATCGCGCATCAACAGACATACGCGGAGCGTGCAGCCAGCCATAGATGGGCGAATAAGCCCCTTGGCTCTTGATAAGAGATAATCGATACCAACTACGTCCTCGTAGAGCGGGTGCATTGCCTGTTCAGCGCAGACGACAAGGAGGGCCTTTTGCGTTTCCAGAAGTTCCTCAGCAGGGGCCGCTTATGATGAATACCCGATCTGCTTACATGCTTGTTCGAGTGTCTGAACCACGCCCTTCTCCCCGATAGGCGAAGCGTGCATGGTCCTCGGATCAACCCATTTATCGGTTCTTAAGCAAAGAATGACAGC
>Ga0209673_1001969_pt1 | contig 16052 bp, 10 predicted proteins | sample AraplaCol_mMS_r2_2_FD_184274 | JGI IMG/M metagenome (GOLD analysis project Ga0209673, IMG submission 184274) | Arabidopsis root microbial communities from North Carolina, USA - plate scrape MF_Col_mMS_r2 (SPAdes) (version 3) | ecosystem: Host-associated > Plants > Roots > Endosphere | place... | reverse complement strand
AAAAAAAAAAAAAAAAAAAAAAAAACCACGACTCCTCCGCTCCAAACAATACCAGACCATATCCATATCAATACCATTAGCATACCATCAATTGACCCAAAAAATTATACCCGCGGAATCAAAACCGGGCAGTTCTCCGCAGCTTAAATCTGAGGCTGCGCAGGGGCAGTCGTCGTCCAAGTAGACAAAGGTTGAGTCGCATAATGAGGATGATTAACCGAAGGCGCAGCACCCATATAATATTGCGAACGATCAGGCGCATAATAACTCTGCTGATGCATAGGATTCGATTCCCGACGCGGAACAGAAGGGTCCAAAGGCCCGATTCCCCGATCCATATGAGCCTGGGATGAATCAAGTTGTCCCGATAAACTGAAAGAACCGCGAGAATAAGTAGCGGGTGTAGAAGGGTCCATGGGCGAAGTCGCATCTGTAGCGACGCTTCGGGAGGAAATTGATGAGTTTCGATAGGCGGAGGGGGAGTGGTCGGATGTTGAACGATTACGATCGCTCATTGAGCTTGGGATCGCGGTGTTCAGGGTCCCGGGGATAGATGAGGAGAGGGCGGAGTGACTCATTGAATCCATGCTGCCGCCATAAGGAGCGGGGCGGAAAGCGCCGTAGTCTTCGACTTTTGGAGTCATTGATGCGGCTGTTGCGGGGGAGGGGAGGTATGGGTTTGGCGCTTGTTGAGGAGGCATTGACGCGCCCATGGAGTAACCGGCGATTGGACCAGATTGTGGGGGATGTGCGGCGGTGTATGGAGCAGGGTGCATGTAGAAGTCGGCGGATGGATTGGGCATGGCGTAAGCTGGTGGAGCCATGATTTGTTGAGGCCGATATCCGTAGAGAGCGGCGTGAGAGGGATCATGGGCGGATTCAATGGCGCCGGTTTCGAGGTCGTCGATTGGAGCGCGGAAACTTTGTTTCTGGGTCAAGTCGACTCGGGGTCGAATATAACGAAGCGATTCGACCATGGAAGGAGGGTTCAAAACACCGCGCATCACATCTTCCACGCTATAATAGGAGACCAGGTGGTGGGTGATACCTAGAACAGTCACGGACATGGTCTTTTTGACGAGACCGGAATCCTTGAAACCATACGAATCGACGAGCGAACCCACGAGGGCGCGCTCCACTTCTGACTGATGCGGGCGATCGCCAAAGGGGCCCGAGGGGGAGGTTGGGGAGTAGCCTGCAGTTGAACCGTTGCTGCTGTCATGTCGGGGATATGGTTCGCCTGGTCTAGTAGAGGGCACGGGGCGACGATTGGCCTTTTTCATGGCGCGCTTCTTCTCTCCTGGAGGAAAAGGTTTCTCGAGTTCTCGATAGACGAGAAAATTGCCCAAGATGCGACTTGGGGACCAAGTTACCCCATCGGTCCAGCGCTTGATACCGGAGGAGTTTTCTTCGTAGATGAAGACGCTCCCGGAGCGCACGAGGTGGGAGCGCTCCCGATCATGAGGGCGACGGGGGACATGATGCAAGACGCCGGTGAGACAGGCCTCGAAAAGAATCAGAGCGTCCTGAGTGGTGGCCACATAGCCGGTGAAAGTAGGTTCCAGCACGGCGGCGGTGCCGTTCACCATGGTGGGTGAGTGAGTAGAGGTTGTGGTGGTGGTGGTGGAGTAGAGAAGAGTAGAGTAGGATGTATACAGTAGGAGAGTAGAGGGTACGGAGGAGGGTAATTTAGAGAAGGTGTGAAGGTGAAAGTGTGAAGGTAATACCCCAGAATCACAGTTTGATCAACAGAAATGAAATAAGCTAGAGAGATCGACCAGGGTATGGAGAAGAGGGAGGGTTTTGAGTTAACCCCTCCTCTGATTCCAGGGATCGCCAGTCAGCACGGACCTTGGGTGTTGGTGGAGATGGTGGGTGGTGATAACTGGTGAGTGTAAATGGTGGGTGTGTGTGAGTGTGGTAGATGAGTAGAAGAGAGTAGAGTAGAGGAGGAGAGCAGAGAATAGAGGAGAGTCAAGAGTAGAGAACAGGGAATGAGGAGAGAGAGAATATGAGAATATCGGAGAGAGATACCCTCCGACGAGGCAGAGTGAGTGAGTACGGAGGAGTAGTATAGAAGAATACAATACACTACCCTCAGTATTCGCAGTACTCTTGTGAGTACTGAGTCTAATCATCATCGACTGAGTCAGCCAATACTACCATCAACCATGGCTGGATCAGCCACAGATCCTGCTTGAGCTATGTTATATATATATACATCTTCATCTATCTATATACACACATAATGTGAATAAATGCATGTAAATGATATTGGGAGATTGCTGATATATTCAGACTTTAAGAGTAGATCGACGAACTCAATGCCTGACAGATGTCATGAAAACCAAAAAGTGTATCCTAGTATATTGTACTGTACTGTCATGTATTGTCCTCCGCACAGGCCGCGATCGCCGGTCTGGCCCAGTAAGCGCGCTGGGGAAGAAAGACTCCGCCTGATTACGAGATGGTTCAGCCAATCATATTCCATTATTTAATTGACCCCGCCGATCGCCCCTCTAATTTCAGATGATTGGTTAAGATAATCCACTTCCACGGCGCCGGACCAGCCTGTCGGGAGGCAACAGTCATTAATGAGTGATTTAATTCAACTCGTAGAGTAGTCGATTTACAGTAGGATCTAAGGAGACAGATATATATGGAGTATATATTCTAGATATATATATATATATATATATTATTAAATGTATATACTATCGTACTGAGTATCTGTGAGTACTTCAGTCAATCATACTAGGCAGCTGATCAGCTGATTGGTGGCTCACAGTACACCCGTACTATGTACGTCCAGTAGTCTATCCTCCTACAGAATATCCTCAACTACTGAGTGCTGAGTGCTGAGTACAGATACCCCTATTCTCTCCGAGAGATCATGATCCACCATGTCATCATTAGCCTCCGATGCCAAGGTTCGTGCTAGACGCGCGAACCTCAGAAGATCCTCTGATCAGACCTCCTGTATCGAGTATGGAGTACATTGTACTCCATAGCCATACTTCGTACAGGACGGTGCTCTCGATCGATCGTCTAATGATACCTTTCTAGTCTGACCACTGACCATTGACCCTGACCACCACTGACTACCACTGACCACCACCCACCACCACCACCAGGAACTAGTAATACAATACATCTCCTTACAATACAGGAAGATCACGGAGTACGGCGTACCGGCTGGTCCCTCATCTGCCCGACGATCGACCAGGCTAGTCCGAGTCCTCATTTACAGTACTGTAGTGACGTTGAGAGGAAACTGGAGTGCGAATTCATCTCCATTCTCTACTCTACTATGTACTCACCTGTATTCTACTGTACGGAGTACAGTTACATACACACGGTCTTGGTATCTTGGCAGTAGATCGTCCCTTTGCTGACCTTCCCTTCCAAACCATATGATTATCACTTAGTACTCTTCTAGTGTACAACTCTACCCGTTACCTAGTCTGGATGTACAGACAATACCTACTCTGTCCGAGCCTGATTATGTTCCTACGCTAGTCTCATCCACAGTATGTATGGATACTATATTAGCACCGCCCAAAGCCAAAAATTAAGTCCTCTCCACCCGCATATCGTCGCTGCGTACCATTTGTCGTTGAAGCAGAAAAAGAAAAAATTTAGCCCCGCACCATGTGGTCAACTTTCCAACACGCTGGTCTGGTGGGCCTCGTATAGCTGCACTAACTGCACCATCACCAGCCACCACCATTAGTCTAGGTCTAGTCTAGTTGAGTTTCGTGTATGTACACTCCGTACATAGTACGGGATGGAGCATGGAGTAAATAGTCTCTTCCTCCGAGACACTGACATGAACCGTTATCATACACTCCGAACTTAATGTACTACTCATTACAGTAGACACATATGTAATTGAATAGATACACTACGAGTACTGTAAGTATTCATTTACTGGTAGAGATCTCCTTGCTATGATGTACATTGTACATTCTAGTAACTATCCTCAACCAGTAACAACTAGTATTATTACTGCCAGCTAATCACACGATCTTAGTGCAGTCAAGTGGAACGACTATCACGCACTAGACTAGTCCGAGTCCATCGCAGGATCACCATCACTCGTCGTGATTTCCCCTTGCTGAATCTTTACTACCCAGCTTTAGTACAGTAAACAAGCTGGCAATTATCTACATAGTAGTGTACAGAGTATGCTCTCCGTATATTTCTCAGCTATGGATAGTACTTAGAATGTATAGATGCACTCAAATATGTTAACCAGGCAGTTGTACTGCGTATCTCAGTGGGAGTGAGTGAGTACTGTAACTCTAGTACATATGCAGTATAGCCACAATCAAGTTCCAAGTCAGTCTGCAGAGACCACCCCTGTTCGGTGCATATGATCGGTGCAGCCCCTTGCTGATTCCAGTGGGTTGGGTCGGAATGAGGGGGCCTCCTCGCGTGTTTGTGCGGGGAATGTACATCTTCAGTGAACAGTGTACAGTATGTCAGAGTAAGATCAATTGAATCATGGTGCAGATTATACTAACATATGTACTGATTATATACTGAGTGAACTATGAACGAGTGGTGTATCAGCTATACACCAAAGATGTGTATATCAAGTGAAGGCAGTGATCACTCAAGAGTATAAAATAATGTACAATAAATACTAATACAATGCTATGCTAATTACAACGCCTATCATACAGATGATCGCATCACCTCTTCAACTTCAGACTCAGTCTCCCTCGTAAATCCACTCCCCCGTCTTACATACATCAATAATCGTAGAGCCCCAGCCGGCGTAACCCCTTCAATTCGTCGCGCCATACCAACACTTGACGGTCGAACCCGTTCAAGAGCTTGCTTTTCCTCATTGCTAATCCCATTCACAAGACTGTAATCAAGATCTGCCGGTAAGAGGAGATTCTCATCTTGTTGGAACCGCTGAGCCATCTTCTCCTGTCGTTTCAAATACGGCGCATATCGACCCTCAATCGCGACGCGATTTCGAATATCCGCCGCAAATGAAGAAGCGGTATACGAATTCGACTCAATGTGCGGTATTAAGTCGTCGATATTCGTCCCATCAAGACAGAGAATATCCAATGCTGATCGAACAGATGTATCAGCACGAACTCTGAAACCCCTCCGCGACCAAGCCGATGAAGAAAGTTTCGTCTTTTCGAGAAGTGATTGTAATTGAATGATTTGTGCTTCTGTCTCGCTGAATTCTTTCCAGCGATGATCTGAAATCACACCCGCTTCCCGGGCTAAACGGGTTAATCGTAGATCAGCATTATCGGAACGAGTCGAGATCCGATACTCGCTACGAGTAGTGAACATTCGATATGGTTCGGAAACTCCCTTCGTAATGAGATCGTCGATCATAATTCCGATGAACCCATCAGACCGAGTAAGGGTCATTGGTCTTCGATTCTGCGACTCTAATCCCGCATTCGTACCAGCGATAACGCCCTGCCCAGCTGCTTCTTCGTATCCCGTCGTGCCGTTTATTTGTCCGGCCAGGTAGAGACCGCTGATTAGTTTTGTTTCCAGGGTTGGACGTAGATTACGTGGATCAATGTAATCGTATTCGACTCCGTAGCCTGGTTGAAGCATTTTGACGTTCTCGAGACCGCGAATCGTTCGTAGCATTGCGTATTGCGCATCTGCTGGGACTGTCATGGAAATACCATTAGGGTAGATCACTTCATTTGGTGCAAATCCCTCTGGTTCAAGCCAAATTTGGTGTCGTTCTTTATCCTTGAATCGGATGATCTTCGATTCCAGTGATGGACAGTATCGAGGTCCGCGAACAGTCTCACGGATATGTACGGACTTGTCCAGATTGGCGCGGATAATTTCGTGAGCAGCTTCGTTGGTATGTGTCATCCAACAATTCAATTGCCCTTCGTCACCGACGTCGACGGTTTCATTAAGATATGAGAATGGCATCGGTGGCGAATCTCCTTTCTGAACCTCCAATGCCGAGAAATCAATCGACTTCATATCCAGTCGAGGAGGTGTACCGGTCTTCAATCGACCTAATTGAAAGCCCGCATCTCGAAGAGACTTACTCAATCCATAAGTCGGTGCTTCACCCATACGACCAGATGGAAAAGTCTCCAATCCAATATGAATCTCACCTCCCAGAAAAGTCCCAGTAGTAATAACCACCCGTCCCGTCGGAATAACCTCCCCAGATTCCAACCTAACACCCACAATCTTCCCCTGCGCCCCAGACACATTCTCAACACCCTCCTTCGAAACAACAATATCCGCAACCTTCCCTTCCAGGATACTAAGTCCCTGCGTACTCTCCAGTTCCGCAGTCATATATTTCCTGTACAAATCACGATCAATCTGCGCACGAGGTCCCCAAACAGCAGGACCCTTCGACCGATTCAATACTCGAAACATAACACCAGCTTTATCAATAATTCTTCCAGCAACACCATCCATAGCATCCACCTCCCGAATCATCGTTCCCTTCCCAATCCCGCCAAAACTAGGATTACACGAACAAACTCCGATATTCGATCGCGAAGGCGTTACAAGCGCTGTACGCGCACCGGATCGTGCTGCGGCCGCACATGCCTCTGATCCTGCATGTCCACCTCCGATAACGACGACATCGTACGGTCTATCATGGAATCAGTGATTAGCGATGTATCTGTCTCGTCAAGGGGGATTAAACTTACTGCGTGTCATTTGCAACAGTCGCAAGTCCACGACTCCTACCAATCGACAAAGGAATTCCAACACGCTGACGTAGCAGTACCGTCGCCCGCGCCCTAAAAGCCATGTCGACAAATTTTCTCTCCTCCCGCGATGCTGTTTGCTGTTTGCGTTGTATACTTCCAAGTTGTAAATTCGAGTGAAATTTGACGATAAGATAAAGAGTCACGTGCGATATGACAAATACGGCGGTTGCGCAATTCGGACCAATTGCGGGGCCGGAGATGTTCAGCCTGCAATTTCATTCTACACTTCTTACATTCTTACTATTTCTGTGTTTGCAAGATACTGCTCTGTCAGAGAAATAATTCCATAATGCGCGCATATTGGTATGATAATAAGCCGGTAAGTTTCAATTCAGAAAATCGCTCCAATCCATACACCTGTAGCAACAGAAAGCGACGTGCAAAGTCCGGACTTCAATCCCCCACCATCCATGATGCAAGCACCGAAATAATCACCAGTTTCAACTCCATTATGAGTGCGCGAGTAACTAATTAATGTGATAAAGGGCGACCAGCGCGAGCCCCACGATTCCGGAAAGGAAGTTTCCGAAGAAACCCTCGCAAAACTCGGCGTAGTGTATCATCATTGTCCGACAATCGAGGCAGTTGACGAACTTGCGCGTGAACGCGGCTACAAGAATCGTGATCAAGTTTGCGTTTCACCTGCGACAATGGGCGATGTATATGAGGAGAAGGTTAAGATGTTTTTCGCAGAGCATTTGCATGAGGATGAGGAGATTCGGTATATTTTGGATGGGGAGGGGTATTTTGATGTTAGGGGTGTTTCGGATGAATGGATTCGTATTTGTTTGAGGAAGGATGATTTGATTATTCTTCCTGCTGGGATTTATCATCGTTTTACTACGAATGAGGAGAATGTAAGTTTTCCCTGGTTGTCCTGGTGGACTGGGATGGATGGAAGTGCGGTGCTAATTTACTTGTATAGTATGTTAAGGCGATGCGTCTCTTCCAGGATGAGCCTAAGTGGACGCCGTTGAATCGTGATGCTGATCTTGATCAGAACCCTCATCGTCAGACTTATGTGAATACTGTTCTGCAGCCTGCTGCTGCTGCTGCCGTATAGGATAGGGTCAGGGGGTAACGAGCTTAGTGGTATATAATGATTGATGGTTGAATGAGGTTGATTATTTCAGTTACTTATGTTTTATCAGATATATACTGAGATGTAGCTCGTAGGCTATAAGCTTGATGCCACGCAACCATGACTGTATAAATACCAAGTCATCGCAGGCAATGACAATAATTCTCACTCAATCTCGAGGATCAATCCTTAGGCACAGGTGTCCCTGCTGGTAATCCACCAGGCATCTCAAATCGATCACTACCCGCACCAGCACTATCTTGACGAGTCATACTAGCACTGCGTAATCCTCCCATGTCCATATTGAAACTACTACTCCTCGACCCCCCAAGCCCTAAGCGCGGATCCAACGGTCCCCGAAATCTCAACCCCTCCGGTTCATCTCGATCAGCATCACCCGAAAATCGCATCGGACCCTCAGCCGATCCCGCACTGCGCGGGGGTGCAGTGGATCCAGCATCAGAGTCCTCGCCGGTGCGAACTCCCGTCCGACCCATTCTCGGCCATAGATCTGGTAATCCAACAACTTGTACACGAGGCTCAACAACACGTTCTTCAAACCAGGCGTGAACTCGAGCTTCGACGAGTTGCGCCACTTTCGGTACGTCTTGAAGTCGACTTCGGGAGCCAATTAATGATCGTACGGAGAGATCTAGACGGTAATCTGGCAGAAATGAGAAAGCAACATTACTCTTAGGACTGCTTTTTGGCGGCTTCGCGTCTTGAGATTCGTTTGTTCCGGGTGATTCGGGGACTGTGCTCGATTCTTGATTTGGCATCGGCGATGTAGTGGGCGTGTGAAGGGGTTCTGTTGATGCGGGGATAAGTGAAATGCATAATGTTCCTGAGAATCGCACGACCGATACGGACAATGCGACTGGGAGGATGGCGGAGCGTGCTTTGGGGTAATTGAGCACTAATTGGGTCTCTACGGCGATGGAGAGATTGTCATCGCTAAGGTCGACATCCAGTAATGCTTGTAATCTTCCACCATCGGCATTTGTGGGATCATCGACGGCAATTATACGACAATTGCTGAAGATGGGGAATTCCTCTCCTAATGAGATATCCGTCACGGTTATTTTGTCGATAAAGGAGGGTTTCTTCTCGGGATTGTTCATCGCTGCATTTAAGGAACTCAAGATTGACGATGTAGGTGAATCCTTCAGTGAGTATGCAGTTTGTCGATATTGCGCGATTGTCTGCGCAATCAGGACATTAAACCAGTCCAATGACTCTGGTTGATGGGAGGAATGATGCATCCGATGCCGGCCATGTTTGGCGGGGTTTGTAGGGATGGCGCTGTAGTATGTTTTGCGAAGGATTGATCGGGTATTCGTAGAGGATGCAGGGACGGGTCGGAGGACATTTGAGTTTGAAGGTTTCTCTCGGAGTGTCTTTTGATCTTGTGTGGTGTTATAGACGGAGCTATAGCGGCGGTGGGTTGTGCGATTCGACAAGCCGCGGGATGGAGGAGGTGGTGCTTCGCCGAAGATGAAGAATTTGATGAATGCACCGATGAGCAATACGACGGAGAGTTGACCTAGCAAGAATCCCTGTGTGAAAGAAAGGCTAGAGGTCTCGTTCAGCATCCATATATCCCTGGTGCTGGCGGGTGAGTATGAACATACGAGGATTGCGGCACGACTGGCGCAACCGGCGCAAGCTCGGCTGAGCAAGGTTAGCAGCTGCAGCTATCTTGAAACCAATTCAGGAATGAGCAATGAAGACTTACGTTGTGGAGATACCATTGTCAAGAAGAACGAGGATTCATTTCCTCCTCTTTTTCCGGAGTTGAGGAGGTTGAACTTTCTGAGTTCGTCTTGGCCGAAGGTGCTTATCGGTTATCGACCAGCTGCAGGTGACCTCAACTGCCACGCTGCTTCTATTTGGATATCACTCACTTCCTCTATTTACTTTATTCGTCTGTCTAATCTTTGGGATATCACTTCATATCTCTTGCAACTCCTATTCAAAGAAACAAAAAGAAAGAGAAACTCGATCATCATGCGCAACAAAAGCGCCAAAAGCGCAGCTCTACTCGCAGCTCTCACTCTCACTCTCTTCCTCGCATCGCCTGCATCAGCTGCAAAGTCACAACCTCCCGGCAAAAATGCAATCCTACTATCCAACGTCCAAGCATTAACACTACGCAACAACCGTATGACTACATCTCGTCGCGTATCTCCAATACCACAACTCACATGCGTCGGCAATCAAAAGATTTGCAAGCTGCATCAAATCGAAGCTATGCGTTGCTCAAACGACGGCTTTGATTATGACGAGGAGGATATACAGTGGACTTGTACCGCGCCGCTACCTGCAGAATTCAAGCTAGGATCTACGGATGTCATTTGTGAGGGATATCGCAATTCAGATGATCCGTGGGTGTTGAAGGGGAGTTGTGGTGTTGAATATCGTATGCTCTTGACGGAGCAGGGCGAGGAGAGGTTTGGAATGGGGTATGGTGGATCTGGATCATGGTCTTCCTGGACAGGGAGCAAAAGTGACAGCAAATTGGGGAGAGGATGGAAATTGTTCGCCAATATTCTGGGCGTGCTTATTTTTTGGGGATTCTTCTTTGGAGTTTTGGCGATCATCTTCTGGCCGTTTCTGGCTGCCCTTTTTGGAGTGAGGAATCCAAGACCTAGAGATCAACGGCGAGGATGGGGTGGATTTTGGGGAGGAGGAGGTGGTGGTGGTGATGGTGGTGGTGGAGATAATGGTTTCTATCCAGGACCGCCGCCGCCTTATAGTTACAGTGATTGTTCAAGTTCTCAAAGACCAGGATGGACACCAGGCTTTTGGTCTGGTGCTTTGGGAGGTGCAGCAGCTGGATATCGAATGGGACGGGATAGTGAACGTCGTTCGAGCCAGCGAAATTCGTTTACTCGATTTAATGATTCCGGGGAGGGCAGTTCACGCTCATCGTCGCAATTCTCAACCACAACAACGGGGACCGGGTTTGGCTCAACTCGACGTCGATAAACAGAGGCAGTACTACTTTAAATGAGGAGAAAGATATGATGAGCAAAAAAGAAGGATGGGATTCTTGCTACCAATCAAATGAAATCAAAGCAAAACCGTTGGTTATATCCAGAACCGCCTGTGTGTATCATTTCCGATCCAAAACGCCGAAAGCAGACAGAAGAAGTAACAAAAAACCCCCCATCTCCATGCAATGCAAGTCCAGCAACGGACTGTTAATATATTAGAAAGCTGGAATCTCATCGATTGATCCCAAGACCTCCTCAGTACCACCACCACCAAGGTTCTTCGCTTGCTTCTTGCTATTACGCGATTTGCCTTTTCCAGTTCCTTTACCCTTGTCTCCCTTTGTATCTTCTTCAGCTCCACCTGTTGGATTGCGCATCATTTCTTCGTGGAGCTGCTTTTCTTTCTCATGCTGCTCTTCGATGGCCCTTTTCTCCTCATCCAGTTCTTGCTGGATCACCTTGGGATCATCATAAGTCTGGTTCGTCATGGCAGTATATGTTTCGATATCGACAACTTCGCGAGGTCCCATGAGCGTATCCCTAATTCGCTGCGGGTCGCGGCGTTCCTCGTTATTGAACTTGAGCTTGATCTGCCGGCGAGACCGGCCGGGGAACATATTGCTTATAATCATGAAATCTGTGCCAAACATGCGCAATCCGCGATAAAACAGATCAGTCATCTCTTCGTCCCAGCTTTCCGTCTTAGACCGTTTGCCATAGGAGGCTTGATTGATCTTGCGAGTAAGCTGGTTTTCCACCACATCTTCTAGATCGCCCGCCTCTCGAGCAGCATCGGCATGACGATCAACTTCAAGCGACGCGGTATCAAGGACAATCTCTCCATTGACGATACGCATTACCGGACCGGATGGGCCTTTGACCTCGGGGGGCCGATTCTCGTCCTTTTTGCTCGCATCTGGCGTTTTATTCTTCTTAGGGGTCCCGGCAGCTGATCCCTCCTCTTGTGCCTTTTGCTTCTCTTCCAATTCGATCTGTTCCAGTCGTCGCAACTCAATTTCACGCTTGGACTTTTTACCAGTCTTCAGGTCTTTGCAAAGCTCAGACATCTTCATCACATTTGGAAGGATTTCTACCGTCTCGGCACCTTCTGGGGTAGGTTCACGCTTCACCCGACGTGTACGCTTTGTCTTGTCGGTACCTTCGGCATCGGATGCACCAGCCCTGGACTGTTTCCGTTTTTTGGAGGTCTTACTCGCTTGACTCGGCTCCGGTGTAGATGGAGCCAATGAGCCCCCGGGTGTCTCGCTGCCAGCATCGCCAGTGGAAGCGCCAGACACACTCACGCGAGATTGGCTCTTTTGTCTAGATTTCGTAATCTCGGAAGTCTTCTTCGCACGCTTGGCAGGTTGATACTCGACAGGCATGAAGGAAGGCCTTGGCGCAGCTATGGGCGCGGAGGTTTGAACGACGGTGGGTCGGGGTGAGGTTATATCGTTCGGAGCGACGGCATCATCAACAGGTTGTGTAGATGGGACGGTAACACCGTGGCCTGCGGGTAGCTCGACATCCTGCTCGATCGAAGGGACTATCTCAGATTCGGCCGGAGGCTCGATGGCCGAGGAGCGGGGAGAAGGAGGGACATCATTTGTGGGGATAGGGTCTATATTCGGTTCTTGTGTCGCCGGAGTCGAAACAGAACCTCTGCGCTTCGGTCGAGGAATTGGAATGGAAGTAGCGGGTCGAGATATAATGGGAGGGCGTTCTTGGGATTGCGCAACTGTAACTGGTGGGGTAGTCTCAGGGATCGCCGGCGGCTCTGGCTCCACAGATGCTACAGATGGAGGTGCAATAGAGCCAACAGAGCCCCTCACATCACGCTCCTGTTGAGCATTTTGTGCAGATTGTACTTGACTCTGTTGAACAGCGCTGGGTCGTCTTGCAGGTGCAGCTGGCGCGGGCGCGCCGCGGCGGGCGGGCGCCTTTGGGGCGAACTTTTTGCCCGACTTGTCTAAAAACCAGCAGATGTCAGTCTTATGCACAATCAATCATCGCACGATCAAGTCGCATGAAGACTCACTAATCGCAGAACTGGAAAAGGACTTCATTGCTGTCCGTCGCTGTCGGCGACATCCGAGTTGTAGTTGGAAAGAGACTCAAAAAGGTGAAAAGAGACTCGACGGGGCAATGGTCGGGTCACGTGGGGCGGTCGCGACGCCAGGAGGAATTCTCCACGCTCCTTCTTCAATCTCAACCTTCTCCCCTTCCACCACACCACACCAACCCCTGGACATCTTTCTCAACCCACGCCTAGTTCGCTTGAAGGCATTTCACTCTAATTTCAGAAACTTCCAAGGCTCGTCTTTGTCAGAATTGGACTCGGTCGCGCGGTGTCTTGATTCGTCTGACGGACGGTTCGGTGGTGACGATAACCCCCTCTCCCATGTCAGTCTAGCCACTGATGCCGGCCGCCGAACCCCCCGTTGTGTCTACAGAGTCCGGTCTTGTCAAAATGGAAGACCGGAAGAGGCCCGCTGCGGAGAATAATGACTCGGCCCCGCCATTAAAGAAACAGGCGACCACCATGAATGGTGGGAGCAAGCCTCACCCTGATGCCGATATGCCGTGGAAAGATGACTTGGAGGTATGTGCTGTACCTTTTCTCTGCTGTTTTTTCTTTCTCATATGTTGAAGAAGTGAAGGTGTTTTGAACATTCATATTCGATACAGCGCTGACATTGCCCCTCCTGATAGCGATTTCAAAAAGATGCGATTTTACGGCAAATGCAGGAATTCAAGCGAGATAAGCAGTCGTTGGAGTCGCGTGTAAATGAAATGACAAAAGCTGCTTCACATCACGACAGTCATTTACGGATCATTGATGCCTGGTATAAGCAGGTAAGTTGATGGCCCACCCGGTGCTTGGCATTCTTTTTTTTCTTTCATATTATATCTGTGCCGGGGTTCTAACGAGGTGAAAAGTTAATTGATGAGATGAAAATACTCTTGGGCTCTGGAGAGATTACGAAAGGTCAGTCACTTGGTCTAGTTTCGGCTCCTGCTTCAACTGTGGTTATTGACAATATTTATAGAACCCGCATTTAAGAGCTCCCTACAATTTGAAGACGCTGAAGGATTTGAGGCGCATCTGAAGACACGATCGGATGATATTCGCGATGTTATATCCCAATTACAATCGAAATCTGGGGATGCGCCTCCCGAGGTTGCGGATTTGCAAAGTCAATTAGCGAAGAAACTCGCCGAGGAAAAAGTTACAATCGCCAATCTTGAGAAAACCTTGGCGGAGAAACAACAAGCCGAAGAAAGCCTCGAAGCTGCTTCACTTCGATACATGGTCGCGGAAAAGAAGCTTGATCGTGCGAGGAGCGTGACAGTCGCCAAGCTCGAGAAACAATACATCCTCGGGGGATCGCGGCCTAGTGCTGAGGGTGCCCAGGTGAAGCGCGAAGATTCTTCGCCCGCAAATGGCGGAACTCCTGTCGGAGAGCGCAGTAGCGAATTGGAAGAAACCAATGCCCGTCTCACTTTGGTCTCAGAAAAACAGAAGGAACAACTTCAAAAGCTTGAGACGGAAAATACGAGTCTCCTCGGCCAGATCAATGAGCAAAAGATCAAGTCAACCAAACTTACTAATGAAGATTATGCTCATACCGATCTGTTCAAGCAAATCCGATCTCAGTATGACGATGTGGTGAAGCGCATCAACCACCTGGAAGCCACCAATACTCAACTTCGGGAGGAGGCCGAAAAGTATCGCTCTGAGCGGGCAGCATATAAAATGGAAATCGAGGAGGAAACGCAAGCAACACTCGCAGAAAAGGAAGCCCAACTGATGAGAGCTGAGACCGATTTAGCACGGATACGGAATGCTCGTGATGAACTTCTGGCCGATCAAAATATCCGAAAAGCCGCTCAAGATTCAGAGAAGGTCGCCAGTACCAAATTGCAAGAATTGGCAGATGCCCGTGAGGCGCGGATCACAGCTTTGGAGTCTGAAATCGAGAGACTGCGACTCCAGATTGACGGGGCCAAAGCGGCAGACAATCTGGCAGAGATGCCAGCGGAAGAGCTTCGCTCCAAGTATACCAGTTTGGAACGCCAATATGCCATGCTGAACACGGAGTTGACGTCTATGCAAACGGCTTATAAGAAGAACGCAACCCTAGCATCCCAAAAGGTCATTGAGCTGGGCGCTTGGGAGGACAAGGTCAATCGTCTAAAGGCTGAGAAAGCGAAAGCAGATCAGAAGTACTTTGCTGCGATGAAGAGCAAAGAAGCCCGCGAGGTCGAAGTGCGCACCCTTCGCGCACAGAACCACAAGACATCAGACATTGTCTCTCAGCTTAAGGAGTCCGAAGCCAACACGAGAACTCTGCTGTCTAACATGGAGAAGCAAGCTAGCGAGACCAAAGAGTCCTTGAATTCCACACTCGACAAATACCGGGCCATCCAGCAACAAATGACCGAGCGAGATATCGTTGCGGATGGTCTGAAGAACCAGATTGCCGAGCTGAAGGCGCTCTCAACCTCGAAGGACTCAACATTGGGAGAGAAATCATCTGCTTTACGACAAGCCGAGATTGAGATTGTCGGTCTCAAACAATCTCTCTCGGATACCAAGAAGAGTCTGGAGAACTGGAAGGGTAAGAGTCTCGGCAACAGCTCTTCAGAGTATGAAATGTTACGGGTAAGTTCCAATGCAATTGAAGATGATCAGAATAACCTCAGTTCTTGGCTATGGGTCCGCTAACCCTAATCTAGACACTTGCATTATGCACGGTCTGTCGACGCAACTTCAAGAATACGGTGATTAAAACTTGCGGTCATGTCTTCTGCAAGGACTGTGTTGAAGAACGACTCACCTCGCGGTCACGCAAATGTCCCAATTGCAATAAATCGTTTGGAAGCAATGACCACATGCACATTACCCTGTGATCCTGATCCTGCACTCACTCACCTTCCGCCTACACCTTCTCTTTCGTGTATTATATCCAACCCTTTTTGATTTGTTTTCCTCGCCCCTAACTTCTTCTTCACCCTCTTTCCCCTTAACCATTTACTCTATGTTTTTTTAGTGGTCACTTTCGGACAGGTCCATGGTGCGGTGTTGGCTGGTTCTTTTTTTTCTCCTCCCCGGGACGGGCTGGACCGGCGTTTGACGAGATATGTATGCTCTGTTTTGTTCTGTTTGGCTCTGCTCTACGGAACTCAGTCATGTCTTTTTTTTTTCTTTTCTCTCCTTTCTCTTTT
>Ga0209673_1001965_pt1 | contig 16075 bp, 8 predicted proteins | sample AraplaCol_mMS_r2_2_FD_184274 | JGI IMG/M metagenome (GOLD analysis project Ga0209673, IMG submission 184274) | Arabidopsis root microbial communities from North Carolina, USA - plate scrape MF_Col_mMS_r2 (SPAdes) (version 3) | ecosystem: Host-associated > Plants > Roots > Endosphere | place: USA... | reverse complement strand
ATCATCAAATTGAAATTCAAATACCAAAAGATACCAACAATATTAATACTATTTATGCTACTAATAACAGTAGTATAAATAATAACAATAATAATAACGATAATAGTATAAAACAATATATATATACTATATCTGATACTATTATTGATGATATTTGCCGGCCAATGGCTAAAAGTCCATTACCATTTATTTTAACAATTGCCAATCTTCAAGAGTCTAGCAATCTAAAAGATACTATAAAGAGTCCTGATTGGCTATATTGGGAAAAGGTTTGTTTAGAAGAAAACACAGTTTTAGTCAATCAATATACCTGGGATATTGTTGATATACCACCCAATATTAAACCGATATCTGGCCGTTGGATATTCAAAATAAAATCCATTATAAAAAGAATAAATAATAATAATAATAATAATAATAATAATAATAATAATAATAATAATAATAATAATAATAATAATAATAATAATAATAACAATAACAAAAACAATAACAAAAGCTATATTACAAATGAGAATAATATTATCCGCTATAAAGCAAGATAGGTTATTCAGGATTTCAATCAGAAATTAGATATCGATTTCTTAGAAATCTTTTCATCAATATACCGAACAGAAACCTGGTATATACTATTATTAATAGCTGTTAACAAAGACCTATATATATAGCAATATAATGTTAAAAATATATTTTGCTATACTAATATTGATACTGAAATTTATACAATACTACCAATTGGCCTATACAATAACAAACAATATAACAATAAATATACTAAACTAAATAAAGTACTATATAGTCTGAAACAATTCTCTCGATTATAGAATAAATATCTAAAAAATATATTAAATACTTTACAATTTAAAATATTTATATATAATAAAAGAATTTATATTAATTCACAAGATGACTGTATTATAATATACTATATGGATGATATTTTAATACTACACAAAAATTTGGTTTATATCAAAGAATTGGCCAATCAAATATCTAATACTATTCAATTAGATAAAATTGGCCAAATTACTATCTTTCTAGATAATAATATTAATATAAACTATAAAACCAAACAACTAACAATATCACAAATCAATTATACCAATAAAATATTAAATAAATTTATTAATAATATTGGTAATATTGATAATAACAATAATTATAATAATATTGTTATCAATAATAAATTATATAAACCAACCAATCTATCTGGCAAATCTGGTATTAAATATTATAAAAATATAATACAGACCAGTAATATTGATATTAAAAACTATCAAAAACAAATTGGTTCACTACTATATTTGGTATTAAAAACTAGATCTGATATAATATTTACTGTTATAAATTGTATCTGTTTTATATCAAATCCTGATTTATATTATTTTGATATTTTAGCCAATATTTGGTACTATCTCTTGTACTACAACAATTATAATATTATCTATAATTGTAATAGCGATAATTTATATATAAAAGACTATTGTAATACTGATTGGAACAATAATCTCAATAACAGAAGATCTACTACTGGCTATCTTTTCAGTTTATCAAATAATTTAGGAATAACAAATCCTATATTATAGAATAGCCAATTACAAACAACAGTTGCCCTCTTAATATATAAATCAGAATATATAGTATTAAAAGAAACTACCAAAAAAACTATCTATTTGAACAATATGCTAAATTATTTTAATAATATATTAAAATTAGACTATACTACTGATAGTATATCTATTATATTAGTGGATAATGAAAGTGCCAAAAAACTGGCTGAAAATCCTGAATTCTATAAACAATCTAAGTATATTGATATTATATATTATTATACCAGAAATGCTATACAAAGCAATATAATTAAAATTATGCCAATACCAACAAAAGATAATATTGCCGATATTATAACAAAAAATACTACTAAAAATATGTTTAATTTATTATACCCTAAAATAATATAGCAGATATAATATTTATTTAAAATCTTTATATTATATCAAAGAAATAAAATAAAGATTAAGAAAGATTCTGAATATTATACTATACTATACTATATACTATACTATACTATAGTATATTATACTATAGTAATATCGGCTATAGTAATCAATATAATTACCGATAGTGGTGATATCACTAATCGCCATATAGAATCTAATAGAATTGACTATATAGCAATTCTTTCAGAATTGATCAGATAACTGATCAGATGACTGATTCTATTTACTATCGTCAAATTAATATAAATAGGGCCGTTACCCCCCGGTCTAGATAAAAGAAATCATTTTCTCTATTTTATTTCAATCTGAACAATTCAAAAAATTTCCTATTTGGGATTACTTCTCTCTGCTACTAAGACTATTAGTCATCTCTACTACTAGTCTTTATAATTATATTTATAAACAATAAATTATTCAATAATTCTATTCAATATAGTTAATTGTTTAAAATTTTTTTTCTATTTTTATTACAAATTTGTTTTTATATCTATTGAAAAAAATTGAATAAAATTATTTTCTGTAATTATAATATTTTTGTAATTAATAACAGTATTCTATTTATTAATAATATATTCTGTAAATAAATAATTATTTTTTTTGTAATATCTGAATAAATCTTTTCTATTTTTTAGTTTTTTTTTCAAATATTTATCAAATTTTTGTAAAAATTAGTATTTGAAATTTTTTCAAATAATAATTAGATTTTTAAAAATTATATTTTGTTATTTTTTATATATAATCTATATATTACTAATATATTTGATAAATATTTTATAGATATATATAATTTTATTTTTGTTTTTCAATATAATTACTATAAAATATTCAATTTCGATAAAAAATTATTTATAATTATATAGAAATTGATATATAATATTATAAAAAACTGTACTACTATAATTATAAATAGATTTAATTTTTTTCAACAAAAATCTTTTGATTTTATTCTATATTAATCAGTTTAACAGATATAAAATTGAAAATTTTTATTCTAATATAATTATTTTTATAGTAATTAGATTTATATTTTCAATAAACTATACAAACTATTTTATTATCTAAATATATTCAATTATATATTTTCTAGAATTATTGAAAAATATTTAATAATTTTGAATTATATCAGAAAAAAAAAATAGAATTTATTTAATATCAGAACTGAAAAAACAGAAAATTTGAATATTTTGTTAAAATATTGTAAACAGTTAATAGTATCTGATATAAATAATTTTTTAGATTAAAAATACAATATTAACCGAGAATATTTAAATCCGGTTAACTATATATTTTTTTTATTTATTTTCAGATCGATATTATCTGTTTTATTTTCTAATATCGGTAGTAAAAAATTTCAAATTTTTTTCTATTTTTAGTCGGAAAAATATATTTACAGTATATTATTCCAAATATTTCAATCAATTATATCTATTGATATTGTTATCGATTATTATACTACTGATATAAATTAATATAGTTATACAATTTATTCGAAATTCGGAATATCAAATCAATCCGATTTTGCAATTGTATCTATTGTATTCCGATAGTATTGTTTCTGATACAATATAGATATTGATAAAAAAAAACAATATCTGTTTATAGATTTTCTTAATCAGAATCTTACTATTCTAATAAAAAACAGAACAGAATTTTTTGTTTGTAGTTACAGCAATAAAATTTTTCTCGGATCAACTGTAGAAAAAAATTGATATCAGTAGAATATACTACTATATAAAATCCAAGAAATAAAATTGTATATTTTGATATTGTACTCGTTTAGCAGTATTATATATAAATAGATAAATATATATCTGTTCGGTTATATACGGATATCCTGATACTCAGAATATCTGTACAGTAGCCGTAATCTACCAAGATAGTAGTTCCGGGATCTTATATCTAAATTTATATCTATAGTTAAATATTAATATAAAAAAATAGAAAAAAAAATTATAGAAATTTATATTCAGTTATTTAATAACTAACTAAAAATAATATTATTATATAATATAAATTAATAATTTATAAAAATTTATTACTAACTATAGAATCGGAATCTGATCAGATCACAATTATTTTGAAATAGAAAAAATTAACAAAAATTATTAATACAGAAATATTATATTAGATTGAATATAAATTTATTTAGCTTAAAAAAAATAATAAATATCAAAAAACTAGAAAATTTCTATTCAGAATAATATAAATTCTGATAAAAAATAATAAAATTTAGTTAAAGAAACTACTAAATTAATTAGTATATATAAAAAATATATAATTGTAATTAAATTTATCTGATTTTAAAAATTCAACAAATAATAATATAGAAATTTTTAACCAAAATAGCAAAAAAAAATAATAAAAATCTACAGAAAACAGAAAAAATCTATATATAATTCTGAATCTGAAAACAAACAGATCCAATCTGAAACAAAAAAAAATTCCAAATAGTATAATATAGAAATCTTCAGTAAATAATATAGTCGATAGTAAATAAAATTTATCAGATAATATAAATTAATTATTCTGAACTATTCCGATTTATTTATTTTTTTAGAAAATTCTGAAACTATTTTGACCGATAAAAACCGGCCGGAAATAATATATTATAATTACCATTTTTGTTTATTATTGATTTTTGTTTATATATTTCGAAAATTGTTAACAATTGTAATAATTTATATCTAATTACTATTCTACAGATACTACAATTACAATATAAAATATACAAATATATTTCGAACCAGATAGGAAAGAATAAGATTCCAGAACTACTATTTTGATAGATTACAATTACTGTATAAATATTTTTAGTACCAGAATATCTATATATAATCAAACAGATATATATTTATCTATCTGTGTATAATACTACTAGTCTAGTACAATATCAAAATATATAATATTATCTTTCAGATTTTATATTTTATTTTGAAATAAAAATTTGAGTATTATATAATTATTTTTTTGAATTGTTCAAATATTTTGTTTTGAAATTATCAATAAAATATCAAAAAATACTACAAATTTTATAAATTTTATAAAATTGTTATTTTCAAATATTTTCAGATATTACTAAAATATTTATATCCGAATCTATTCGGATAAAAAAATATAAATATAAATTTGTATCTATATTCTAGAATACAGTATACTGTATTCTGTCTATATCCAAAATCTATTCAGACAAAAATAAATTTCTATATTTTTGTTCTGGAATTCGGTATACCGTATTCTGTCTATATCCGAGATCTATTTGGACAAAATATAAATCTATATTCTTGTTCTAGAGTTCGGACAGCGGATTCGGATATATTTTTGGATTTTAGCGAGATCTATATCAAATTATATTTATTTTAATCAGAAAATAAAGAATTATTTTTAGATAATTAAAAAATTATATATAAATAAAATTTTCTAATAAATTGTATTAAACTGATATACTGTAAATATTTTATTTTGAATAATTTGTTTTTGAATTATCAATAATTTAATCAAAAATATATCAAAATTTTGGATTTCTATCAATTGTAATATATAATTGTTTGATAATTGTTTTCAATATTTTTTGAATTCTTGAAAATAATAAAAATAATTCAAAATATAAATTTCTATAATTATTGTACTTAAAAATATAAATCTGAATTTATAGAATCTATTTCGAATTTTTTTTCCAATAATTTATAATTAAATTATTTTTTTATTTGTTAAATTTTTGATATTTATTCAACTTTGAAATATTTTGAAAATATATAATTTTTTATCTATAACTATAGTATCAATTATAGAAAATATTTTTCTGAAATCTAAAAATAGATAATTATAGATAAAAAAAATTTAAATCTGTTATATCATTAATTTTTTGTTATTTTGAAAAATTTTAATTTTAAATCTTTTAATTTGATTGATTTACAAAATATTTCAAGTATTGATTATAATTTCAAATATAATCAAAATAATAATAATTTTTTTATTATATTTATATCTTGAATATTTCTTTTTTGTTATAAAATATTAATTTAATTTAGACTAATCTGTACAATATAATTATTTCAAATACAGATATCAGATAATATTTATAATTTTTGAATCGATAATAAAAGTTTTACAGATTGTTTCCAAATTTTTATTAAAATTTATTGTATTTGATTCAATATTTTTCTCAAAGTTTTATATATTATAAATAAAAATTTAAAGTTATTTTAAAAAATCGGTTATTTGTAATTGAACTGTAATATTTTCGAATATAATATAATATTTATTTATTTCAATAATCGATATTTAAATAATATATTATTTATTAATTTTAGTATTATTAATCTGATAAATATTAAAATTATTTTCAAAAAATATATTTAAATTATTGATTCAAATTCTTTATTTTTAATATATAAATTTATTAATAAAAATTTAAAATTTAAAATTTTTGATTTTATTAAATTTTCGATATAAATTAATATTGAAATATTACAGATTCTGCGACAAGAAACCGCAATCTACTTATAGACCACCGAGAGCCAACCAATCCACCAGAATTTGAAATTATATATATAAGACAGAACAAAAAAAATAGAAAACAGTTTTCTACAAACTATTATACTATATACCGTATTTAACGAAATAAAAGTTAGCGCGAATATCTGTATAAATATTTATTCTATCAGTATCAATATTATACTACAATACTAAATAACAATAAAAATTTATATAATACCAGAATATACTATACAGTATACCAATAGATAGTTGGAAAAATCCGGTCTGATATACTACCAGATATATTCTCCAATATACTATACCACAAAAAACTAGATATATAAGAATAGTTCTATATATATATATATATTTAGTTCTTCGCGATCAATTCTCAATAAATTATTTGAATATATTTTTGTTTCTATACAGTATATTACAACTATATTCTACAAATAGAAAAACTTTTCGGACTGATCAATTTGGTATATATCAACTGATATATCTACAAAATTTGCTCTACAGACCCGAATCCGTATAAGATTTAGTACAGCAACAGTACGGTTAAGAAACGGTAGATTTGAGATACATATCAGGACCACAGAGAATCAGTTTACAGTGACCAGTTTGTACCGTGTAACAAAACAAAATAAACTATTCTATTCTAAACAAATTTTTAATATCTATTTCAAAAATCGATTCAATATCAATTTCAGAATTGAATTGAATCAAATACAAATTGAATATAATCAATATTATATTATCAATATACTATCAATACAGATCAGAGATTATTGTTCTAGAATTTAAAAAAATCCCGGAAATAGTAGTAGAATTGTAGTCAATAAGAATATAATTATTTTTTCAGATATACTGAATACCACCGATTGACCTTTTACACTGTCACCGAAAAATACAGACTCGATCAGAGAAGCATATTCTATAATGGCCAAAAAATTCCGTTGCGGCGGGAAATTTTCGGTTTATCTATTCTCATATTATTCGGCGGAGAACAGCAGCAGCCATATCCGAAATCGATATTTTCAGTTTCAGCAGTATTATTCATTCAACTATAGCAGAATAAAATAATCTTTGTAGTAACTTTTGGGAACCGATGGATAGATAACAATTTAGTATTTTTAGTATTAGCCAGTAGTTTTTCTCGTGTTTTATTTCCAGTAATAAACGGACCGGTGCAACCTAGAGATATATATTGTGTATTGGTAAACGGACGGCAAGATTAGTTTGCGACTATATATTCTGTTTCTGATACAGTCTGTTATTGAAAAATATACAACCAAATTCGATCCGAAAAGATCGTTCCGCAGAAATAAACTTAAACGAATTGAATACAAACAAACTATATTTCTACAAATATATCTATTTTAAATCTATATTTATCTTCAGTCCATGTTCTTTATTTGTATACAAATTGATATAACTAAACAGTATAATATATTATAATCAAATTCAATCTCTGCCAATAATATTCAGCCGCTGTACTATCTGTATCATCAAATTCATATAGAAATCTCAGTGTTTTTCTCGCCGCATATTGATCTTCGTATTGATCCTGGGACAGTCGTATTAAGACAGGGCGAGGGATGTTGATTACCGGTGGATATTTCATCGCTCAACCGGACCGCTGCGCGTCAACGACCATCAACTTCATCGACGACCAACAACAATTATCAAGGATCCACCAAACCCAATATCTCACATCAATATACTATGACCACGAGTCACGGTCCTTGTCGTCAGTATTCATCAAGTCTCACCAAACCCACACGTTCATCACTACTCCAGCCAAGACAGAATTTTCACAAAATATTGATTACTCTGGATGGCAGCTGTATTCACCGGCAACAAACCATACTGGTAAATACCGCGCCAGCAAATTCAATATTTCTATCTACTATACTATATCGTACAAAATAAGTATCCAGAATACAAATTCAGAGAACGATTGAAGATTACGTGTATTATGTATACAGAATCGTGACCCTCTACGAAAGGTCGAAGACATGATATAAAGTTTGTTTAGATATAGTTGATTTCTATGGATTATTTGGAGCAGATCTTGGTCTCTTCGAATACTTACGATGAATTCGAATCCGAAATTCTGACACCACGAAGAGATGTCTGCCTGTCGCCAGAGGATCAGAACGAGATTCGCGGCGCCACGGGTCTTGCCTGAATGGATATATTTTTACAACGCAGAGCTCAGCGCTGCGAGGGAGCACATTTTTACAATACAGGACTCATTTTCTGTAAGGAAGAGTTTGTTGACGCAGCCCTCTCCTGCGAGGCACACTTGATAACGCAAATATCCCTGCAAAAGACACCCCAAGGCCTTGTGGCTCCGGAGTGGGAGGAGGAAAACCCTCATCTTCTTTTCGACGGGAAATGAGCGTCTTTTATGCCACTCGAGTAGGGTCTGCGGCAGGGACCACTTACGTATATCGTGGCAGACTTAGTAGTAGATGCGCGTTTTTTTGCTGGGCGTTGAGGCGGTTGATTAACGTTGAAATAAGAAAATTTAGCGTATCTGCGGGTCGTCCACCCCACCTAAACCCGTGGCTGTCTGGGCTGTTGTTCAACGCTCTGTGTATGGTATTGTATCTCTTTCGGTAAAAACGCTCCACCCGCTTTGAATATAAGGCGGTGAACGTCGATAGTGCTGGTGTTAGATGCAGAACATTTTACGCGGGCCCTTTTCTTTGCCTGAAATGCCTTGGCAGTGGGCCCATAAAACAATTTCTCAAAGCATAGTGGTCAAGCAGATTTCGAGAATCACTGTACAACACGGCCCATGGGCTGGGTTTCCGCGGGTGGGTTTGGGCAGTGAGCGGGTTTTGGCGAGGCTTGGCCAGGCTATTCAACGGTGGTCTTTTGGCCCCCGTGGAAAGGGGAAGGTCAGGGTCGGTTTTGCCGTTAGACGAATTGCCCAGATAAGAATATCCTATTCAGGGCCTATGCATCACAGATTGTCTATTCACCCTACAGGTGACTTGGTATTCGACATAGATATGGTAATAAGACAGAGCCAGATCCGCATCGAAGATTATGGCATAAAAGACTATAACCATGCGAATCGCGGAGCAGAGACAGCGCATCTCGAGATAGCGGCATGGCACCGAAGTTGCCAAAGCCATTTGAGGCTCTTTATACCTAGTTATATATCAACGATCATGATGACGTGGGGTTGAAAGACGAAAAATGGGAACAAATAGCGGTGTTAATTTATATGTTCGAAGTACCGGCTAAACGAAGATTGAACGCCAAATTGTATGAGTAAACAGAGATCCAGCTCTGTTTCGCGTATATTTAGACTGTACCGAATTGAGTAGCAGCGACAATGGTGAGCTCTCTGTAATCAAACCAGCATTAATTCACGAAGTTTTGTAAGAGACAATGGCTTGACCAAGAAATCATTGACGCCTGCCTTCAGGGCTGCCTCCCGAGTCCCATTAGAGGCAACAGCTGTCACGGCCATGATGCAGGATGGTTTGAGCGAGTTACTCTTTTCATACTCGCGTATCTTCCTTGTAGCAACCAATCCGTCCATTACGGGCATAGATATATCTGGCACTGTCATTAGCCAATTCGCAGAGGTGGATTCGAGAAGAGCTTCCTCTGGGCTTACCCATCAAAACAAAGGCATATCGTTGATCAGAATTGCTATACTTCTCGAGAGCTATGAGCCCATTCGTAGCCGTGACATAGTGGAAGCCAATTTTGCGCATGAAGGTCGACATAATCTTATAGAACAACGGTCAGCTTGGAAATAATCCAGAGCAAGATGAGGCGGATCGTAATGCACAGTTATTTTGATGAGTGTATGCTTACCTTGAGATTGATATCATTATCATCCACAATCAGTACAGATATATTGTCTTGCGAACACTCTGGTTGTGTGGCAAAGGATTGTAACTGAAGGTTATTGAGAGGGGAAGAATAGGTAGAGCTGGACACGGCTGAGGAACAGTCAACTATATTACTAGAACTTTGGCTTGCTGCTGAAGTTGAAATCTGCGAATGATTTGATGACAACATGGTAATAGGAGTCACTTCAGTAAGGTCCAAATGCATCGGCGCTCTGCAACTTCTCAGAAATCTCTCAGCGGCGTCATATAGAGTACGAGGCCCGAACCTGCAACAAATGTCAGCTTACAATACCATAACTACAAAAAGAGAAAGCTGTTGACTCACGGTGGAGACACACGGATGATATTTGCAGGTAGAACATCAGCCGGGAGCATTTTTCTATCGCCAAGGACAATAAAGTAATCTCGAACGTGCTTAGGGTCAATTTGTAGTAGACCTTCACTTAACATGTGGCTAAAGTCTGCTTCCTCGACGATCGCGACATCGCCATGCATTCTGTCAGAAGGCTTCCGTGGTGACAATTGCCAGCCCAGTCGTGTCGCGAACACGTCCATGAGCGCGTGGCGGATGGATAGCTTCCGTTTCGCATCGACACCTAAAATGCCCGTCGGGACTTCATCCACCTCTGGATGAAGCTGTAGTCCAAGAATGGATGCATTGATCGACGTTGGTGGAGCAAAATCTTTTGTAATCGAAGAACGACGATCTGCTATCTCAACGGATTGCGCAGCTGTGACGGGCATGAAAATATCCACTTGGGTGCCCGCACCAATTTCGCTTTTGACCCTAATATTGCCTCCAAGGGACGTGACCAATTTGCGTGCAATGCTGAGACCAAGACCAATACCAGGAGATAGTGGGTCCTCCTGGGCGAACGGAGAAAAGAGCATATCCTTGAGAAAGGGGCGAGAGATCCCGCAGCCGGTATCTCTGACAGATACATGGGCGAAAGAAGAGCCTTGGCGATTTTCCAACTTTGCTTCTGTTAGTACTACCTCAACGAAGCCTTTCTTAGTCCATTTCATTGCGTTGCCGATAATATTCATGAGTATTCTTCTCCACGCACCGGCGGTGGATTGGACCATCCACGCATCCAGCTGTTGAATCCGTACTATCACGGAAACTTCATCACTATTGCAAGCTTCTTCACTGGGCCCAGAGGCTACAATCGGGATATTGGTGGAACATTGTGACTTTCGACCAGCGCAAAGAACGGTCGTCACCTCTTCAACAAGTATACCAAGGTCAAACTCGGATTGATGTTTCAAATCAACCTGGCCTCTGGCATCACTCGAACCTTTTGTCGCCAAGTCATTTATCTTGCAATACTCCAGTCTGCAAACAAGCTGATTAGATAATGCCATGGCGGCTTGAGGAAGAGAAAAACTCACAGCTGATCAATCGTGTCCAATAAGGTCAGACCCGACTTTTCTATCATTTTTAATATATCTTGCTGAGCGGGCTCAAGTGGCAAGGATTGCGCCAATTCCGTGCTTCCAAGTATGCCGTGAAGCGGAGATCGAAGTTCGTGGCTTATAGATGATACGAAGTCAAATTTTGACTTCTCAGTTGCGTTCCAATGCACCCGCGAGACCTCGGAAATAATGGAGTCACCAAAAACTTTGAAATAATGCAATTCTTCGATACCCAACGGGCGCCGGTAATCATTTGTCCAGGCTAGCGTTCCAGCTAACCAACGTGCTTTATTCCAATCCCAAATTGGTGCGAAAAGGACTGATTTTGAATCTGGTAGGTGATGTGCAAGCAAAGACGTAACTTTGTCTTGCAAAGTGTTGGTCCCATCTTTATTTGTCATGTCGAATACATGTCCATTCGGAAAGTTTTTGATCAGGATTTGAAGCAGCCCTTCCGGTATAGAGAGTCGTGGTTCTGGACTAGGATTATCGAAGGGTGGTATGCCCATACAATAATTTAAGGGGAAACATAAGTTTTCTAAGCTGCTTGGCAGATGTTCGCTAGATCGGCTGCCCTCAAGAAAATCCCAAGGGTCATTCTGCGAATCTAAATGCTTAGGGTTTGAGGAGATGCTCTGGTTCGCAGAGATATCGGAGAGGTCACTGCTTTATGTTAGAGGATATTTCGGTAGAGAAGAAGCTGAAAACTGACAATTGCGAGTCACTCTGGTTAGAATCAAGAAAGACAACACCGTCTAGATTCAAGGACGATTTGAGAAGGATAGCAGCACGAGAGAATATCGCAGCCAAACGTTCAGCGATAGGCACGTCATCAATGGTGGTATTAGGAAAGTATTCGTCACATGCTAGCAATTCCGTTGATTCCGGTGATCCTGGAGCAAGCGATGAGGGCTGACTAGTAGCTTGTGTCGTCCCGGAGTCTTTCGCATTTGAGAAAAGGGACAAGGCCCCATCTTCTTGGGTCACTGAAGTTGATTGGTCCAATGTTGATTCATCAATACTGGATTTACTCGTTGAAAGAGATGCATCTAGCTCACTTGCGTGAACGTTCTTCTCCCACGGGTTTAGGTTGTGGAAATTCAGCTTCTCTCGAGACTCCGGAAGTCGTTTGGAATTATCAACGTGGTCTGGTTTCGAGTGTCCTTTGACGAAATTAGTTAAGCCCTTGACCAAATTTTCTCCGCGTCTGTTATAATGAACAATTCGGATATTCTCGAGATGCTGCGAGATAGCATCTGCAATCTCTTGAAGAGCTGCAACATCCTCATCTCCGAAATCGACACGTGTCTTATTGTCCACAACACAATATGAGCCCAGCACATACCCGGATGGGCTGTATAAGGGCACTTCGGCGTAAAAACGGAAGTGTGGCCAATTTTGGACGTAAGGACGATCTTTGTAAAAATCCTCCGAGGTAAAATCACGGATGATATTGCGAGTCCGATTTGCAGTGACATTTTCTGTGTCGGTTATCTTCGATGCATCCTGTCCTGTGAAAAGACGGATGGCGTGTGGGCAAACACCCCATTCCAGATCGAGGGTTCGGACGCCGAGGAAAATCCCGTCATTAGGAAGGTGGGAGTCTGCGCTGCGTAAAGAGACCGAGGCGGTTGCTTCGGAGATGAGATGTTGCTGTTCGCCATCTATAATTGAAACAAAAGAACGATTGCATCCAAAACGATAGACACCAAGTTGCGTGAGCGCCGTCAACGTATGGTCAGGAGAAAGACGGGGACTGCTTGTCGACAGAGGATCTTTTTCGAATGTACAATAGTATCTAGAGAGTGTAGAATTTCAAAAATCAGCGTGGACGATAGGCTGAGATGGGGCGATCGTAGGTTAAAATGAAGTCAAACCTTGAAAGATCGCGAATTCTGTCCTGCTCCGTGTCACACCTGACCTCACGAGGAGGCAGTAATTGGGGGCCTTCATTCATTGATTTTAGGCCCATAGGAAGTACACTCTTCTACTGTACTATTGGACCTGGTGTCAAATGGCAAACTCGACTCCATGAGGGAATGAGGGGAACGTGGTGGTCTTGGAAGAATGCGATAACCGGTTTTCTTATCGCACTGGTGGAGGCTGATCCGCACGCGATCGTCTATCAGAATGATCTGCGCGTGTTCAAATTGCAGAGGTTTTGTTCAAGTCGGAAGTTATAACTGAATTTTACTGCCCTGGACGTGGTTTTCCAGCACAACCGCTTCCTTGCCGTGGTTAAATAGCAAGTTCTCTTTACTCATAAAGTGCTTGATAACAACGCCCTTTACCATGTACAGAAAGAATACTCCACTAGATATATCGCAAACGACAAGGTAGTACACATCAAAAAATCGCATAAGGGGGGCTAAGGCCAGGTTTACTTTCAACAAGACGTTGTCTGCAAACTGTTATTGTCAAATTTGAAGAAGTAAATATGGACTACGTTCAGTGTTATGTTGTTCCGTTCCGATAATGTATAGTTAAGAGGTAGACTGCGGCACCAACCGCAAAAACCGCGGTTAATCCAAAACCTAACCAAAAACGCTGCGGTTTTGGTTAGTATTTGAAGACCTCAAGATTTTGCGGTTAGATTTTGGTTAGCAGTTCAAGACTGCAGCAGTTTTTGCAGTTAACTGCGGTTTTGCAAACAGAACAAATATATCAAGATTTGAGATTTTATAAAGATTTTATAAATTTTATAACTACCAAATCAAAAATTGACATTAAAAATTACTAAAATAGTTAAATTTTTTCTATTTACGGTATTCGGTTAACTGCAAAATTAACAGTTTTGGATTTGGATAGTATATCAAGACCGCAAACCAAATCGATTTGGTTTTGGATGGCAGTTCAAGACCAAATCCAAAACCGTGCCGCAGTCTAGGCCCAACGAACAGATCTAATCTCAATATCCGAGCGACAATCTGTCTCAGACAAAAATCTCTCGCCGTCAGATATTATATTTTCTCTCCGGGATCGAATAATTGTATATCACCAGGTGCGGCGATCTATCTATAGCCGTAGTCAGTACAGTCAACGAAAATTGTTAGGAGAACTATATTCTCTATTGTTTAGTCCGTCATCTTTTCCAAATCTAGATAAATGCATAGTTGACCAATTTTTTCAAATTCTCTATGGTATAGTTCTATATGATCTCAGTCAGAATGCAAAGTATCTACCCAAATACATACCAGAAAATCGGAGATACAATATAATAATAATCCAAGCTACAATATATAGATGGGAAATATAAACTAATGATCCAAATAACGAATATAGTCGTTCTATCAGTAAAGCCAGCGATTCTTCTAACAGCACTTGTCTATTGCACCGATTGCGGCTACACCGGGGACTAAGCAGAACTTCAAGTTGGAAACAAGTAACGACTTGAAATTCGGATAGATTGAGAACTTGAAGTAGAGTTGTGTGAGAAATGATATCATTATAGCCTAGGTCTATAGATATATATTTCAACTAGTTATACTGCACCCGCTGACTCAAAGAAACAATTTCTCTGTACCTGGGATAAATCGGCGATACGCTATATTTGTACTACCCAGAAGCCTTTTTGATCAAGAGCACTAACGACCAAAGATAGGATAAAAATCAGCAATGTTAAGAAAGACCCTTTTCTCCAATATTAATGTTCCGAACTGTACTCCGCTGATCTTTTAAACACAATCTGGTTGCCTCAAATTGATATACTAGAAAGCAGACTTAACTTCCGATGCCAGCCTACTATTTTCTATTTCTACAAATCAATCCCTAATTCGGATCATTTCGCACGTCATGTCGAGAGAGAGTAGTCTGCAGAGCGATTCTTTATATAGTATTCCTTCAAATACCAACAGTTAAGCAAATGGTCAGAGTATAAAGAACGCCCTGTGGAGATTTTCTGTGAGAACCAAAACATTTAATTCGAAGTGGTGATGTGAGCGGCTCAGTGAACACAGATTTGATCGACAATCTAGCTCGCACTTCTGCGTCAGAGCACAGTAGATTAAGAATCTGAGTACGTTTTGGCCCCCGCCACCCGTTTTAGCGTCTGAGCTTCTTGCAACTCGCCTACCATATAGGGTTGTCTCGTACAAGGTGTCCAATAATATCCACCGGCAGAATAACTATATAACGTATCTTGTCCCAGAAAAGTACACTTATTTGTTCAAAGCAGATCGTAACAGTCTATGGTAATGTCTGCTTTGTCGTATCTCTTATAACTCATTTTTTATACCCCCGTCAACGCACATTCAGCCCCCAAGTTGAGGCTGGTTTGTATAATGAGGAGTAGTATGACGT
>Ga0209673_1001964_pt1 | contig 16078 bp, 10 predicted proteins | sample AraplaCol_mMS_r2_2_FD_184274 | JGI IMG/M metagenome (GOLD analysis project Ga0209673, IMG submission 184274) | Arabidopsis root microbial communities from North Carolina, USA - plate scrape MF_Col_mMS_r2 (SPAdes) (version 3) | ecosystem: Host-associated > Plants > Roots > Endosphere | place... | reverse complement strand
TTCGTCAATGCCGGTTGGTGACGACGACCGGAATCAGCAGGTCGCCCCAGTTGCCGTCGCCGCCGTGATGACGGGCCGAGCGCACCAGTTCGACCGAGACGCCGGCCTCGACGGCTTTCATGACCGATTGGTTCAGCCGATGCAGGTCGTTGGCGAGCATGCGGATCGTCGTCTGCTGATCCTCGCTCATGCTGGTCGTCTGCTCTTCGGCCCGTTCCCGGACGCGTGTGATGGATGCCATGATATTCTCCTCCTCTTCGGGTTATTCCGCAGCCGGCTTGAACTGCGCATGTTCAGTTGAATCGTGCATCGCGGTTGTCGAAGACCGACCGCCGGTGATGGCGAGCGACACGGCGTCGAAATAGCCGGTGCCGACCTCGCGCTGATGTTTGGTGGCGGTATAGCCGTTGACCTCGGCGGCGAATTCCGCCTGTTGCAGTTCGGAATAGGCCGACATCTGCCGCTGCCGGTAGCCGCGCGCCAGTTCGTACATGCCGAAGTTCAGCTGGTGGAAGCCGGCGAGCGTGATGAACTGGAACTTGTAGCCCATTGCGCCGAGTTCGCGCTGGAACCGTGCGATCGTCGCCTCGTCGAGGTTCTTCTTCCAGTTGAAGGAGGGCGAGCAATTATAGGCGAGCAGCTTGCCGGGGTAGACCTTGTGCACGCCTTCGGCAAAGCGCCGCGCCTGCTCGAGGTCCGGCTTCGAGGTTTCGCACCAGATGAGATCGCAATGCGGCGCATAGGCGACGGCGCGCGCGATGCAGGGCTCGATGCCGTTTCTGACCTGATAGAAACCTTCCACCGTGCGGCCGGCATCATAGTCGACGAAGGGCTGGTCGCGCTCGTCGATGTCTGAGGTCAGCAGCTTTGCCGCCTCCGCGTCGGTGCGAGCGATGACCAGCGTCGCAACGCCCATGACGTCGGCGGCAAGCCGAGCGGCATCGAGATTGCGGATATGAGCGGCCGTCGGGATCAGCACCTTGCCGCCGAGATGGCCGCATTTCTTCTCCGAAGCGAGCTGGTCCTCGAAGTGAACGCCGGCGGCACCCGCCTCGATATAGGCCTTCATGATTTCGAAGGCGTTGAGCGGTCCGCCGAAGCCTGCTTCCGCATCGGCAACGATCGGCGCGAACCAGGTCTCGACGGAAAGCCCCTGGCCTTCCGCGGTCTCGATCTGATCGGCGCGCTGCAGCGTGCGGTTGATGCGCTTGGCCAGTTCCGGACCGGCATTGGCCGGATAGAGGGACTGGTCGGGATACATCGCCGATGCCGTATTGGCGTCGGCCGCCACCTGCCAGCCGGAGAGATAGATCGCCTTCAGCCCGGCGCGCACCATCTGCATGGCCTGATTGCCGGAAAGTGCGCCGAGCGCATTGACGAAATCCTCCTGGTGAATGAGCCGCCACAACCGGTCCGCCCCCATTTCGGCCAGCGTATGGCGCAGCGCCACCGAGCCCCTGAGCCGCTGCACGTCGCCGGCCGAGTAGGGTCTCTCAATGCCGTCGAAACGATTAGCTGATGCGTTTGGGACAAGTTTGTAAAAATCGGTCATGCTGCTCTCCTCACTAAAAGCCGATAAAGGGTGGTGCATGACAAGATTGACAATATCAGCCGTCATGACCAGAAAAACCTTTGATTTCCTGCTCGGAAAGAGGTTAAGATGACGAGGATTGACAGATTGGCGCTGTGAATTTGTAAAATTTTGTAAATACTGCGCTCCTAGCTTGTCAAAGGGTGTGACATGGCGGAACGGAAGATATTCGCAGGCCCGAAAGTCAGGCGCATCCGCAATGCGCTGGCGCTGACGCAGACCGCCATGGCCGAGGCGCTGGAAATATCGCCGTCCTACCTGAACCTGATCGAGCGCAACCAGCGGCCGTTGACGGTGCAACTCCTTCTCAAGCTTGCAAGCGTCTACAGGGTCGATCTGGAGGAATTGCGGGGGCAGACCGGCGGCAGTCTCGACCAGCTCAAGGAGATTTTTGCCGATCCGCTGCTGTCGGGCGAGCTGCCGGGTGATCAGGAATTGGTGGAGGTGGCCGAGGCAGCACCCAATGCCGCGAGCGGCATGATCAAGCTCTACCGCGCCTATCGCGAGCAGGCGGCAAGGCTATCCGATCTGACGGCGCTGATGGCCGCCGAGGGGCATGCGCCGGTCGCCACCGGCCGGTTGCCGCTAGACGAGGTGCGCGAGACGCTGGAGCGCAGGTCCGGCTATTTCGGACGGATCGAGACGGCGGCAGAAGCCTTTGCCGCAACGCTCCCCGGTGGCCTCGATCTTGCCGCCGGGCTGAAGGATTGGTTGCGTTCCGAGCGCGGCATCGCGGTGCGCGTCCTGCCCGTCCACGTCATGCCCGATCTGCGCCGCCGTTTCGATCGCCATTCGATGCGGCTTTTCATCTCCGAGCGGCTGTCGCCGGCTGACCGGGCGCATGAGATATCAATCGAGGCGGCAAGTCTGGCACTGCTGCCGGCAATCGATGCCGAGCTCGGCGATATCCCGCTCTCCTCCGCCGAGGCGCGCCGCATCGCCCGCTTCGAGCTTGCCCGCATCGCAGCCTTAGCGCTGGCAATGCCCTACGAGGCTTTCCTTTCGGCGGCGAAGGCGACGCGTTACGATATCGATATTCTGCGCGCGCGCTTCGGCGTCTCCTTCGGTCATGCCGCCGCGCGCCTTGCCATGCTGCAGCGCCCCGGGGCGGCGGCCATTCCCTTCTTCCTGATCGAGATCGATGCCGCAGGCCACCGGCTGCGCCGGGCGGGCGCCCAGGGCTTTCCGCAGGCCCGGTTCGGCGGCGGCTGTCCGAAGCTCAATATCCACGCCGCCTTCCTGCAGCCGGGCCAGATCCTCGCCGAAACCGTGGTCATGCCGGATGGCGCATCCTTCTTGACGGTCGCCCGCACCCTGGAGGGACCGAGTGTCGAATTCGGCGAAAGGCTAAGGCGCACCGCGATCCTGATCGGCTGCGACGCTGCCCTTGGCGGAGGTGTGGTCTACGGGCAGGCGATGGCGCTCGATCCGGTCGAAATCGGTCCGGCCTGTCGCCTTTGCGAGCGACGCGGCTGCCTTTCCCGGGCTGAGCCGCCGGTGACCAGACCGCTCGGGCTCGACGAGATGGTGGCAGGGCTCAGCGCCTTCGACTTCCAGTGATGTGAAATCGTTGAGGGCGCTGGATTTTGCGCTTGTGGGCTGTGAAATTCCTTCTTAGTCTGCGTGGAAAACCAGAGGGAAAAGATGTCCGGGGGTGCGGAATCTTTGAACAAACAGGAGAAGTTATGAGGTCAACCATCCTATGCGTGACGGCCGCCGCCGTTACCGCACTCCTTGCTGCCGCTCCGGCCTTTTCGCAGGAGCGCGTGGTCAACGTCTACAACTGGTCGGATTATATCGACAGTTCCATCCTCGAGGATTTCACCAAGGAAACCGGCATCAAGGTCGTCTACGACACTTTCGATTCTAACGAGACGCTGGAAACCAAGCTCTTGGCTGGTGGTTCGGGTTATGACGTCGTCGTCCCCACCGTATCCTTCATGCAGCGCCAGATCGCCGCCGGCGTTTACCAGAAGCTCGACAAGTCGAAGCTGCCGAACCTGGTCAACATGTGGGACGTCATCATGAAGGGCGTGGCGTCCTTCGACCCCGGCAATGAATACAGCGTCGACTACATGTGGGGTACGACGGGCATCGGCTATAATGTCGACAAGGTCAAAGCCGCCCTCGGCACCGACGAGAAGCCCAATTGGGACGCGTTGTTCGATCCGGCGAAAGCGGCCAAACTCAAGGATTGCGGCATCTATATGCTGGATTCCCCGACCGATGTGGTGCCTTCGGCGCTCGCCTATCTCGGGCTCAATCCCAACAGCACCGATCCCGCCGATCTCAAGAAGGCGCAGGAGGTTCTCACGGCCGTCCGCCCGTTCGTCCGCAAGTTCCATTCTTCCGAATATATCAGCGCGCTGGCGAACGGCGATATCTGCATTGCGCTCGGTTATTCCGGCGATATGTTCCAGGCTCGCGACCGTGCTAAGGAAGCCAATGCCGGCGTGAAGGTCGACTATTCGGTCCCGTCGCAAGGCGCCCAGATCTTCTTCGACGTCTTCGGCATTCCGAAGGATGCGCCGCATGTCGCCGAAGCCCATGAATTCATCAACTACATGATGAAGCCGGAAGTGATCGCCAAGGCCTCGAACTTCGTCTTCTACGCCAATGGCAACAAGGCGTCGCAGCAGTTCCTCGACAAGGAGGTCCTCGACGATACGGCGATCTACCCGACGCCGGAGGTAATGGCGAAACTCTTCACCGTTCCGCCGCTCGATCCGAAGACGCAGCGTATCGTGACGCGGCTATGGACCACCGTGGTCACCGGCCAATGATAGAATAACGGCCCGGACGGAAACGTCCGGGCCTTTTTTTGACGATCCCGGCCGGGTGAAACCGGGAGCAAAAGCCAAGAATAAAAGCAAAGAATGCATTTTCGGGGAACAATATGAAGTCTCTAGGCAATATTCGCCGCTCGTTCGCACCTTGGACCGATCCGTCCGCCAAGCCCTTCATATCCATCAAGAACGTCACCAAGCGTTTCGGTGATTTCACCGCCGTCGATAACCTGTCGCTCGATATTTATCACCGCGAGTTCTTCGCGCTGCTCGGCGCTTCCGGCTGCGGCAAGTCGACGCTTCTGCGCATGCTCGCAGGCTTCGAGCAGCCGACCTCGGGCGAAATCGTCCTCGATGGCACCGATATGGCCGGTACGCCGCCCTATCGGCGCCCCGTCAATATGATGTTCCAGTCCTATGCGCTTTTCCCGCACATGACGGTCGAGAAGAACATCGCCTTCGGCCTGAAACAGGATGGCATGGCGAAGGACGAGATGACTGACCGCGTCTTGCAGATGTTGAAGCTCGTCAAGCTGGAGCAGTTTGCCTCCCGCAAACCGAACCAGCTTTCCGGTGGCCAGCGCCAGCGCGTGGCGCTGGCCCGCTCGCTCGCCAAGCGTCCCAAGGTGCTGCTGCTCGACGAACCGCTCGGCGCGCTCGACAAGAAGCTGCGCGAGGAAACCCAGTTCGAGCTGATGGACCTGCAGCAGAATCTTGGACTTACCTTCGTCGTCGTCACCCACGACCAGGAAGAGGCGATGACCATGGCAGACCGTATCGCCGTCATGAGCCACGGCAAGGTGGTGCAGGTGGCGACGCCGGCCGAGATCTACGAAGCGCCGAATTGCCGTTTCGTCGCGGATTTCATCGGCGACGTGAACATTTTCGACGGCAAGGTCGCCTCATCGGGCAACGGCACCGTCGAGATATCAGTCGACAGCGGCTTCAGCGTGCGTGTCGCCGCTTCCGAAACACCTTCTGCAGGCAGCGCCGTCGGCTTCGCCATCCGGCCGGAGAAGATGCGGGTCGGGCGCACGGCTCCCGCCAACGCGTCCGTCAACGCCGCCAAAGGCGAACTCTGGGATATCGCCTATCTCGGCGACATGACCGTCTTCCATGTGAAATTGCAGAGCGGCAATATCGTCAAGGCCTCGTCCCTCAATGCGCAGCGCTCCGTCGACGACCCCTTCACCTACGATCAGGAAGTCTGGGTCTCCTTCGACGAGAATGCCGGCGTCCTGCTGAAGGATTGACGTCATGGGCAAGCTCACCTCCGGCCTCTACAATCGCCTCGTCATCGTCATCCCTTACGCCTGGCTGCTGCTCTTCTTCCTGGCGCCCTTCTTCATCGTCTTCCGCATTTCGATGTCGACGACGGCGATCGCCATGCCGCCCTATGAGCCTGTCTTCTCCTTCGCCGACGGCTGGGCCGGCCTCTTAAGTAAGATCGGCGAATTCTCCTTCGACAATTACACCTACCTGACCGACGACCCGCTCTATTTCAACGCCTATGTGTCGAGTGTGGTGATCGCCGCGATCTCCACCCTCCTGACGCTGCTGATCGCCTATCCGATCGCCTACGGCATGGCGCAGGCGCCACGTGGCCTGCGGCCGACGCTGGTCATGCTTGTCATCCTGCCCTTCTGGACGAGCTTCCTGATCCGCGTCTACGCCTGGATCGCCATCCTCAAGCCGGAGGGCCTGTTCAACCAGCTGCTGCTGTCGCTGCACCTGATCGATGCGCCGCTGATCATCCTCAACACCAATACCGCCGTCTATATCGGCATCGTCTATTCGTATCTCCCCTTCATGGTACTGCCGCTTTATTCGGCGCTCGAGAAGATGGACGGCACGCTGATCGAGGCAGCGCAGGATCTCGGCTGCCCGCCGATCACCGCCTTCTGGCGCGTCACCTTCCCGCTGTCGATCCCCGGCGTGGTGGCCGGCTGCATGCTGGTCTTCATCCCGGCCGTCGGCGAATTCGTCATCCCCGATCTGCTCGGCGGGTCGCAGACGCTGATGATCGGCAAGACGCTGTGGAACGAGTTCAATTCCAATCGCGACTGGCCGGTCTCCTCGGCGGTGGCGACCATCCTGTTGCTGATCCTGGTCATCCCGATCGTCTTCTTCCAGAATGTCCAGGCCAAAGCCGAAGAGCGGGGGAAATAAACCATGCTGAAATGGACCCGTTTCAATATCGTCTCCGTCACGCTCGGCTTTGCCTTCCTCTATCTGCCGATCGTGCTTCTCGTCATTTTCTCCTTCAACGAATCCAAACTCGTAACCGTCTGGGGCGGCTTCTCGACGAAATGGTATGTCTCGTTGATGAGCAATCAGGCCTTGCTCGACGCTGCTTGGGTGACGCTGCGCGTCGGACTGCTGTCGGCAACATTTGCAACCATCCTCGGCACGATGGCGGCGCTGACATTGGTGCGTTACACCCGCTTTCGCGGCCGCATGCTTTTTTCGGGCATGGTCTATGCACCGCTCGTCATGCCGGAGGTCATCACCGGCCTGTCATTGCTGCTGCTCTTTGTGGCGATCGGTCTCGACCGTGGCTTCTGGACGATCACGCTCGCACATACGACGCTGACCATGTGCTTTGTCGCCGTCGTCGTCCAGTCGCGCCTGCTGAGTTTCGATCATTCGATCGAGGAAGCGGCGCAGGATCTCGGCGCGCCGCCGGTGCGCACTTTCTTCGAGATCACCCTGCCGATCATCGCGCCCGCCGTGCTCTCCGGCTGGATCCTTGCCTTCACCCTGTCGCTCGACGATCTGGTGATTGCGAGCTTCACCTCGGGGCCGGGCGCCACCACGCTGCCGATGAGGATTTACAGCCAGGTCCGCCTCGGTGTGACGCCCGAGATCAATGCGGTGTGCACGATCCTGATCGGCGTCGTCGCCTTCGGCGTCATCTGCGCCTCGATCATCACCAAGCGCCGCGAAACACAGCGCCAGAGGGATGAGCGTGCCGCTGCGGCCGGCGCGTGAGCTGAAATTGCGTGAAACAAAAGACGAAGCGCTTCCGTTTTTCGAAGAAAACGGAAATGCTCTATTGCGCGTGCGGCGTATTGCCGAAAAGCGGCACTGGCGAGATCACCGGGTTGGGCCATGAACCGCCGACGAAGAACGGCAGCAGCGGCAGCTCTGCCGCCTTGGCCGGATCGGTTGCCTCCAGCGATCCGGAAAGCGCCAGCCCGTTCGACTGATAGGTAATGACGCCGGAAAGCGTCAGCGTCTCCGTGGCGCCGGCAATGTGGGCGTCGTGCATCTCGGCGGTGCCGTTGGCGAAATCGGCCTGCAGGTTCAGCTGGTTGAAGGTGAAGGCGCCGCCTGCCGCCGCGCTCAGCGGAAAGAACGGCTTTTCGGCTGCCTGCGTGCGGAGCGCTGCGGCATCGATGCCGGGGATCGTGCCTTGCTTCGTCCAGAAGCGCAGCTTGCCGGTGACGTCGGCAAGGCCGGTCGTCCATATCGCCTTCGGCGACCGGAGGTCGAGATCGAGCGATCCTGTCGCCAGCGGCAGCGGACCTTTCAGCTGCAGGCGCTCGGCAAGAGCTGCGAAGTCGGCATCGCGGATCGACAGCTGCAGCTTGCCGCCACCGTCGAAGTCGCGCTGCGTCGCTTCCAGATGCGCGGTCATCTCGCCGCCTTCGAACTGGCTGTCGCCAATATCGAATTTCGCCTCGCCGCCGGCCACGATCATGCTGGCGCCGACATCGGAAAGCTCGAAGAGACCCATTTGCGCGCGGCGTGCCGAAAGCCTGACGTCGACATCGAGCATCTGCAGCGGCCCAGTGATGCCGGCGGAGATTTCTTCTGCCTCTCCGGCGGCGAGCCTGAGCGCGAAGGCATCGAGGAAGGGCTTGAGGTTCATCTGGTCGAAAGCGAGCGTGCCGCCGATCTTCGGCCGTTCGCCGGGCTGGGTGAAGAGATCCATCACCCCGGTGGCGCTAGCTTCGTTCAGGGAGAGGCTGAGATTGTTGAAGCGCAGCCCGCTGCCCGACGACATGATGTCGGATTCCAGCGAGGCGCTCTTCAGCGTCCCGATACCCGGGACAGATTCGCCCGACCATGCCAGAAGGGCCGGCACATCGGGGATGCTGGCGGTGACATTGCCGGAAAGGGCCGAAAGGTTGGCGATGCTGGCAACGCCCTGGAAATGCGCCGTCAGCAGGTTTGACGTGAGCGACGTCCGTGCCTCGGCATTCCGGCCGGCAAAGGCGAGCAGCGGCTGGCGCGAGGCGAAATCGATCTTCAGGTCCTGGCCGTTGATGCGGGCGATGATGACCGCCGAGATCGCGCCGGACAGTCTCGGCCAGGCGATATCTGCGGTGACGCTGTCGAAATGAAAGGCCTTGGCGCTCTTGATGTCGGTGACCACAAGCGTGCCATCCTCGACGGTCACCGCGCCGATCTCGGCATCGAGATCGGGATCGAGCACCTCCGCTCCGTTCTCGTAGCGCACGCCGCTGATCGCGCGTGCGAGCAGGCCGGCATAACTCCAGTCGATCAGCCCCTTCTCGTCGCGCGTGAGCGCCAGGCTGGGGCGCAGCAGGTGGAATTCGTGGAAACTCGTCCGCCCGCGGAGCGCGTCGATGAGGCTGAAATCGGCCGACAGGCTTTCAATGCTGCCGAGCAGCTTGTCGCCGCTTTCGCGCGGCTGGCGGATGGTGACCTGGTTCAGCGTGATGCGCGGCGTCGGCCAGAATTCGAGAACCGGACTGCCCTTGATCTCGGCATGGTAGCCCGTCCATTTCGACAGCGCGTCCTCGATGCCGGAGCGCACGAAGCCGGTGGAAATGAGATAGGGGGCGGCGACCCGCAGCGCCACGAAAAGCGCCAGCGCAATCAGCAGGAATACCGTCGAAACACGGGCGAAGGCCGGAAGCCAGCGCGAAACGGGTCCGATCTTCCTGCGCCACCTGCGATGTCTTGACGTGCTCATGATCTCCGCCGGCAATGCAGCCGGTCATCCCGTTATGCGCTGGTTGCGGCGGATATAGGAAATATCGGGCATATGCAAATCCCATACAATGCCGCGCGTCTTTTCGAGAGGCGCAAAGGACGATGCGATAGCCGACGGATCACGTCGGTTCCGCACTTTATAATGCAATGCAGCATGGTATAAAGACGGCATTGGGGAGGAGGATTGAATGCAGGATAACAGACCACTTTGGGTACCTTCGGACGCCGCCGTTGCCAGAAGCCCGATCCATGCCTTCATGGAGCGCTGCAATGCCGATTTCGGGCTTTCTCTTTCGGGCTTTGAGGATCTGCATGCATGGTCGGTGGCCGAGCGGGAGAATTTCTGGTCGACCGTCTGGGATTTCTGCGGCGTGAAGGGAGAACGCGGCGCAGAGGTGCTTGCCAATGGCGACCGCATGCTGGAGGCCCGCTTCTTTCCCGATGCGACGCTGAACTTCGCCGAAAATCTGTTGTCGGGCCGCGGTGAAGGCGAGGCCATCATCTTCCGCGGCGAGGACAAGGCCGAGGATCGCTGGTCGTGGGACCGGCTGCGCGCGCTGGTCTCGAAGCTGCAGCAGGCCTTCGCGGCCCGCGGCATCGGCAAGGGCGACCGCATCGCCGCGATGATGCCGAACATGCCCGAGACCGTCGCCGCCATGCTCGCTGCCGCCTCGATCGGCGCCATATGGTCGTCCTGCTCTCCCGATTTCGGCGAGCAGGGCGTGCTCGACCGCTTCGGCCAGATCGGCCCCAAGCTCTTCATCGCCTGCGATGCCTATTGGTATTCCGGCAAGCTGCAGGATGTCGGCGCCAAGGTCGCCACGGTTGCCAAAAGCCTGGATGTCCCGACGGTCATCGTCCACTACGCCGGCGATGCGGAGGCGGTGGCGGGCAAGACGCCGGGGGCTTCGACGCTCGAGGCCTTTGTCGCGCCTTATGAGGCAAGGGAGGTCGAGTTTACGCCGCTTGCCTTCGCGCATCCGCTGTACATCCTGTTTTCGTCGGGGACGACAGGCGTGCCGAAATGCATCGTGCATTCGGCCGGCGGCACGCTGCTGCAGCACCTCAAGGAGCAGCGGCTGCATTGCGGCCTGGAGGCGGGGGAGAAGCTGTTCTACTTCACCACCTGCGGCTGGATGATGTGGAACTGGCTGGTCAGCGGCCTTGCCAGCGGCGCAACGCTCTGCCTGTTCGACGGCTCGCCCTTCGCGCCCGATGGCAACGTGCTGTTCGACTATGCCGAGGCCGAAAAATTCGCGATCTTCGGCACCTCGGCGAAATATATCGATGCGGTGCGCAAGGGCGGGCTGACGCCGCGCGCAAGCCACGATCTCTCCAGCCTGCGGCTGATGACCTCCACCGGCTCGCCGCTGTCGCCTGAGGGGTTCACCTTCGTCTATGAGGGCATCAAGGCGGATGTCCAGCTCGCCTCGATTTCTGGCGGCACCGACATCGTCTCCTGCTTCGTGCTCGGCAATCCGCTGCAGCCGGTCTGGCGCGGCGAGATCCAGGGGGCCGGCCTCGGTCTTGCAGTCGATGTCTGGAACGATGACGGCAAGCCGGTGCGCGGGGAGAAGGGTGAACTCGTCTGCACCAAGGCCTTCCCTTCGATGCCGGTGATGTTCTGGAACGATCCCGATGGCGCCAAGTATCGCGCCGCCTATTTTGACCGGTTCGACAATGTCTGGTGCCACGGCGATTTCGCCGAATGGACGGAGCATGGCGGCCTGATCATCCACGGCCGTTCGGATGCGACGCTCAATCCCGGCGGCGTGCGCATCGGCACGGCCGAGATCTACAATCAGGTGGAGCAGATGGAGGAGGTGGCCGAGGCGCTGTGCATCGGACAGGAGTGGGACGACGACGTGCGCGTCATCCTCTTCGTGCGCCTTGCTTCCGGTGTGACGCTGACCGAGGATCTCGTCAAGGCGATCAAGACGCGGGTCCGCACCGGCGCCTCGCCGCGGCATGTGCCGGCGAAGATCATTGCGGTTGCCGATATTCCCCGCACCAAATCCGGCAAGATCGTCGAACTTGCGGTGCGCGAGGTCGTGCACAACAGGCCGGTCAAAAACCAGGAAGCGCTCGCCAATCCCGAGGCGCTGCGGCTCTTCGCCGGTTTGAGCGAACTGAAGGATTGATGGCGATCGCAAGCTACAAGCTTTCACCCTCCATCAATCGCCTGTCATGGAAACCTTTCGTTAAGAAAGGTTTGTCAAATGTAAAGCTAACTTAGGGGTCGCACATGAACGAGGCGGCCTGAAGCCCCAGGGCTTACAACAACATGACGTTGATCGACTGAGCTCTTGTTGAACAGCACCAATTTTCGAGGCAGCCTCCGGGCTGCCTTTTCTTTATGGTGATCGCTTTCCTTTTGCGCTGATCAGCCGGCCAGCACCCGCTGCGACGGGAAGGTGATCTCGACGAGGGTGCCCTCGTTCGGCGCCGAATTGATCGAGAACACCGCCCGGTTGGCATCGACCATCGCCTTGGTCAGCGGCAGGCCGAGCCCGGTGCCGTCGCCGCGGTGGCGCGACTGGGTCGAGGAGACCTGCCGGAACGGCTTCATCGCCTGGTCGAGTTCACTGCGCGTCATGCCGATGCCGGTATCGCGGACCCTCAAAACAACGCTGCCATTGGCCTCGTAGGAGGTGGAAACGACGATCTGCCCGCCCGACGGGGTGAAGCGGATGGCGTTCGACAGGATGTTGAGCGCGATCTGCTTGATCGAGCGCAGATCCGCCACGACTTCGGGCACCGCATGCGACAGCGCCGTGCGGATGATGACGCGCTGGCCGTTCGCCTGCGGCTGCACCAGCGCCACGGCTTCGGAAACCGCCTCGTTGAGGCCGACGGCGGCAAAATCGAGGTCCATCTCGCCCGCCTCGATCTTCGAAATGTCGAGCAGATCGTTGACGATATCGAGGACGTGCCGGCCGGAGCGGCCGATGTCGTTGGCATATTCGATATAACGGGGATGGCCGATCGGCCCGAAGCGCTCGCCCGCCATCATATCGGAAAAGCCGATAATCGCATTGAGCGGCGTGCGGATCTCGTGGCTGACGCGGGCGAGGAAATCGGTCTTGTGGGCGTTGGCGGTTTCGGCCGCACCCTTGGCGTTGCGCAACTCGTCTTCGGTGCGCTTCCACTGGGTGATATCGCGGATGACGGCGCAATAGCCATTGGAGGAGGTGAGCTGGCCCATGGTCATGAACAGCGGCACGAAGCCGCCGGCTGCCTCGCGGCCGATCACTTCGCGTCCGTCGTTCAGCACGCTGGCCACACCATGGCCGGAGAGGCCGTTCAGATAGTCGAGGACCGCCTTCTGGCTCTCATGGGCAAACAGCATGACGAAGGGTTTGCCGCGCGTCTCCTGCTCGTCGTAATTGAAAAGCGCGCTCGCCGACCGGTTCATCGAGCGGATGTCGCCCTCCGTGCCGATGACGACGACGCCGTCGGTCGCCGTTTCCAGGATCGAGCGCAATTCCTCCACTTCGACCTGAAGCTTGGCGACCTTCTCGACCATCCGCTCGGGACGGGCTTCGAAACGGCCCTCGGAGCGGCTTGCTTCACTGCGGCTGTCATCCTTGCCTTCGACCGGCATCAGCGCCAGCATCAACGCGTTGGCATCTTCCCAGCGCACCGATTGCAGCCGGGCGGTCACCGGCGCCAGCGTGTCATCGGCCTTGACCAGCATCATGGTGCTGGAGCCGGCCGCCTTCTCCTCGAGTTCGCGGCGCTGCAGCAGGGCTTCGATGCCGCCCACCTCGCGCAATGCGTCGAGCGAAGCATAACCCGTCAGCCGCATGAATTCCGGATTGGCATGGATCAGCGCATCGCCGATATGGATGAGCACGGCGACAGGCAGTTGGTCGACCGTTCCCACCGAAAGCCCGTCGGTCATCTTGACGCGCGGCGGGATGAAGCTTGTGAGAACCTCGATCTGGCTGACCGTCTCCTCAAGTCCTTCCGTCGCCTCGTCTTCGGCGATAACAGCCGGCTCCTCGGCGGCGACGTCGTCTTCGCGCTCTGCCTCGACGGCATTCTCGAAGATCGCCTCTTGCGGCGCGATTTCCTCGGGCGAGGCGATGTCAGCCTTGTCGCCGGGAGTTTCGGCCTCGGACTCTTCATGTCCAGAGGCCCCTTCGAAGCTCGCCATTTCCGCGACGGCGGATTCCACCGCCGCCGTCACGGTAGGTGCCGCCGACGCCGGGGCTGCGGGTTCCATCGGCGCTGGAGCGGCGGGCTCTTCCTTGGGCGTGCCGAAGGCTTCCAGGCGCTTGGCAATCTCGCGGAAATTCGCCTGTTCGGCGGCCGTCAGCCCGGCGCTGGTATTGTGGAGCTGAACGATCTTATCGGAGAAACGGCGATTGGGCGTCTCGGCAACGCGAAGCGCCGGCGGCTCGTCCGAAAGATCCGCTGCCGGCCCGGCGGCAGGTCCTTCGTCGGCGCCCGTCGCCTGTTCTTCTACTGTATTCTCCGGCGCTGACGTCTCGGCGATCGCCTCTTCGGCCGTGATCTTTTCCGATCCCGTCTCTTCGGTCTCCGGGGTCTCTGGCTCGGCTGCCGCAAACGCCTGGACGTCGATCTCTTCCGACACGATGGTTTCGGCCGGGACCTCCTGGGACGCGGCTTCCGCTTCATCGGCCACGTCGGCAACCGGCTCGAGGTTTGCTGCATCATGGCCGATACCATCGGGGCCAAGCGTCAGGCCGAGCGCCAGCGGATCTTCCTGCGCATCCGAAAGCCGGACGACGCCGAAGCCGCGAAAGCCGTCGAAGTCGCGGTTGCGGGTATAGGTCGGCAGTGCTGCCAGATCGACCGGAACGACGAGGCTGGTGCCTTCGACCGGCCAGAGGATCGTCTTGCCCGACCATGTGTCGCGGCGGGCGAGCGCCTCGGAAAGCTTGCCGTCCGGATCGAGATTGAAAAGGGCGGCGACATCGCCGAAGGCCGAACCGATGATGTGGGATGCATGTGGACCGACGGCCTCGGCAAATTCGTGGCTGACCTCGGTGAAGCAGCCATCGGCGTCGATCTTCCAGACGAAGCGCGTGGCGCGGCTGTTCGGCCTGAAGACGAAGCCGGGCTCAGCCGCAAGCTCAGGGGCAGGGGCAGCGTCGGGGACCACAGGCATTGCGATGGCGAACTCTTCATGAACCGCTTCCGGCGCATCTTCGATAGGCGTTTCGCGGGTTTCGGCAGACGGCTCCGCCACGGCCGTTTCCACCGTCTCGGTGAGGGAGGCAAGGTCGTCCTCGATGGTCGCGGCAGGCTTATCGGCCCCATCCGCGCTGCTGTCGATCACACTGCCGTCACTCTCCACCTCGTCATGTCCGGCGAGACCTGCCTCCTCGACTGCCTCGTCTTCGGATGCGGCTGCCGTCTCGGCCGGCTGTTCGTTTTCGCCGGTGATGTCCTCGAGCGTCTCCTCGACCTCTTCGATCCCCGAGACCGCATCAATAATCTCGGTGAAGCCGGTGGCGACGGCAGGCTCGTCCTGAAGCAGTTCGGCGGCCGGCGCGCTTTCCTCCTGCGCGGGCGCATCGACCGGGTCGAGCACGGGGGCATCGATCGGGTCGAGATCGCCGATCGCGGCCTCCACGGCAAAAAGCAGATGGAGCGCCGGCTCGTCGCTGAGCTTGCCGAAGGCGGCCGGAAGATTGCCTCTGGTGGTGGCGACGGGACGCTTCACCAGCCGGTCGGGATGGGCGCCGGCAAGATTGATCAAGGTCTTTGCGGTCTGCTCTGATATGCCGAGCGACGCAAAGCCCGGCGAAGCGGCGATGACTTCGCCATTGGCGCCGATCACCGCCATATGCGTATCGGGATCATCAAGCCCTTGCAGCATCTGCGCCGCCGAGGCGACGGCCGCCATTGGCTTGGCCGAGACCGGCACCGAAAACAGGATGGCCTTTTCGCCTGAGGAGAGCCGGATCAGTTCGGCCGCCGCCTGCACCTGGGCGCGCTGGAAGCCCTTGGCGACGCGGATCATCAGGCTTCTGTTGTCACCGATATCGGAAAGCTGGCGCGCGGCCGTTTCCAGCTGGCGGAAGGTAATGTCGCCCCGGTTGACGCCCTGGTCGAGCAGGTCATAGACCGCCGAATGGCCGAAAAGCTCCGCACCTGCGCCGTTTGCCCAGAGCAGGCGGGCAAGATCGGCCGAAAATAGCACCATCGCCTCGCCGCGTGAAAAGCGTTCCCGCACCCGTGCATGCACGGCGATATCGATGAACGGATATTGGACTGCGGGCATGTTCGAACCTTGTCGCTGTCGGCCTTCTTAAATTAACGGCTTATTAATAACTGCGGGTGGCATGCCGGTCCAGAAGAGCAGGGTGTTTTCGGCCGGAAAGGTTAACGTCTTGTGCATCGCACAATAATTGTTGCAATGCACAATGATATGTCTTATATAAGCATCATCCCAACTATCGAAGGCAGCGACTGCCTCAGCCCAAAGGATGCGACCCATGGCTACCATAAAGACCGATGACGTTTTTTCAATTGCTTCTTTCGACCCGTCCAAGTTCGCCGAATCCTTCCGTGATTTCGCTGAAAAGGGCGCCCAGCAGTCGAAGGATGCCTATGCCAAGCTGAAGACCGCTGGCGAGGAAGCCGGCAAGACGCTCGAAGCCACCGTCCAGACGGCTCAGGCCGGCAGCGTTGAGATCGGCCTGAAGGCGATCGACATCCTGCGCGTCAATTCCGAGAACTCGCTGTCGCACTTCGAAGCGCT
>Ga0209673_1001963_pt1 | contig 16087 bp, 9 predicted proteins | sample AraplaCol_mMS_r2_2_FD_184274 | JGI IMG/M metagenome (GOLD analysis project Ga0209673, IMG submission 184274) | Arabidopsis root microbial communities from North Carolina, USA - plate scrape MF_Col_mMS_r2 (SPAdes) (version 3) | ecosystem: Host-associated > Plants > Roots > Endosphere | place: USA... | reverse complement strand
ATACGACCATAGGGTGTGGAGAACAGGGCTTCCCGTCCGCTCAGCCGTACTTAAGCCACACGCCGGCAGGTTAGTAGTATGGTGGGTGACCACATGCGAATCCCTGCTGTTGTATGTTTTTGTTTTGACTCTCTTGTTTCTTTTGAATTAGTTGACCAAATAGATGCTCTCTCGAATTGACGCCCAATAAATAACCCTGAATATCATGCAGATGACGTGGCGGGTCGCCTAAACCTGCCGTGCTTTTTTTCCTCGCATCTGCGGATTGCTGACATGTCGTGATACTTTTATAATAGTAGTATAAATGTATCGTCATCGTCATCATTTTATTGAACCTTCTATTAGTGAGGGACGAAAATCAACCAACGGTATTCAATTGGATTGTGTGGACATTTATTGTTTGCAACAGACAAAGAGGAAACCAGAGAAAATTTCTAAAGATTTGTCCAGTTGAAGATAGATTCAAACCGAAAAACCTCCCGGTGACGCTAGTTTAGCGCTGACAGGATTTAAGCACCGATCATGCAGTGGGCTTCCCATAGGAAGGCAATAAATGAACGAGACGCAACTAGACCTGAAGAATAAATTGAACTGGCAGTCAGCTTTTGAAAGATTATAGTCCTCACACTTTTGTCCAGCTATGAATATCATTACCAAGTCTAAAGAATCTCTGCCTCGCACTGGGCTAGCAGCCCTGCTACCTCAGCTTGGTATCCCAGGATCAGTCCAGCTACCCAAGGGAACAATCATCTCTTTCGGCACCGGAGACCCTGTTTACCGGGTGATATTCCGATCTGAAAGTGCCCTTCGAACTCCAATGACCGAACTGAGTATTGGAAAAGCTTACATCGCCGGAGAAATTGATGTGGAGGGAGAGCTTCGCGCTCTATTCGGAGCACGAAAAAGAATCACAGAAAAGGTACCCATGCGCCAAAAATTACAATTCGTATATGATTATTTCCGAGACGCAACAAAGATGAATGCAAAAGCAATTGACGATCATTATACCCGCGGTGATGATTTCTATCTCACGTTCATTGACAGACGGTACCGATTCTATTCCCAGGGATTGTTCAAAACACTAGATGAGACAATTGAAGAGGCATCCGAGCATAAACTCGAGACTATGTTCTATAGTCTTGATCTGAAGCCAGGAATGCGATTGCTTGATATTGGAGGTGGATGGGGTGGAGTGACGCAGTACTGTGGTGCTCGAGGAGTGCATGTCACAACCTTAACTCTGACAGCAGATTCTGCACGCTACATACAGCGTCTGATAACGGAGAAAAACCTTCCGGGAGAAGTCTTCCTTCAAGACTTTTTCAACCATAAGCCCGAAAAGCCGTATGACCACATTGTCATTTATGGGGTGATCGAACATATTCCAAATTATCGTCGATTTGCCAGTCACGTCTGGAAAATGCTAGCCCCAGGAGGCAGATTGTACCTAGACGGCTCAGCAGCAGTGACCAAGTATAGCCCAAGTGCTTTCACACGAGACTATATCTGGGGTGGAACACATACATTCTTCACTCTACAAGATGTCCTTGGTGAGCTACTCTTCCACGGATTTGAGATCATCGACGTAGCACGAGAGACGACGGATTACCAGCGAACAATGGAGGAATGGGCAAGACGACTAGATGCAGGGAAAGACGAAATTATTTCCGGCTGGGGAGAGGAGACGTATCGTGTTTTCCGCTTGTTCTTGTGGGGTGGAGCGCACGCCTTCAAGTCTAATACGCTGCAGGCTTATCATCTTGTTGCTGAACGCACAGCTTCTCCAGGGCCACGTCCTTCGAAGGCTAGGCGTATGCTATATGCCATAGAAAACATATTTTCATAGAGATCATGGGTCTAATACTACGATTTTTTCAGTTTTGCTTTGCAGCATTGTTTCTTTATTTTCTTTATCTATGAATTATGGGAGATGATAGTATTATGGCCTGATGCTGTCTTCGGGCTTATTCGTATAGATCATTCTAATGCGGTACTATACTTATATTAGGTGATAGATTGTAAGAAGTATGGCATGACCATGCCTGGCGGGATAGATCATGTAATTAGGGCTTGAAAGAGTGTCTAGCTAATCACAGCATGAAAGTCGACATAGGATACTCCTTTCATAGGAGTATCCAATGTCAATTTTTTGAGCTATTTCTAACATTCAAAACTCCAGCTTGGTGCTCAATCATTGATTGAAGCTGCTTAAACCGAAATAATCCATGCATGTTTGGTTGTAAGCCGCCCAGTCCATTGGGTTCCCAGTACTCCAGCCATTATTCGAGACCTCAAACTACCAGTCTTTTGGAATCGGGAGATCACTCAATACCTCCGTTCGTGATCGCAATGTCTAAGATATAATCATAGAACACGGCACGCTTGATCAAGCTTTTGAATCAAAGTATACCCTTCGGATCTCCTGTTTCCACTCATCCAAGGTAATGTTCTCTTCACCCCAGTCGTCCCATTCCGGAACCCTGATAAACTCAGGATCTCGATGGCAAACATTCCTGACCAGTTTACCCTCTTTGAGAGCCGTCATACAGCAATCATACAGACACACATTGACGCAGTGCTTGCAGATCCACAACTCGCTCGGAAATGTCCATGTCTTACCACAATTGCCATTACAGCACATGACCATCAAATACCCGAACTTCGTGCCATAGATGACTTGACTTTCACGCGTCACCATGGCCAGGGCAGTCAGCGCGTTCTTTTCGTCTTCAAGAGCCGTAAAAACTGAGTGAGCTCTTTTGAACGCGTCATAATCATTCATGTCATCTTCATCAGAAAGAAGCTCGATGACTACCTGAAGCAAATTTTGTACCGTCTGCCTAGCCCTTCTATCATCACCATGCAGATAATGATATCTAGCCAGCCAGAGCTGAGGTGGGAATTTAAGCTGTGATGCAGCCACCCCTTCTGGCAATATTTCTGATAGTTTGGAACAATATTCGACTGCAGTGTTTAAATCCGATTTCGCCATGGTGTCAAGAACACTCTGTAGATAGATTGGAGCCAGACTAGAAACGATCTCATTTAACAATTTGAATTCATAGTCCTCATCAACCGATGCGAGATAATTTGCCAAGGAAGTCTCCCATAATTCTATCATCTTTGTCTCCCGTCTATTGGGTTCCTCATAGAGACCCTGTCCATAAGAATATAGCAACGGGCACAGGAATGCTTGGTCGTTTGTTTTCTCGATCTTTCGGATACCAGGCTCGTAAAATTTATCCAAAATACGGAGCTGCTTTGTTTTCATAGCAGCCTCGCAATTTTTTTCTACCGAGAGAGAGATAACGGTAGTCTCTCAACTGTGTGACCAGTTCGCCAAGATATTTCCCATTCTCAATCTCTGAGAGATCCTCGATAAGGGAAATGATTGCCGTCTCTCGGCCCCCGGCTCTATATTTTCGGAAGATTCTCAAAATCCTCTGCCTGTCTTCTGGATATTGTTTCACAGATGAAGCATATATTGGGATGGCAAGATCGAATTGCTTATCTTCCCAATATTTATTTCATGTGAGATAGATCCTACATCCAAGTCGTAATCTATGTTTGACGAATGATCACTGCTTGCAATATATCAATCGCGTCATGTGGTGGAGCAACCCTTGCACGACAAACAGATGCTCTCCGATTAAGGGGATCTAGCTTCAAGGCTAACTCAGAGCGTTCAAGGGCCTCTCGTTTATTATCGCTCATTTCGTAGATAATGGCCATCTGTGTCTGCCACAGGGTATCTTTCTCAGGAAACTGGAGGTACTTATAGGCCCACTGCTCGAACGTGGCAATGTGCACAGTCTCTTCTTTGTCCCAATGGTCTTCCTAAACCTGTTCATGATTAGCCACTAATCAACAGAATGCACGTATATGTACGTTTGATGATCAGACTTACCCTTGAAAAAATACCTTCTAAAATACGTGAGGATTTCAGATATATCCTCATCTGAGCAAGGCTCTCTCAAACAAAGATGAGCTAGTCTGATCGACGCCGGCTTAAACACGGCTTCAGCTGGGTTTCCAGAGATAATGCTCTTGATCCAAGAGTTGTCAAATTTTTCGGTGATATCGTCGATATCACCGCTGTATCTCGAAGCCATCTAGTCACTTCTTCCATCATTTCCTTGTTCATGGGGTCAAAACTTTGCCAAATTTTTTGATAGGGAAGTAGACCCCTCGGCATCAGACAAGGGTCAAGGCTTTCGTTTCTAGTGAACAACCTAACCAATGACCCAATGACTCCCCAACCTGGCTCTTTTGCTCACGATCGACCATCACCAGATCCACTGAGGACAAATGATCCCGGTGATTTCTCAAGCCATATCGTTGAAGTGGCTCCAAACTGTCATTATAGCCGTAGGAGAAAGACCGTATGCAATCTAGCACCATTTGCAGATGCCCTGCATTTTCCTCTTCCTGCTGAATCTGATCCTTCTTGTGGGTCGCTTTCTTCTGTAGATATTCGCGCAGTCCAAGCTTTTGATAGAGCGCGGGGAGACATGCGTTGTCAAGGAAGTGCAGAACAATATCGATCTATCCTGGATGGATATCTTGACCATTATCTTTGTTCGCTTTTGTCAAATCAGTCCGGTGCGGAATAGCCTCCAGTGCTTTCGATGACCTGAATTCGACGTGGCTCTTCCCGTCCAACATAAACAAGAGATACTTGGTTCGAATCTGATCAGCAAGTGGCCTCAATGAAATTTCCCCGCTGACCAGATAGAGTAGCGAAGTGGCCGGCTTTTCTGTAACAGGGTCCAAGGCATATGTGATCCAGCGAATCATATGGTTCATCTCTTGGATATGCCTCGGGGAACGCTCACGATTTAACATCTAAATCTCGTGGTGAAGCTGCATGGCACGGTTATCACGAGTTCCCCGGATGACCTCGTTGATATCCTCCATGTAATCTAGCGTGCTGATCACATGTATTGCCGAATCAAATTTGTAGTAGTCTCCTCCAGCAGCCTGTAAAAGGCCCTTGCAGATCTTCTCCCTTTCCTGTAATATGCCTGGGCTTTCAGTGTCTGCCAGGGCGTCAATCTGATCCATTCTGGCCTCAATAAATTTCCTGACGTCGTTATGGTTGTAGCTGTTGATTGGGATACTGGAAAAGGTCCCGCCGCCTTTTCTTATCTGTTCGAAAGCCTTTGGAGTGCCAGTCAGGAAGACGCGAATCGTTTTGTTCTGAGTTTGGAACAGCCGCTGCAGGAATTCGAGTATCGAAATGTCCAAACTGTCCCCTATTCCATCGATAACAAGATAGGAGACGGCATCCATGTGTTCGAAGTCTTGATTCTCCAAAAGTAGACGAGGTATTATATCTTTGGGATCGAGTGCTCCGACTGTCTGACTGATACGTGCTGCAGATTTCATAAAAGGTTCATCTTTGTTTGCAAGCTGCCAGATGAGGGCCTTGGCCGCGTCATCAAAACCGTAGCCTCCTTTCTGCTGACCAAGGAAAAAGAAGCATACCAGATGTCGTAGATTAGGAGTTTGAGTAATCACATCTGTCCGTAGATATTTGATGAACGACGAGGTCAGATAGCTTTTACCTGTGATATCCGCTCCCTCCACAGCCAAAATTGGGGATGACGAATAGTCCGATACCCACGAGCGGAAATCAAGATGAGAAAGAACCCATCCGCCAGTTCCAGACACGATGTCCTTGCAAATCTCGTTATATCTGATCTGCCAACTCTCTACGGGTGTTTGCTTAGAGCTGTTCCACTGTTCAGAGTTCTCGTCAAAGGCCAGAATATCCATGAGGGTCTTTTTCTTGTCCACATTTTCGGCCCGAGCTTTCTACTCCTCTCCATTCTGAACGAGGGTATCCAGCACCTGCCTGCTGGAAGCGGCCCCTTCAGCAGCACTGGTGGCGGCCGCAGAGGCGAGTGAGAATGTCTGCGCAGAGACCAATCCACGCTCTCTTTCGCCCGATTTAGCCATCTCTCCCAGCAGACCCTGAATGGGGTTTTCCGCAAGGAAGGCAATCTTCAAGACAGTTTTGATTTTGTCGGCGCCGAATATCGTAGGCTCAGTGCAGCGTCACAAATTTGAACGAACAGCAACAGTCTGCTTCTGAGGTTCCCATTCCTACCAATGTCACCTCCACAGATGATGTTCCAAGCAAATCCATGGATCGGTGGAAGACCTACAGAGGCGAATCCCAAGTGCTGAGAATGGCTGGCCTTGGCCTACTAGTGCTCTTGCTTATTTAGGGCTCATCCATTTTCATCATATCAAAGCCATAGCCCTTCAGCGCACAACCCAAGTCTATTTCGATCATATGAAAAGGAAAAGATCATTGCCAAATATTATTTATTCGCTAGGCAAATTTGACCACAGTAACTTTGAGGTTCTATGACAAAGACAGTTTTTTTTCCACCAGTACTGGGAATCCTGAATCTCTACGATACTGCAGATCCTGGCGGAAGCTGCTTCTTTATGTAACACCGATTATGACAAGCTCTGATCATAATCTGTGGCCGAAGCCTGAAAGTCAATCTCTTCTCGCCTCCTTCATAACTGGATGATTCTCATCGGGCTCTTCGACAGAAGTGAGACCACTCCTTCGATAACTGTGCCATACTTTCATCAAAATCTCCTGTTCTGCATTCCTCACCCATTCCTTAACTGCATCTTGGAATCCACCACTTTTGAATCTATCGAATAGGTTTGCAACCATTGGCTCTTGATCTCTTTCAGTTGCATGATTGTAGAATATATCATATTCTTCTAGCCGGGTATTCGCACCAACATCGATCATCCGGACAGGCGCATCCCCGAGCAACCCAAAGAGGCCAGATTTGACAGCTGCGTCTCTGCTTACATGTAAAGCAATCGCTACCATAGCCACATTAAACACCCGTGGGGTTTCAGGACGGTAAGCACACTGCCCAACCTGCTCATTGTCTTCTTTTTAAGGGTCCCTATCAGCTTCGAGTTCCCAGGTACCGGGAAGCCCGTAGGCATGGTAATCATCCACCGACATCTGCAGTCTAAAATGGGAGTATACGATGACTCCAGGATAGAGCCACGGAGTTAGTACGGAAGTAATCCAAGGACTACTAAATCAAGATTCATTCCAAAAAATTCCGAGTCAATGACAAACTAGTAGAGGTTTCCCTCGCTATATCCCTTTGTAAGTCTTCTTATAGATTCAAGCTGGTGTAAGACCCCTGGCAACAATACGGCTGCGGAAGACAGTTGATATATATATTGTACCGAAAAGACTGTCAAGATACTGTATAGCAAAACAATTTTCTAACAATATAGTCTTCTTATTACTTGTCAGTATAAGATTCTGGCAGAATATCTTCTATAGTCTAAACCAATAGTACAAAGAATATCTAACTTATTTGATATAGTTAATATATCTATCGATTTGAAAACTAAAAATTCTATTGTATTTCATTTGCAGCTTATATAAAATTCTTCAGTACAAACCTGTTATATTTTTATCTATACGTCTGGAACCAATATTTTAAATATAGTCCATTACTATAAAGAATTTAACTATAAAATAATACTGTTAAAGATTATACAAAAAAAATACTTTTATAATAAACTTAACAGAATTAACAAAAAAAGATTTAGATAGATAGTCTATTAGTAATTAAATATCTGAAAACAATTAGTAAATTGTAAATTCTATCAGAAAAAAATAGAAATATCTATATTGTATAGTATATCTTATCCAGAACTATAAAATATCCGGCTAGATTTATCCCGGATTATGGAACAAAAAATAAGATTTTCCAAAATATTAGTAAAAAAAAGAACAACTAATTTTGGTACAGCAATCTGCGAAAATCAAATATCTAGTACCACCAATTATGTAGATTTATTGTCTGTTAGTATTATACTGTTTGGTTGATTTATTGTTAGAATAAATATACAATAGACAGAAAAAGAACAGAATAATACCGGATAAAAATTGTATTTTGCTATACAATAATTGTATTTTTTGATTTTCTGAACCAAAATCAAGTATATATTATTGGCTATTCTACTATTATCTAAAATACTAGTCTCTTTGGTATCTGTATATAGCTATCTGTTCTGTATAATAAAGATAAGAATACTTCCGTATCAAATCCCCCGAAAAATTCTATTATCTATAATTCCGAAAACAATTGAAATAGAAATCTGTCTAGAAAAGACCAGCCAATACTGTAGCTATAAATATTTTGCTCTAGAACAAATTTCAGAATATAAGTATATTTGTATAGCTCTCTAGTCCATAATACAAATTCTACTATATATACTGAGTCCGGACTCACACCAAAATGGATTTAATATATAAAAGATCTAAATATATAATTCGATTCTGTCTATCAAAAACTATACTAGATCAGATTATCAAAAATCACTATATAGTACTATACAATACTGTATTTCTAGCACAAGAAAATACAAATCTATATACAGCAAATAAAAAAGTAGGAAAAAAGTACAATCGGACAACTAGACAGATATTCTGCGAAAACGGTTAGACAGTCGAAAAGAATCTACAGCTAGTTGAACAGCTAAATCAGCCAGTAGAAGATAACAGAATAGTAATCTATACACAAAACAATTTGTCTGCTCAGCAAAATCAACCAGCAACAAATATTCGATCAAAATATAGTAGATACAGAAAGATTGGATACAGAATCAATATATATAAAAACCGTTATATATAGTTAAATTAATAAGTTCTGGTTGATATACTCAATTTTGAAATTTTGTAGTAGAATTAGATATACAGCTCGGCCGGGAATTACGTCAACTAACTGACGATTCCAAACTGTATATCCAATCAGATCTATAAATAGTTGTCTCTGAATTGTTTATATTTGAGATCCCGGAACTAATATCTTGGTAGATTACGACCACCGTACGGGTGTTCTGAGTACCAGGGTAGCCGCACGTGACCGAACGGGCACGTGCTTATCCATTCGTATATAATACTGCTAGCCGAGTACAATATCAAAATATACAACTTCACCTCTCAGATCTCATATGGTAGTATATTCTACTGAGATCAATCTTCTACAGTTGGTCCGAGAAAAGTTTTATCGCCGCAACTACGAGCGAAAAGATCTGCTCTGTCTCTTACCAGGACGGCGAGATTCTGATTGAGGAAATCCACAAACAGATATTGCTGTTATTTCTTTTGTTAATATCCAGATTGTACCAGAGACAATACTATCGGAGTACAACAGATACAAATACAAAACCGGATCGAATTGATATTCCGAGTTTCGAATAAATCGCGCAATTATATCAGTTTATACCAGCGGTATAACGATCGACAACAATACCAACAGATATAATTGGTCGAGATACTTGGAATAATATAATATAAATATATTTTTCCGACTAAAAATAGAGAAAAGATCGGGATTCTCTACCACCGGTATCCGGAAATAAAACAGATAATATCGGTCTGGGAGCAAGTAAAAAAAAAAAATATAGCCAACCGGACCCAAATATTTCCGGCCAATATTGTGGTTCAAATCTAAAAAATTATTTATACCAGATATTTCTAACTACTCGCAATATCTCAACAAAATATCCAAATTCTCCGTTCTCTTAGTTCTGATACTAAATAGACTCTATTGTTTTTTTTTTTCCGATATAATCCAAAATTACCGAATACTTTTCGATAATTCTAGAAATTATATGGTCGGATATATTCAGATAATAAAACAATCTGTACGGTTTATCGAAAATGCGAATCTGGCCACTGCGAGAGTAACTGTATTAGAATAGAAATCTCCGATCTTGTATCTGTCAAACCGATCGGCGCAGAACAAGATCAAAAAATCTTTGTTGAAGAAAATCAAATCTATTTGTAACTATAGCGGTACAGTTTTTTATAATACTGTATACCAGTTTCTGTGTAACTGCGAACAGTTTTTTACCGAGACCGAATATTTTGCGGTGGTTATATTGGAAAACGAGAATAAGATTATATATATCTGTAGAATATTTGTCAAATATACCAATAATATATAGATTGTATACAAAAAACAACGAGATCTAGTTTTTGAAAATCCGATTGTAATTTGGAAAAATTTCAAATACTGACTAATACAAAGATTTAGCGAATATTTGAAGAAAACTAAGAAATAGAAAAGATTTGTCCGGATATTACAGAGAAATAATCAATTGTTCGCGGAATATACTACCAATAAATAGAATACCGCTGCCGATTGCGAAGATATTACAATTACGGAGAATATTCTTATCCAATTTTTTTTTATAGATATAAAAATAAATTTACAACAGAAATAGAAAAAGAAATATAAACAACTGACTATATTGAATAAAATTGTTGAATAGTTTATCGTCTACAAATACAGTACAACAGTTACCGGTTATATCAGTCGCAAACCAACTACAGATAGTAGCGATTCTATAGATCTAAATACTATATCCGCGGTCTCAGAAAATCTCCAATCGAAATAATCTTGTACAAATATTGTATACTTTCGCTGCAAACAATATAGATATATATATTATAAATACCGGATACAAAAAATACAGTTTAATCAGTTGAATACAGTCGGAGAAAAATCGGAAAACTAGAGAGATCTAGCGATATTGAAGTATTCGCTAGCCGTCTAAAAAAGATTTCCGCTGTTCCGGAGTTTCTGGACTCTCTGAATCTGTATAACTCCGGATCTCGAATCCAGATTTTGCTGTTAGCTATAGAAAATTTGTTGTTGTTCTACTGTACTGCAATCGGACCGCCGAAAAATACTGTAACTGTTTGTATACTGTTGGATAGTAGAGTCTTATATATTTTTATTTTCTCGAAAGTACTGAAACGGATACCGTATAATATATCCGAACGTTTCGGAATAGTTCTCCAAATTTGTATACCAGACAGCCGAATTCTGTATACTACGGCTGCAGTATATATATCTATAGCTCTGGGAATATAGCGAAATTATCTGAAAATATAGATTCTAGATTTTCCGGATTATCAGTTTGTACTGGGAAAAGATTTTCTCAAATATCAGAATCCGTAGATCGATTGGACAATCTCCAAGATAAAATTATAAAATCGTCGTCGAATTTATATAATCGATACTATTTCTAGTTACGATTCTATTCTTCCGGACGATTTTATTTTCAATTTTATAAATATCAAATAAACTGTAAAAATTTTGTCGAAAAAACTGTATAAATCTATATTTTTTGTTGTACAAACAACCGATAGAGAAAATAAACCAGTTATAAATAACAAACTGTTTCAATATACGGATCCGAGTATCCAGAAGATTATATATTTTTATCCGGATATATTTCGAGAATTGTTACTATCTAATCTCTCTCCGGATTGATCTATCTTTTACAAAATCAATACAGAAAATATTTTCTCAGTCAATATCAATATATATTTTTTATCAGATAAAAAACTCCGCGAACAGAAATACCAGATTGAGAATCTGTTCTGTAAAAATCTAATTCAGCTATTCTCAAATATTTGGAGTTTTCCGGTTATTTTTGTTTGTAAATCTGATAAATTATAGTATATATATATCGACTATCGAGTATTAAATCGGTTGTCTAAAAAAAACAGATATTTTTTACCAAGAATTCAGAAATTATTGGATTATATAGATATATCCAAGATATTATCAAAAATCGATTTTGTATCGGAATACTGGTAGATCTGTATAGACCAGAGTTCGATCTCCAAAACTGTATTCAATACTATTTGGAATAAATATAAATAGTTTACGATACTGTTCGGACTGTATAATATTTCTGCAATTTTTCAGACAACTATAAATAAAATATTCCGATTCTATTTGGATCAGTTTGTAATAGTATATCTGGACAATATATTTATCTATTTCCGGAATTTTGATAAATATCGAGAATATTTACAAATAGTATTAGATATACTGCGGAAAAATCAGCTGATTGCTCAGTTATATAAATATTCGATTGCTATATACAAATTGGAATTCTGTAATTATATTATTGGCAACAGAAAAATATATTCTGTTTCCGCCAAAATCGATATTGTAAAATCGTAGCCGAGATCGACTAATATATACAAAATTTACCAGTTTGTAGATCTCGCGATTTACTACCGATATTTTATTCGCAATTTCGCGTATATTTGTATATTGTTATACAATTTGTTCAAAAAATCCGATAGAATACTACAGCACCAAAAATTTTGTTCAGTTAATTGGATAGTTGTATATAAAAATATTTTCTGTATTTTAAAAAAAAAATTTGTCGAAATTCTGGTTTTTGTCCAGACGGATTGTTCTAAATTGTTTACTATCGAAATAGATATATCCGAATAGACTGTCGGAATAGTATTGTTACAAAAAAAAAATAACAGATAACTATATCCAGTTGTATTCGACGGAAAAAAATTTCAGAGTACCGAATTGAATTATTCTATATATAAAAAAAAATTTCTGACTATTAAAAAAATATTGTACAAATAGAATCAGTATATCGAAAACGGTATCCAAATTACTATTGTAACCGATTACAAAAAACTAAAATATTTGTAAACAACAAAAATTTATAGTAAACAATTGATACAGTAGATTTACAAATTTCAAAAATACAATCTGATTATCCAGTACCGCAAAGAATCGGATACAGTAATCTCTGATATATTAAATCGCAGATCTGATTTTGTCGAAAACAGTTCTGTAGATATATCGAAATTCCAACCGGTATAGAATATTACTTTTGCCGCTATATAGACAGTTTCTGATCTTTTATAAACTGTAATAAAAATCTCCGAGAAAAATTGGTTGACGACTACTGAGTTTTTTTTTTTTTAAAAAAAAATACCAATTAACAAATTTACTATCCGGATAGTATTTTAATTCGCTGCGAACTTGAATTTCCAGACAAAATCGGATACTAAGACAGAAAATTGTTAACTAATTTTTATTTACAATAATAGAATCTCTATTCCGTTTTTAGAGACTGTTTTCTATAGAGATCTTTTGTATTATTTATATAGAGAATATAGATATCTGGATTTTCCAGATTTATTGGATATTATCCGGCTATATATATAATAGCTACAGTTGAGATAAAATATAGAACAAACAGTATATTTGTATCCGGTTTGTCAAATATTGTAGAATTTCCGGAAATTATTCGAAAAAAAAACAGTACAATATATAGTCACTACAGATATACAATTCTTTCAGCAATAGAATATAGATTTTATCGGACGGTTACCAACTATACCGAATAGCAATAGATAGATTTTTACAGCTATCGATTATATTACTGGTTGGTCTGTTACCGAGACTGTAGAAAAAACAGATAAAAAAACTATCGGTTATTTTCTATACAAATATTTATTTATAAATTACAGTATACCAATTGAATTAATCTCAGATCGAGATACCAGTTTTATATCGGAAACTGTCGATCACTATCTCAAATATTTGGATACAAAATATTGTACAACAATATTTTTCTATCCACGAACCAATAAAAAAATCGAGAATTTTAATAGTCTGATCGGTAATATTTTTACAAAACTGTTGATAAATAAATCTACCAAATTGTGGAATTTATATTTGGATACAGCAATATTTGCTGTACAGATCCGACAGTATATAAATACAGAATATAGTTTTTACTATCTGGTATATAGAATATATTTTTGTATATCAGATAATAACAATTCGGTAGTATTCAGTCCGATCGCGGACCGGACCGAAAAACTGGAAATTCTATTGAATATACAAATTAAAATCAATAAACTGTTGTTTAACTATACAATCAGAATGAATTGTATATATAATAGTCTAGTTACAAAAATCAGTTTCCAGAAAAATATCTGGGTATTAATACAGAACAAAAATAGAAAAAAATTTAAATATAAATAGTTTGGACTGTATTGGATTCTGGAATTCTATCTATTTGGAATATATATTTTAGAGAAACCAAACGACTGTATACTACAAAATTTTATCAATAGATCTAGATTTCTGGAAACGAAAATAAGAGATCCGGAACAGTTATAAATATTCTCTGTAATACAGAATATATTGAGACAATCGGAGATCAGTTTAAAATACTCCGAAAAAATTAGAAGAATTTTTGATATAGATAATTTACTATTTCAATATTTGGATTTATCTATATTTATCCGGATAGAATAGAATAAATTTAGATATAATAGTATATACTATAAACAGATAGAGAAAAAAACAATCGCAAAATATATTATTGAAAAAAACCGAACAGAAACAGACTGGAATAAATTACTATCTGAAATTTCCGGAAATAATACTGAATATAAATTCGAATATAAAAATATATTGGATAGAGAAAATATTCTTTCGAAAAATATTCAAAATAGTCGGAATACTGATATCTACGAATATATATTGTTTGAAGAATCAATTGCTGTTATAATTTTTTCAACTACAAAACAAAAAATTACGACTGAAAAAAAACTATATACTACAATCGATCGATTGTAGAAAAAATACTATTGAAACAGAGAGATACGAAAATCCAATATTAAAAAAATATCTCTGGAAATACCGAAAACTCCGGAGAAAAAACAAGAGTTCCAATTTTATATAAAAAAATTGAAGAACGGATTGTTAGAGATCGATTTTTTTGTAGATAGATTAAATTGACTATATTGTTCCAAAAACTGGTACAGTCGATTATTTTCGAATTCCAGTCGCTGGATTATCTCAGAGATATAATTTCGAATATTACAACAGAATTTCCAAAAATTGTCTCTACAATTGGAAAAACGGATACTGAAATAAATATCTATAAAAAATAACTGTAGATACAGACTCGAGAAAAAAACCAGTTTCTAAGAATTAGAATCGGCTGGAACAGAATAAATAGAAAAAACAGCTACAGAACAGTAGCAAACAGCAACAGAAAACAATTTCTGTTGGAATATTTTTTCAGAAATATCAGAGTAATCGGAATTATATAAGACAGAATACTCGGGATTTATCCGGCGAAAAATATTTAAAACAAAATCGGAATAACTACTATTCTCGAGATCTACAAACAGTCAGTACCGGAGCCGATAGAGAACTAAATAGAATTTACAGAATAAACAACTACGGTTGTTGCTCTGAAAATTACAATTGATATATAATTCTTCGAAGATAAATCCAGACGGCAATACTATAAAACAGCAGAAACGGAAGATTTTCTGGCGGAGACTATATTTACGACAAATATAGCTAGATAGAGCCGCAATATTAGTATATTGGATATAAACTGAACGAAGCTGAGTGGAATCAGAGCAAGATTTCGGACCGGTACGCCAGTCGATATTGCGGAGAACCGGCTGAGTATATATATTCTGATCTATTTTGGTATCTGCCAAAAACGGAATAGAATTATTGTTGATATCCAGACCAGCTAAAACTGGATTGTAAAGATTAGCCGAATATATCAGAACAGAGCGGAAAAGAATTTATATTGTTCTTTCTCGCTGTTATTCTCCACAGATTCAGATATTATTTTATATACGGGAATATACGGAACCGAAAGGATTTTGCAAAGAGTATTTTTGGATACAGATAAAGACAGTAGACTGAATAGACAATATTTTTTGGTAAAAAAAATAGCCGCGAGTTGAACAGAAATACGGAGATATTTGGAGAAAAAAGAAAATATATTGTTGTTACTGTTTTCGGCTATATAGAAACAGTTGATTAGTATAAAACTACAGACCGGTATCGATAAATTTATAGCTAAAGATATATTTATATAGACAACTGTATTGAACGGAAACAGAAATCTTGGATTTGGATTCTAATACGGAAAATTAATCAGTTATTCTGAAAAAAAAACAGAGAGAAAATTTATCTATAATTGATATATTTGGATAAACCGGAACTGATAAAACAGAAAACAAATAATAATAATAGAAAAAATAAAACTGATAGAAAAGACAGTATACGAATAGTTGAGATAGATAAAAAAAAGAAAATTATAACAAAAAGAATATAAATAGATAAAGATATACAGTTCTGTTGTATTTTTTTTATCTGTACTATTACTGTATTTTTTTCCGACTGGAAATATAAGACTA